>Ga0268299_1000831_pt1 | contig 75772 bp, 62 predicted proteins | sample NOBtaG_FD_193484 | JGI IMG/M metagenome (GOLD analysis project Ga0268299, IMG submission 193484) | Activated sludge microbial communities from bioreactor in Nijmegen, Gelderland, Netherland - NOB reactor | ecosystem: Engineered > Bioreactor > Aerobic > Activated sludge | place: Netherlands... | reverse complement strand
ATTTGTTTTTGATTTATCTTTTATGAGGGAAGCTAAGTTGGTGTCAAAACTGCCGGGTTGTTTTGAGACCAACTCAGTAACGATATGTTAAACCTCTTGTCAATTAACGCGAAAAATTTTTGGAAATTGGGGAGCAAATCTGGAAAAATTTTCCAGATAAATTAAAAAACTTTTTCCTATATTAAATTTTTCCTAAAGAGAATAATTTAACATAGCCCAAAGCAACTTTTTTCTGTTACTTTAGCACTAAGAATTCTAAACCTTTACCCAATCCCTAAAAAATCCCTACTTTTTGAGGTTGTTATGCAAAAAAGTTGGTGGCCTATTCTTTCTTTAGTAATTAGCCTTACAATTTTATTTCCTTCATTTCTTAACCCAATTAATGTTTTAGCTCAGTCTCGCAAGGTGACTAAAACTAGTAAATTTACTCTTACATTACCTGCCTTAAATCTACTACGTGTAGAAAACCAAATAGGAAATATTAAAATCTCTGCTGGACAAAATAATAGTATAATAGTGCAAGCTATTTATCGTAATAATTCTAATATAGTTATTAAGGAAAAAGAGATCTATTTAGAAAAAGAAAGTGATCAAATTTACCTTAAAACTTTACCTAATCAGTCAACTAACCCTATAGATATAGAAGTATTAGTACCTGAAGGAATGAATTTACGATTATCTAGCAGTACAGGAAATATAGATGTTAGTCTAGCCGTTAATAGCTTAGTAGCAAATACTAGTAAAGGTAATATAAGCTTAAATTTACCTGAAACAATAGATGCAGATATTTCTTTAGCAAGTGGTTCTGGAATAGTTCGAGCAGAAAATTTACTTAAAACAACAACAAGTGCTACTAATTCTCCTACACGTTCTTTTTATAAACGTTTAGGCAAAGGTGGAGCAATAATTTCTCTTATTAGTGAACAAGGGAATATTACTTTAAGCAATAGTTATGTTAAGTCAAACAATATAGCTTCAACAAATACAACTCCAAGAAATATAAATTCAACACCTGCTAATATTTCTATCAGCAAACTTCCTTCGGATTCAACTGCAAACACCTCCACAAAACCTAGTCCAAAACTAGATGATGATTCTGCAAGTATTGTTGGCACAAATAAACCTAATAAAATTACAAAACCTGAACTACGTCGTAATGATGCAACAGATTCAACTTTAGCAAGCAATAGCAGTTCTTCTATTGCAAATAGTAATGATGGCAAAGATGCTAATAATGATGACGTAATTAGAATTGAATCCGAATTAGTAACACTTAATGCTAGTGCGGTAAATTCTTTTGGACAGCCTATAACTAATCTTACAGAAACAGAGTTTTTACTTTACGAAGATGGAATAGAACAAGAAATAGTTCATTTTCAATCAGTTAATACCCCATTTAATTTAGTATTACTAATTGATTTAAGCGGTAGTCTAAAAGAAAAACTTAAGCTTATTCGTAAAAGTGCTTGGTCATTTATTCAAGCTACTCGTCCAGAAGATAAAGTAGCAATAGTTACTTTTAGTGGTTCAGCACGCTTAATTTGCCCTTTAACCAATGACCGAGAGCTTTTAAGACAAAAAATTGAAAGTATTAAAGATGCTGATGGTGGAACAAACTTTTATGATGCTTTAGAGCGTTCTTTACTTTGGTTACTACAACAAGCTCAATCAGAACGTAACTCAATTGTAATAATGACAGATGGAGTAGATAATGCTCTGCCCGGTGTGCCTGGCCGAGGTTCATTAATTGGTTTTAATGAACTGCTGGCTAAAATCCAGGAATCAGACACAATAGTTTTTCCTATTTATATTAATACCGAAGAAGAAGTAATAAATGAAACTGGTTTAGATGTTTCTGAAGCTTATTACTTATCCCGAGAACAATTAAAAACTTTATCAGATGCTACAGGTGGAAGTATATTCTATGCTAATAGACTAGAAGATTTGTCAGGATGCTATGAAAAAGTAGCAGCAGAACTTCGGACAATTTATAGTTTAGGTTATTATCCAACTAATTCAGCACATGATGGAGCTTTTAGAAAGATTCGTCTAAAAGCAAAGAAAGACAATGTTAAAGTAAAAACAAGGCGTGGATATTATGCAAAGAAATCTTAAAATAGTGGCAGCGCAGGCATCTTGCCCGCAGAAATCTTAAAATAAGTTAGCTAAATATTTGGGCATAAGCAGTATAGACTTCCTCTTTATTTTCCAGGAATTTAGCTACAGTATCTGGACTATCTAGCTCTTGTTTTAATCTATTGATCACTTCTATTGCTCGAATCATATGTTCAAGAGCTAGTGTTTCTTCTGCTTGTTTTTTTAGACATTCAGCTAAACCAAAATGGATCCGCCATTGAACTTCTAAAAAAGGAATAGTTTCTGATATTTTTAAGGCGTTTCGATAATTGGCTATAGCATTTTCAACAGAACCTACGCTAGCTTCAGCATCAGCTAAAATTATTATGCCTTCACAATAAGCAATCATCTCTTTTTGTTTAGCTAAACCGTTAGTAATTTCCCGTAATTTATCTAAAATAGATGGGTCAGGCTCTATCATAAGATCTAATTTAGCAAGCTCTTTTGATACTGTTAATTGCCCCATCTTATCGTAAGTTTCCTGCATAATAGAAAAACTACGAGAAAGCATTTCTTGAGCTAGCTCAAAGTTTGGCTCTGCACTACGTAAATAACTTCGTCCTAATACATAATATTGATAGCCTTCCCAGTTACGCCAGCCATAGTTATGAGATATTTTAATTCCTTCATCTGCCAGGTCTTTTACTTTAGAAAGATTATTTTCAAAATCTAGTGACCAGGTAGAAAAAAGTAAAACCTGACATTGTGCAAAAGGATCAGAAGCAAATTTAGCTAAATGATGTGCTTCTTCAATATAGCTTCTGCCTTTACGCCACTGTCCAGTAATATGTAGTAGATTGCCTAGTGTAGATAACGAGCGAGCTTGTAAGGATATATCTCCAGCTTGTTTAGATAATTCAACAATTTGTTGGAAAAGTGTCAAGCTTTCTGAAATAGGAGTAATACGAACTCTACACCATGCCAGATAAAACATCATATATCGTACACATTCTTCATCATTAATCTGACGTGCCAGTACTAATCCTCTGGAACCCAGGTTAAACCCTTCTGTGTTACGACCTGTCCAAAAACATAATTCTGTTAAAACCAAATATAATTGGGCTTGAAGTTCAGGAGCATTTAAGCGTTCAATAAATTCTTTTACATCTTCTGCTTCTGTTTGTGCTTCCTTAAAATTACCTAAACGCATTAAAGCAATAGCTCGTTTAAGCCTTGTTTGACCTATCAAACGTCGATAATTTGTTACATTTATACTAGTATCTGCTTCTTCAGATAAACGATTTAAGGCTTCTTCTGCATAACGAGAAAGCCTAACGACTTCATCCATAGCCTGTTTACTTAAAGCTTGTTCAATTGCCGTTGAGCTATGTTTTAGAACCGCTTCCCATTCTCCAGCAGAATAAAAATGATAAGTCAAAGCACTACTAGTTACTTCTGCTTTTCCTACATTGAGTTTAGCTATTGCTAAAGCTGCACGAGAATGAAGCCTCCTCTTTTGTCTCTTAGGAATTTCATCATAAATAACTTGACGAATAGTTGTATTGTAAAATTGGTATTCATCCTTATTTGTTTCTTCATCATCTTGTAATAAAGCCTCTTTTACAGCCCTATTTAATAACTCTTCAAGCTCATTTTCATTAATATCTAAGATCAATTGCAGAAGTTCAAAACTAAAATTATCTCCAATTATTGCTGCTGCTGCTAATACTTCGCGTAGTTGTTCACTACAAGCTTCAAATTTATAGCGCACTACATTTGTCACCGTATCAGGTAATTTTACCTCATCAAATCCACTTCCATACCAAACAGAATTTTGAAAAACTATTTTTTGGCTACTCATTAGTAGCTTAATTACTTCTATTAAGTATAAAGGATTACCTCCTGTTAACTGATAAAGTATATCTACATCTTTTTGGCTAACTTCAATACATTGAAATATAGCTTGAAGTAAGGTATTAACTCCTTTTTTATCAAAAGGATGTAGTTCCATTTTCTCATAATGAATATATTGTGCTTGTTTAATTAGCCAAGAGCGAAAAGGATGTGTTTTAGATTTAGTTTCTTCTGAATGAGACCCACCTATAAAATAAAATTTACGTGTTTCTGTAGTTCTAAGTAGATAGCCTACGAACTCAAGACTTAAAGCATCTGCCCACTGTATATCATCTAGGATCATTACAACAGTACGATTTGGGGCTAGTGAAGTAAAAGTACTAGCCAAACTAGCAAAAAGTTGCCATTTTTCTTGACTATTAGTCTCTGGAACTAAAAGTTTACTATCTCTTTTTGCTGAATTAGCATTAATAACTGAACTAGCATTAATAAAAGGATTAGGCATACTCTTAAGCAATCCTGTAGAAACTAATCCTGTTAATAACTGCTTAAATGTTCTTAATGGTTCATTAATACTACCACCATAATCAAAAAATTTACCTAATAAAACTACTGCACCTTGTTCATTTGCCCAATCTCTAAACCTGGTTAGCAGTTGTGTTTTCCCAAGTCCAGGACTACTAATAATAAACATTGGGTTTGCTCTACCCTCACAAGCTTGGAGAAATCCATCTTGTAGCCTTTTTACTTCCTGTTCTCTTCCAATATAACAATTAAAATTTGGCTCTAGTTGTGATGCTACTCTTGTTCGTACAGATAAAGGATCTTCTACCCTAAAACCTGCACTGGAAGTAGATAAAATAGCCCCTTCATTAAGTGAATTAAATAAACTATCAATTAATTCTCTGGCTGTTTGATAGCGTTTAATAGGTGTTTTCTCTAAAGACTTTAGTATAATATTATCATATTTACCTAGTAATTTTGGATTTCTCTGGGATGGTGGGTCTGGATCTGTATGAGCATGAGCCATCATTACTTGCATACTACGCTCAGATTGAAATGGTAATGTGCCTGTAAGCATTTTATAAAGCACTACTCCTAGCGAATAAATATCTACACTATGAGTAATAGGTTCGCCCAACACAGATTCAGGTGCCATATAAAAAGGTGTACCAAAGATTTGCCCTTGTTGGGTTAAAGAAACTGCTTCCTGTTCATTAGCAGCACTAAGACGAGCAGTACCAAAATCTAAAACTTTTATCTGCTCCTTACCTCCACTATCTCGGCAAAGCATTAAGTTTGCAGGTTTAATATCACGATGAATAATACCTAAGCTGTGAGCTATATCTAAGGCTTGTGCTACAGGATATAAAATTTCCCAAGCTCTTTGAGGTGTAACTATAAGTTTTTCAGCTAAATATTGTTCTAGGGTTTGTCCTTTAACAAACTCCATAACCATAAAAAACAAACCATCTTCTGTACTATTAAAATCATAAACGGCAACAGCATTTGGATGAGCCAAACGACGGACGGCTTGAGCTTCACGACGAAACCGGGCAAGCATTACAGAATCCTGGGTATGTTCCTCAGAAATAATCTTTAATGCAACTGTGTCACCTATTCCTAAATGTCGTGCGCGAAAAACTGCGCCCATTCCACCTTGGCCTAACTTTTCTTCTATTTGGTATGTACGGTTTAATACTTTCCCAATTAAACCAGTCCAAATATCTGGTTTTTCTAATTTATTTTCTTTATTTTCTTTATTCTCTTTGTTTTCTTTGTTCTCTTTATTACGTAAGGAAGGACGAATAGAGTTATCTCTTGGAGCAATATCAACTACAGTAGTTCCATCAGCAGGACAGAACTTAGTATTATCCGGCCATTGTTTGCCGCACAAGCTGCAAACTTTCATCTGTATGACTCCAAAAATGAGATTTATATTTACTAATTTTTTAGACTTAAATTTTACAAAAAAGGCTAATCGACATAACTAAAGTGTTATTAGGAATCTTTATATATTACTCGCCTAAAGAGTATCAGACAACTGAAAGCTTGCAAGAGAAATCTTCTTATTTTTGTAAAATTTTATGCTTAAACTCTCTAGCATTAACTCCACTATAAGTAGCAACTATTTGTCCCGATCCATAAAGCTTATATTTATAGGAAACAAGTCCTTCAAGTCCAACCGGGCCACGCGCATGAAGTTTACTTGTGCTAATACCTACTTCTGCACCAAACCCATAACGAAATCCATCAGCAAATCTAGTAGAAGCATTATGATAAACCCCTGCTGAATCAACACTATTTAGAAACATTTCTGCTGTTTGTTTATTCTCGCTAATGATTGAATCTGTATGAGAAGAACCAAAATTATTGATATGATCAATGGCCTCATCTAAAGTATTAACTATTTTTATTGATAAAACTAGATTGCAATACTCTGTTTTCCAGTCTTCAAGGCTAGCTTCCTTTATTTCTAGTCCTTTTAGTAACTCCTTTGTTAATAAACAAACTCTTAACTCAACATTTGCGGCTAAAAGCTGATCTGCTAATTTTGGTAATATATCTCTAGCTATGTCTTTGTGAATAAGCACTGTTTCAACAGAGTTACAAGCTGATGGATATTGAGTTTTTGCATCATTAACTATACTAATAGCTTTTTCTATATCAGCATCTTTATCAATATAAATATGACAAAGTCCTTCAGCATGCCCTAAAACTGGAATACGGGTATTATTTTGGATATATCTAACAAGCTCATTTGAACCACGAGGAATAACTAAATCAACATAAGAATCTAGTGCTAGGAGTGCGTTTATTTGCTCGCGTTCTGTTACTAAATTAACGCTACTTGTTGGTATTTCTGGAAACTTTTCAAGTGCTACTTTTATTGCTTTTACTAGTGCTAAGTTGGAGTTGGCCGCTTCTCGTCCACCCTTTAAAATAACTGCATTACCTGACTTTAAGGCTAAAGCACTAATTTGTGTTACTGCATCTGGCCTGGATTCAAATATAACTAGCAAAACTCCTAGAGGGCAACTTACTTTTTCTAGTTCCAGTCCATCATCCATCAAGGTTCTAGCCAAGATTTTTCCTGTAGGGTCATCTAGTGCAGCAACAGTTCTTACACCTTCAATCATTCCAGCTAATTTAACTTTATCTAATTTAAGCCGGTCAAATAAGGATTTAGCTATCTTACCGCTGGCAACTAGGCTACTAGCCTCTTTTTGATCCAACTCATTAGCAGCTAAAATTTCATCCTGTCGCTTTTCTAATTCTTGAGCAATAGCTAATAAAGCTTGATTTTTTACTGAAGTATTAGCTACAAGTAATCGACGAGAAGCTATTTTAGATTCCTTTGCTATTTTGCTAACTTCATCTGTAGCTAAATTAGGTGTAGTCATTATAACCCCTTATAAATCATAATATTAATAACTAACTAGCTTAAAATAACAATATTATCTCGTGTTATTAAAGCATCATAATTTTTTTGTGCTACTAAATATTCAATCTTATCTGACTGGATACCAATTAATTTTTTTGCTTCCTCACTAGAATAATTAACTATTCCACGAGCATATTCTAAACCTGACTCATCAGTAATACTTACAACTTCTCCACGATCAAAATTGCCTTCTAAATAAACAACTCCAGCAGGCAGTAAAGATGCTTTTTTCTCTAATAACGCACTCTTAGCACCACTATTAGTAACAACTGTTCCTGTAATTGTTGAAGCAAAAGCTATCCAACGCTTTTTACTAGATAAATGACTAACAGGTAAAAAAACTGTCCCAACAGCCTCTCCTGCTAATACTCTATCTAATATTCCTAAAGCTTTACCATTAACAATTACTGCTAATCCACCAGAGTTTATAGCAATTCGAGCAGCTTCTATTTTAGTTTTCATCCCACCCCTACCCCTAAGACCAGCACCCTCAGCTATGGCTTCAATTTCAGGTGTAATTTTAGGTACTACAGGAATTAATGTAGCATCTTTATCTTTTGTAGGATTACTAGTATATAGTCCATCAACATCAGAAAGAATAATTAACATATCAGCAAAAATTTTACTCATTACCAAAGCTGATAATTTATCATTATCTCCAAAAACAGGTATTTTTCCTTGCTCTGCTGTTACAGTTCTTTCTAGTTCTAAAGTAGAAACCGTGTCATTTTCATTAATAATGGGTACTACACCCATTTCAAGTAGCTTTAATATGGTATCTCTAAGATTTATATAGCGAATCCGATTAGTAAAATCATCTTCTATAAGAAGTATTTGTGCAGTTATTACACCTAATTTTTCAAAAGCATCTTCATAAACTGACATTAAGCGGCTTTGTCCAATAGCAGCACAAGCTTGTTTTAATATTAATTGTTTTGGTTTTTGAGGGAGTTTTAAGCGTTGCGCACCTAGCCCAACCGCACCAGAGGATACAATTAGCACCTCTTTATTCTGCTTACGTAGGTTTGCAACAGATTCTATTAAGTTATAAATACGCCCTAAAGCAATTGTGCCATCATCCCGCATAATTACATTAGTACCTATTTTTATTACTATTCTTTGGGCATTGGTAATATGTTTTCTTATTGCTTCATCTAATTTATTCATATTAAGTTAGTTAACTGTTTTATTTTCCTAAATCTCCTGCTACTTTAGCGGCTGTTTCAACACCTCGTGCTAGTACAGAACGAATACGTCCATCTTCTAAAGCTAAAATACCAGCAATAGTGCAGCCAGCAGGAGTAGTAACATCATCCTTTAATGCTGCTGGATGCTTGCCTGTAACTAAAACCATTTCTGCCGCGCCTAAAGTCATTTGTGCAACTAGCTCTGTAGCAATACTTCGCGGCAAGCCTCTCATAACTCCGCCATCAGCTAAAGCTTCAATAATGATATAAATAAAGGCTGGCCCGCTTGCAGAAAGTCCTGTAACTGTATCCATGTGTTTTTCTTCTAATTCAGCAAAACGCCCCATAGTAGAAAAAATTTCTTTTGCCAATGCTACATGCTCATCTGTTGCTGTAGTTCCTTTTGAAACAACTGTCATACCCTTACCAATAAAACAAGGTGTATTTGGCATTGCTCTTAACACTGGGCAATCTGTTCCTATAATATTTTCTATAAAATTTGTTTTCGTTCCAGCAGCAATAGAAATAACTAATGGGTTATGCTTAAGCGCAGATTTTGAAACTAAAGAATTTGCTATTTTTTCAATATCTTTAGGTTTAACAGCCAAAATAACAATATCTGCTTTTTCTGCTACTGCTATATTATCTGTTAAACATTCAATTCCTAATTCGGTTTTGACTTTTTCTGCGTGGGCTTTTGTACGCACAGTAGCGCAAATTTGGTTTGGCTCAACCACTTTAGAGCGCAACAGTCCATTTACTACAGCACGTCCCATTGTCCCTAAACCCAATACAGCTATATTTTTATCAGCTAACATTTGTTCTCCTAAAAACTAAAGTTGTATTAATTAAACTTTTTTTAAATTTAATTAATACAACTAAAAAGTATTACTGTTTCATTGAATCTATTAGAATTTGTGCGACTTCTGGACGGGTAAATTCTACAGGCGGAATTTCTCCTTGTTGCAACATATCTCTTACTTTAGTTCCGCTAAGGAAAACATGATCATTGCTAGTATGTGGACAAGTTTTAGCCGAAGCCATTGCACCACAACGACGGCAAAAGAAAGTATGGTCAAAAAACATAGGTGTAATTGCTAGTGCTGCTGGGTCAAACTCATCAAAAATATAATGAGCATCATATGTGCCATAGTAATTTCCTACGCCGGCGTGATCTCGGCCAACAATAAAATGTGTACAACCATAATTTTTACGCATAATTGCATGAAAAATAGCTTCTCTTGGCCCTGCATAACGCATTGCTGCTGGTAAAACAGAAAGCAAAGTATGTTTTGCAGGATAGTAATTTTCTAGTAAAACTTCATAACAGCGCATCCGAACATCTGCTGGAATATCATCAGATTTTGTTTCCCCAACAAGTGGATGAAGTAACAACCCATCAACAACTTCCATAGCACATTTTTGAATATATTCATGCGCACGGTGTACAGGGTTACGTGTTTGAAAAGCAACTATTCTACGCCATTTCTTTTCAGCAAAAGCCTGTCGGGTTTGTGTTGGAGTAAGCCGATATTCTGGAAAAGAGACATTTAGAGGATGATTTACAACTTTAACATCTCCTGCTAGTAAAACTTCGCCTTGTTTATAGAGCGCGTTAACACCGGGATGTACTTCTTCTGTTGTGCGGTAAACGTGTTGTGCTTCTTTTTCCTTATCATAAGTATATTTTTCTGTAAGCGTTAATACTGCTAATAAATGCTCTGAAGTTTGATAAAGAGCTATTTCTTGACCTTCTTTATAGCCATCAGCAACTTCTTTGCTAGTAGACAAAGTTATAGGGATTGTCCAGGGCAAACCAGATTTTAAGTGCATATTCTTACAAACACTTTCGTAATCTTGTTGACCCATAAAACCTGTTAAAGGTGAAAATGTGCCAATAGTAATCATTTCCAGGTCTGATACTTCTCTAGCATTTAAGACAATTTGCGGCATATCTTTAGCACGAGAGATTAAGTCTTGTCGTTCTTCGCCCACTACTTCTCTATTAATTAGTTGTCCCCCGTGAGGTTTAATTGTTTCCATTTACTTGCAACCTTCCTTATTAATATTATCTATTAAGAATATTTTCTTATTGGCATTTTTATAAAAGGCCAATAAGCTTTTACAAATAATTTCGCAGGCTCAAACGCTTCTGCAAAACCAATATTTTCAACTGTTTCTGTTTCTAGCTCTAGTTTTTGTGATGCTAAAAATCTTAGGTAAAAAGGCCCTTGGTCAACTTTGTAGGTTTTTTCTATATTTATAATTAAGTTTGTTTCCTTAGAGTTAAGCTTTATTTGGGAAAAATATTCTACTCCCATCAAATCTTTCTTTGGCTTAAATTGATATATAGCTTGATTACAATAAATTGTTTTACCCTCATCATTTAAAACCATCAAAAAAGCTTCTGGCTCATTATTATTTTCAATAATGTAGTAAATTACTGTTTGCTCTTTGGGATGAACACGTCCCCAATGCCATCTTTTCATATCCTTGTGCATTGGTTGAGAGCCATAATTGTGATCATGATAGCCAATTGCTTGCAAAGCGATTTTACGTTTTTTAATTAATCCAGTAATAGTCAACTCTCCGTGAACTTGGCAGCGAGGCGCGACACAATTCCAAATATGTTCACTTGTTTTTGACGGCCAATTTATAGAAGGGAAAAACTCTGGCTTAAAAGCTATTTCTCCCTCTACTTTTCTACCCCAAAGAGCTAAATCATTGATTTTAATCAAAAAACCTTGCTCTTGATCATAAGTTAGTAAATTATTTCCTACTTTGACATCCACTTTACTTTCAGAAGCAAAAAAATTTTTACTAGTATATTCACTTAATATATAGGCTATAGGGCGAGCATTTTCATAAAGACAAAAATAAAAAGCTACATGGTTGCTAGGATCTGCTAAGCCTTTTCCTTCCTCTAATTGGACAATTTTTTCATTATAATAAGGAGAAAAAGGTAGACCATAAAAAAAAGTGACTACAAAACTATAACCATTATCTGCAATGGCATCAAAATACCACCATTCATAAGAACTATTGCCTAATTTATGCCAAACATCATCACTAAGATCAGAGATAATTTTCATAAACAAATTAAGAAGATAAAAGCCTGTAAGAATTATTTCTTACAGGCTTTTAAGCAAAATCTTTATTTAACTTAATAATTTATAAGCTAGAACCAGCACTTGCACTTTTATGATGTACTGGTGTTTCTGATGGTTTAACAGCCTTTTCATCTTTAGCTGTTGTGGTTTGACCATTAGATTTTAATACTTCTAAAGCTTTCTTTAACTGAACATCATCGGCTGTAGGCTTTTCAATAGGTAGTTGTGGGCTTTCTACTTTAGCTTGATCATCTTCTTCTGCTTCATTATCTTCTGGTAGAATTTCTTCTGCTACAACTGCTTTTGCTTCAACTGTTGGAATAATTCCTGGGCTTTCCTTTAGAAAAGCTACCCCACTTGGATCAGCATATCTACTAATAGTTAGTAACATTGCAGAGCCATTTTTTAATTCAAATAATTTCTGTGTTGAACCTGCTCCAAAAGTCTTTTCACCAACAAGTTCACCACGTTTATTTCCTAAAATCGCGCCTGCAATTACTTCACCTGCATTTGCTGTACTACGATCAACTACTAAAGCAATTTGACCATTAAAAATAGCTTTGCTTGCATCAGCTTCAAAGGTTTTTTCTACAGCATTTTTATGGCCTATAACTTTTGCAAGTGTACCAGATTTAACAAATAAATTTGCTACCTCTACACCTGTTTCAATCGAACCATTAGCAGCACCACGCAAATCTAAAACTAGCTTTTGCATACCTTTACTTTGAAGTTCTGCTAATTGTTTTTTAATTTCTGCTGCTTTGCCATCAGCTAAAGAAGTAACTTTTAGGTAAGCAATGCCTGATTCTAAAATATTAGATTCAATTGCAGGTTGGTTTACAACTGCACGTTTAATTTTGGTTTTATAGGCACGGCCACGACGAAAAACTTTTAATTCAAGTTCTGAAGCCGCTTGTCCTGATAATAGTTCTTCTGCATCATATAGGGTGATATCTCTAGTCGGTAAAGTATCAATATACTCTATAAAATCTCCTGCTCTTAGTCCGGCTTGCTCTGCTGGTGAGCCTTTTAAGGCAGAAACAACATAAATATAGCCTGATACTTTAGAAATAATCATACCTGCGCCAGCTAAATCTGTACGGGGGGAATTAAATTTCTTTACTTGTTCTGGACTTAGGTAAGCACTATAAGGGTCTAACCCATCAGCTAAACCACGTAATGCACCAATTTTAACTTTTTCTAAATCTGGCTCATCAACATAATCACGTACAATATGACGTAGGACTTCACTAAAGATCCGCATTTGTACATAAGGATCCCCTTTAGCAAAAACGTCCTTATGAACTGAAAGAAAGCCGCCAACTACAGCATAGAATGCTATGGCAGCCGATAAAGCAACAATAAGAAGTTTTCCTTTTAGCGACATTCGCCCCCCTAAAGAAAATAGGTTTTTAATTATCAAAATTAATATAAGTTTTTGATGCAGTTATCAAATAAGCTGTTGTGCTTAATTTGGTAGAGTGCTGCCCTGATAATACACCATCAACAAGCTTAGCTGCAAGATTTGAAAAATTATTAATTTCCTACCTGTCCTTATAAAGAGCTATCCAAATTAGTTAACTCTTTGCTAAGTTGCCAAAGCCTTTTGGCTATCCCTTCATCATAAGAAATAGGTTTAGAGTTATGTTGCTTTTTCTTAATAAAATATTTGCCTGTCACCACTTGAACTTCTGTAGAACTAGCTAAATAAATGCTAGTTTCTGCTCCTTCTTTATCACTAATAGAAAATATTTTTAAGTATAGTTGTATAAGCTTTCCAATTAGTCCTTTATTATTTATTCCAAAATTTGTACCTACTACCCCAGGATGTAGCGCGTTAGCAGTAATTTTTGTTTTAGATAATTTTCGAGCTAACTCATAGGTAAATAACACATTAGCTAATTTAGACTGGCAATAAGCTCCCCAACCAGAATATTTTTTTTCTCCTTGTAAGTTTTCAAAATCAATATTTCCATTTTCATGCGCTACAGAAGATACATTAACTACTCTAGCCGCCTGACTAGCTTTTAAGCTATCTATTAGTAAATTTGTAAGTAGAAAATAATTTAAGTGATTTAAGGCCCAGGTCATTTCAATATTATCTGGGCTTAACTCACGAGATAAAAATAAGCCTCCTGCGTTATTGACCAGTACGTCTAGCCTAGGGTAGGAGCCAGTAAATTGTTTAGCTAGTTTATGAATTTCTTTTTGACTAGTTAGATCTGCTGCAATAAAATCGACTTCGCTATTAGCAGTAAGTTTTTTTATTTCTTCTACAGTAGAAGCACATTTTTCTTTACTTCGGCTAACTATAATAACTTTTGCACCTTGTTTAGCTAAACTTTGAGCCGTTACTTTTCCAATTCCAGATGTAGCTCCGGTGACAAGACAAATTTTTTCTGCCATTGGTTTAGAAGAAGAACTCATAAAATTTTCCTGAATTAATAATTATGCACCTAGTAAATACTCTTAACTCATTATCAAATCATCCTGATAAATTAAAGTGGGATCAAAAATATTTAGCTACAACAAAAATTAATTTTCTACCCCACCCAATTTTAGATGAGTTAACTAAATTATCTTTACCTTCAGCACCTGTTTTAGAATTAGCTTGTGGATTATCTGGCAATGTTTTATCACTAGCAAGCCTAGGCTACAATGTTGTAGGAATAGATATTTCCGAAGTAGCATTGCAGTTACTAGCTAAAGTCGCTAGGGAAGAAAATTTAGAGTCAAAAATAACACTTTTACAAGCAGATTTGTCCCACTGGCAAGCGGAAAAAAACTCTTTTTCGCTAGTTTTGGGACTAAAATATTGGGACAGGTCTTGTTTTCTATCTGCTTGTAAGTCAGTAATTAAAGGCGGTTTTATTGCTTGGGAAACTTTTAATCAAAAACATTTGTGTTATCATCCCTCCTTTCGTTCTGAGTGGTGTTTAGAAGGTGATGAACCAAGAAAATATTTGCCAAAAAACTTTTCTGTATTGATAGAACAAGACATTGATAATGGGCAAAATGCTACTCGTCGTCTAATAGCAAAACATTATTAAACTAATAAATACTCTTAAGGAGCAATATTAAAGCTATGAAATATATGAACTTAGGGCGTTCTGGTTTGCAAGTCTCTAGAATTTGTTTGGGTTGTATGACTTTTGGTAGCAAAAAATGGCGCGAATGGGTACTAGAAGAAGAAGATTCCCGCCCTATTATTAAAAAAGCTTTAGATTTAGGAATTAACTTTTTTGATACAGCTAATATGTATTCTCTAGGTGTAAGCGAAGAAATTGTTGGACGTGCCTTAAAAGATTTTGCCCATAGAGATGAAATAGTATTAGCTACAAAAGTATTTTTCCCTATGAATGAACTTCCAAATCAAGGTGGGCTGTCTCGTAAACATATTTTTGCTTCTATAGATGCTTCTCTTAAAAGACTAGGAACAGATTATGTAGATCTTTATCAAATTCATCGTTGGGACTATAACACACCAATTGAAGAAACTATGGAAGCACTTAATGATTTAGTCCGGGTGGGAAAAGTCCGTTACCTTGGAGCTTCTAGTATGTTTGCATGGCAATTTGCCAAAGCAATTTATCTGGCTAAATCAAAAGCTTGGAGTAATTTTATTAGCATGCAAAATCATTATAATTTAGCCTATCGTGAAGAAGAAAGAGAAATGCTTCCTTTATGTAAAGAAGAAGGTATTGGAGTCATTCCTTGGAGTCCGCTGGCTAGAGGAGTGCTTTCTGGAAATCGTTCTAAAGATGGTCAAAGTAAAACCCTTAGAGGAGAAACAGACGATTTTTCTAAAAAACTTTATAATCTTGCATCAGACTTTGATATTGCAGATAGGGTAGCTCAAATAGCTGCAAATAAAAATGTTAGCCCAAGTCAAATAGCAATTGCTTGGCTTCTAAACAAACCCTCAGTTGTGTCACCAATAATTGGAGCAAGCAAAGTATCACAGCTAGAAGACATTGTAGCTTCCTTAGATATTAGTTTAACAAATGAAGAAGAAAGCTTTTTAGAAGAACTATATCAACCCCATAATATTTTGGGACATAGTTAATCAATTAATTTTTATTTAACAGCTTGATTTTTTGCCTTAAATTGTGCATTCATGGTGTTAAACAAAAAATCCAAAACTGGTAAGATCAAAAAATCTTCTGTTATCAAAAATTTTCAGAAAAGCTAATTTTTTCATATTTTTACCCAGTTAAAGCTTATGTTATACTCTGACATTTAAATCAACTTGAGCTATCAAGGAGTTTATCTTTAATGACTGAACAAACTGAACAACTAGCAAGCGGCAGTGTCCTGGCTAACAGATACACTATAGTAAAATGGCTTGGTGGTGGTGGGATGGGCAATGTTTATCTTGCAACGGACAAGCATTTAGCTGAAGCTCAACGCGCTGTAAAAGAAATGATAGGCAAATTTCCTGATGAAGCATCCCGTAAAAAAGCTGTAGAAGACTTTAAACGTGAATCTAGCGTACTTTCAAACTTAGAACATCCATCTATCCCTACAGTTTTTGACTACTTTGCTGCTGGAGAAGGCCGCTACTATTTGGTCATGAAATACATCCAAGGCCGGGATTTAGAACAAGAATTAAAATCCTCAGAAACCGGCTACCTACCTGAAGCTATCGTAGTTGATTGGGCCATTCAGCTTTGTGATGTGTTTGATTATATTCATAACCTTGATCCTCCTATTATTTATCGTGATATGAAACCTGCTAACGTAATGCTAGATACTAAACTTAAGAGGGTTATGCTAGTAGACTTTGGTATTGCTCGAACAGTTACACCGGCTCAAAAGAATGTAACTGCAATTGGAACAATGGGTTATGCACCTCCAGAACTTTTTGCAGGCAAAGTTGAACCTCGTTCAGATCTTTATTCACTTGGTGCAACAATGTTTCATCTGTTGACAGGAGAAGATCCACAATCAAATCCTTTGCTACTTTTTGACTTTTCCCGTTTTCCTCGACCAATGCAAATTAATCCTAAATTAACTAAAGGGATTGATGAAATAATTGGTAAATGTGTTTCACATAAACCTGTAGATCGTTTTAAGTCTGCTGCTGAAATGAAAAAAGCCTTAGAAAGACATAGGTATAATTTAGAAAATGCAGAAATAATTACCGAGGAAAAACCTGTAGAAGGGATGCTTAAAATTATTCATAGCATTTCTGGTGCTTCATTTTCCTTTTATATTAAAAAGGAAGCTAATTTAATTGGTCGTAATGATCCTGCTCGTGGAATTACTCCAGAAATTGACTTAGGACAATTTGATAGCTCTGGTAAAATTTCCCGTCGCCATGCAATGGTTCATTTTGATGGTAAAGATTTCTTTATTGAAGACTTAGGGAGTGCTAATGGTAGTATGTTAAATGGTGCAGTTTTACCAGCACAACAACGTAAAAAACTTAATCCAGGGGATCAAGTTTATTTAGGTGAAACAGTTCTTGAATTTACATTTAAGTAATTATATTTGGTTATTATAGCAATAATAAAAAAGAGTAGTAATTAGTTACTACTCTTTTTTATTGTTAAAATTGTCACTTCTGGTGGAACACAAAATCTTATAGGAATAATACTAGTACCTACACCACTACCTACAAAAAGATTTTTGTTATTTTCCTTAATATGCCCAATAGCATAGCGTTCACCATATTTAGAAGGAACTATAGGTCTACCCAATAAAGGAAGTTTTACCTGTCCACCATGAGTATGACCAGCCAAAGTTAGGCTTATTTGCTCTGGAACTTCAGGAAAAATATCTGGGTTATGTGTTAAAAGCAAAATGGGGTTATCGTCTTTAGTTTCTTCTAAAGTCTTATTTAAGTCTACTTTTCTTGTCCAAAAATCTGCTAGACCAGCTAACCAAATATTTTTTTCATTTTTACTAAAACTAATTGAACTATTTTCTAAAACAATAATTCCAACATCTTGCAAAGCTTTTCTTACACGTTCTCCGTTATACCACCAATCATGATTACCTAAAATAGCTACTATTTTTTCTGCCTTTAAGCCTTTTAATAGTTCTGCAATTGGTTCAGGCTCAATAAATTGGCCTCCTTTTACCTTTGTACTTACTAAATCTCCTAGAATTAGTACTAAATCAACTTTTTCTTTATTCGTTTCTGCTACTAAAAAAGAGAGTTTTTCCAAATTTATATGAGGTGAACCAACATGCAAATCTGTTAAAATAGCGATTTTTAAGCCGTCATGTTCTTTATGCCAATTCTCTAGCTTTATCTCAACTTTTTTAATTGCCAAACTATTAGGCTCAAACCAAAATGCCCAACTAGCTAAGATAAAACCTAATAAAACAAAGATTATTATAAATACCATAAATAGTTTTTTAATCCTTATTCTAATTAACTTTTTCTTAGTTAAAATTTCTAGTAGTTCATTTTTAGTTAACTCATTAGCCATAAACAAGTTAGTCTGATTTTTTAGGAACAAATTTTAGAGACACAGAATTAATACAATAGCGTAAAAATGTAGGTGCTGGGCCATCTTCAAAAACATGCCCTAGATGAGCATCACATTTGCTACAAGTTATTTCTTCTCTAACCATAAAATGGCTATAGTCTTTTTCTACATGCACACTGTCTTGTGTAATAGGCTGCCAAAAACTAGGCCAACCGCTACCAGAATTATACTTAGCATCAGAATTAAATAATTCATTACCACAACAACTACATAAATAAGCTCCTTCAGCTTTATTATAGTAATATTCCCCAGAAAAAGGTGGTTCTGTGCCTTTTTTACGACAAACTTGGTATTGTTCAGGGCTTAATTCTTTTTTCCATTCAGAATCTGATTTGTTAATTTTATCAGACATAAGTAACTTACTCCTTAAAATTAATTATTTTTTTCCTTGAGCAATTTTCATTGCTTCAGGTAAACGTCTTAGATAAAGCATTGCTAGGGTGCCTAGTATTGGGCCTGGAGCTAGTATAACAAAGGCATATTGCCAGCCAACAATTTTTTCCAAAACTCCTACTAATTTAATAGAAACCATAGTAAGTAAAAAGCCTAGGCAAGTTTGTAGTGTCAATGCAGTCCCAATATATTCAGCCTCGCCAAGTTCAGTAACACAAGTAGAAAACTGTGCTGAATCTGCCACAACACTAGCCCCCCAAATAATAGCCAGAATTATTAGCCAAACAGGATTAGCATTAAAAAGTAGTCCAATAGTTAAACAACACAGTCCGCTAATTACCATAGCTAAAGAAGTTACTAAAGTTCTACCAACTCTATCAGCTAAAAAACCAGCCCCAACACAGCCTAAAGCACCGGCCCCAATAACTAAAAAAGACCCATATTCGGCCCATCTGTTTTCTTGTCCTTGAAAACTAGCTCTTAACATTATTGGCAACCAAGTCCACATTGCATAAAGTTCCCACATATGACCCAAATAGCCTAAGTTCGCTAGTCTAACACCTCGATTACCAATAATTTTTCTTACTTGCTTAAAATCAAATTTTGCTGGAGCTAAAGCATAAGGCCCATCAGCAACAAAAAATAGTACAATCAATGCCCCAAAAGCAGCCAAGAAAGAAACCATCACTCCATTATGCCGCCAGCTTTCAAACCCTATAGCATTAATTAGATAGGGAAAAGCTTTTCCTAAAGTTAAGGCTGCAATTAAAACTCCAATAGCTAAACCTCGCCCAGCACGAAACCAACTTGCCATTATTTTCATTGCTGGCGGGTAAACTCCAGCTAAACAAACTCCTGTTAAAAACCTTAGCATTATTGCCAAACTAGCATCATTAGCAAACAGAGCTAAAACAAAATTAAAGCTTGCTCCAAGTAAAGCACTAATAACTAGAAAACGACGAGTGTTAATAATGTCTGACAAGTTAAATAAAGCACTAAAGAGCGTTCCAACAACAAAACCAAGTTGTACTGCTAAAGTTAGCCATGTAGACTGAGATTCTGTAAGCTTCCATTCAATTTGTAAAGCAGGCAACATAGCAGCAGTACTAAACCAAAGCGTCATCCCTAGAAGCTCTGCAATTGATAGTAAGGCTAAGGTTTGCCATTGTTTAGTATTTTCACTCATAAATGTTTTATAAATTGGGGAATTTTCCGCAGCTACTAATTGCGAAATTTTTCTTGAATAAAGATATTTGCGCATTATAACTCAGTTAAGTAGTTGTTTTAAGTCTTGGCATATATTTTGCTGAAAACTAAGTTAATAAAATTAGATAAAATTAGGGTCAATAAAATTAACAGTGCTAAAAACCTGATTGCACTAACAATTAAGGAGTCATTATGAAAGTTTTAATTGCTACGGATGGATCCCCTTGTAGTGATCTTGTTATTGAAAAAGTAGCTATGCGTCTATGGCCTATTGATAGCGAGTTTCGTATCATTTCTGTACTTGAACATTCTGCACTTGGTTCAATTAGTGTTGGTGAGTATTCTTTAAAACTCAGTGAAATGTGGGAAGAAGTACGAGCTAGTACCAAACTTATTGCAGAAGCAGCAGCAGATACTTTATCTAGTAAAGGATTGAAAGCTTCTTATGTAATTTGTGAAGGTATTGCAGCAGAACAAATCATTAATGAAGCAAAAGAATGGGGAGCAGATTTAATTATGCTTGGAACTCATGGAAGAAAGGGACTAACTAAATTCTTACTTGGTTCAGTTGCTCAAAAAGTAGCAATTCATGCTCCTTGTTCAGTTGAAATTGTTCGTAAAGTGCAAACACCCACAAAATAACCTCCGACCTAATCATATAACCTAAGTAACTAAACCATTTAATTAATAAGAAAGGCTAAGGGTAAAAATATGAAAATCTTAATTGGCTATGATGGATCGGAAGCTTCTACAGCAATGTTAGATGATTTAAGACTAGCAGGTTTACCTAATGATACAGAAGCATTAGTTATAGCTGTTGCAGAAATGTGGCTGGTTCCACCGCCTAGCTATGGACTAGCACAAACAGAGTTTACAGATACTTTTCAACTTGATGTTCGATTGGCAACAGAAACAGCAGAAAAAGCTGTAGAGCGACTAAAAACATTATTTCCTGGATGGACAATTTCACTAGAAACGGCTATTGGCGCACCTGCTAGAGAAATTCTTAAAAAAGCGGAAAGCTATCATCCAGATCTAATTATTGTTGGTTCACAAGGTTTATCAGCAGTTGGAAGATTTTTTCTTGGCAGTGTTTCACAAAAAGTAGCTACAGAGGCTCATACTTCTGTTCGCATTGCTCGCGGACGTGTTCAAGAGAGTGATGAGCCTGCAAGAATTGTTATTGCTGTTGATGGCTCGCCTGAATCAAATGCTGCTATTCGCTCAGTTGCAAATCGCAATTGGAATAAAGGCTCTGAAGTAGTTTTACTAACTGCTACTGGAAATATTGAGCCTAAAGACTATAAAGCTATTTTAGGCTTTGTTGATTCTTCTGACTCTAAACCTGAAGTTAAGGCTGAAGCTGACCAATTATCTAGCATTAAACAAGTGCTAGAACAAGCTCTTGAAGCTCAGCTAAAAGCTAACGGATTAAGCGTTTCTACTATAATTAGAACAGGTGATCCTCGTAAAGTTATCTTAGAAGAAGCAGAAGGTTGGGGTGCAGATAGTATTTTTATTGGCTCAAGAGGCTTTGGTAAGATTAAAAGATTACTTTTAGGTAGTGTTTCTACTGCTATAGCTTCTCGCGCTCATTGCTCAGTTGAAATTGTTCGTCTACCAGAAGAAGCTAAATAATCATTTGTTTTATTATTCTGGGAGTGCGGGCATCTTGCCTAAATACAAGATGTTCGCACTTTAGAATAATAATCATTGTACGATTGCGTACATTTTTTTGACCGGATCTGTACAACTTAAAATCAAGTAATTACTAGAACTGCTATTAAATCCATTAGTTACCCTTTGGTACACACCTTGCAGTTATTATCAATATCTCTATAAAAATTTTTATTTTTATTTAACTTTGCGGAGATATTGACAATGGATCGTCCACTTGATCAAAACTATAAAATTAGGCAAATAGCGCGTCAAATCCTAGGTTCTTTACTGGTAATTTCTTTAGTAGTAGGAATTTTTTCTTTTGCTTGGAATTGGCTTACACCTACGATTAAACGTGTCCGCATCCGTACAGCATCAGTTGATCGAGGTGCGATGCAGTCAACTATTAGTGCTTCAGGTGTTATTTTACCTGAATTTGAGCAAGTTATTTCTAGTCCAATTGATGCTAGAGTGCTAAAAATTCTTAAACGTCCCGGAGATAAAGTAGCTAAAGACGAAGCGATTTTACAACTAGACACTAATGCTTCTATTTTAGCTTTAGAAAAAGTTAATCAAGAACTTTCCTTAAGAGAAAATCGACAAGAAAAAGCTAAACTAGCATTAAATGAAAAAATTAGCCAACTTCAAAGCCAAGTAAAACTTAAACAACTTGATAGAGAAGCCTTAAAAAATCAAGCCCAACAAAACCAAAAACTTTTCCAACAAGGTCTTTTAGCAGAAAATCTTTATAGACAATCAGAACTTTTAGCCGCAAAAGCATCAATTGAGCTTGAACAGTTAGAAGAAGCAAAATTAAATGCACAACAAGCAAATAACACAGAAATTGCAGGCTTAAAGCTAGAAATTGATATTTTAAGAAAAGAGCGAGACGAAGCAACACGACTCTTAGAACTTGCTACAACTCGTGCTAACAGCGATGGAGTAATAACTTGGGTTGTACTAGAAACAGGTGCAACCATCCGCAAAGGTGATGTAATTGCTAGAATTGCCGACCTAAAAAGCTATCGTGTTGAAGCTACTACTTCAGATATTCATGCCAAAGAAATTTCAGTTGGACAAAAAGTTAAAGCAAAAATAAATGATGATTATTTGTCAGGCTTTATTGCTAGTGTTTTACCAACTATTAAAGATGGTGCAATTACTCTAGCTATTAGTTTAGAAGATAAAACTAGCTCGCTACTACGTGCTAATTTAAGAGTAGATGTCCTAATAATTGCTAGTGAAAAAGATAGCGTTTTAAGAATAAGAAAAGGCCCATTTGTTAATGGTGATGGCAAACAAAATGTTTTTGTTGTTCGCGGCGAACTTGCAATAAAAGTGCCTGTCACAATTGGAATAGCTAATTTTGATACTTATGAAGTAGTAGACGGCTTATTAGAAGGTGATGAAGTAATTATCTCTGATATGCGCGACTACCTACATTTAGCAGAAGTAAAACTAGAGTAAAAACAACCTCCAGCATTATTAAATTAGGAGATTAATTAAATGATCAAATTAGAAAATATTGAAAAAGTTTACCGTACTTCTCGCGTTGAGACTGTAGCCCTGATGAATGTTAATTTAGATGTTAAAGAAGGCGAGTTTATTTCTGTAATGGGGCCTTCGGGCTGTGGCAAAAGCACTTTGCTAAATTTAATAGGGCTGCTAGATGCTCCAAGCAAGGGGCAAATTTTTATCAATGAAAAGGCTGTAACTAGCTACCAAGACAAGTATTTAGCTAATGTTAGAAATCAGGAAATAGGCTTTATTTTCCAAAGTTTTCATCTAGTTAATGACTTAACCGTAGTTGACAACGTAGAAATCCCTCTGCTTTACCGTAAACTTTCTAACTCACAACGTCGGCAAATGGCACTTAAAGCTTTAGATCACGTTGGTTTAAGCTCACGGGTTTTTCATTTTCCTTCCCAACTTTCAGGCGGACAACAACAACGAGTAGCAATTGCAAGGGCAATTGTTGGACGACCTAAAATTTTGTTAGCCGATGAACCAACAGGAAACCTTGATAGCAAAATGGGTGAGGAAATTATGAATTTGCTGATAGGTCTTAATGAAGAAGAAAAAACAACTATTGTAATGGTTACTCATGATAAGCGTATGGCGGAAAGAACTAAGCGAATTGTACGCATTTTTGACGGTCGCCAAGTTAGCTAACCCTTGATTATTAAACAAAATAACAAGAAATATAAAGAGAGGCAGAAATGTTAAAGAACTATGTAAAAATTGCTTTTCTAGTGCTTAAACGAAGAAAATTTTTTACTTTTATTAGCCTATTTGCTATTAGTTTTACTTTGGTAGTTTTAATTGTTGTTAGTTCAATTTTTGACCATGTGCTTGCACCAATGGCTCCAGAAATAAATAAAGATCGTAGTTTAACAATGTTTTTTGCTGAAATTAAGGGAAAAGACTCCATTTGGAATGGTAATCCTGGGTATAAACTGCTAAATGATTATGCTAGAAACCTGCCAGGTGTTGAGTTAATGAGCATTCATTCAGAATCTAGCCCAGCAATTTCTTATGTACGAGGTCAAAAAATTGTTTCTGCTCTTAAACATACAGATGGAGAGTATTGGAAAATACTACAATTTAAGTTTTTAGCTGGAAGCCCAATCACAACCGAAGATGAGAAAAATGCTAATTTTGTTGCAGTAATAAACCAAAATACCCAAGAAAAGTTTTTCCCTGGTCAAAGTGCTGTTGGTCAACAAATAGAAGTTGATGACCAAAAATTTCAAGTTGTTGGTGTGGTGGAAAATGTCTCTCAACTACGTAATTCAGCTTATGCAGATATTTGGGTGCCACTATCTACTAGTAAAAATGCTGCTTATAAAACTGAATTAATGGGTAGTTGCATAGCTACTCTACTAGCAAAAAGCAGGGCTGATTTTCCAGCAATAAAAGCTGAAATTGCTGCACGAATGAAAACAGTTGAGTTTCCTACAGAACTTAAGAAGGAATACGAGCAAATAAGTTGCTTTGCTGATACAGCTTTAGAAGTTCTTTCTAGAGAAGCTTTCAATTCTGTAGAAGCTAATCCCAATCCAAGCCGTTTTATAGGCATTTTGCTTGGCCTTATGACTCTATTTATGCTACTGCCAGCAATTAACTTAATTAATATTAACGTTAGTAGAATCTTAGAGCGAGCATCTGAAGTTGGTGTACGAAAAGCTTTTGGGGCTTCGTCTCGAACACTTGTAGCACAATTTATTACAGAAAATTTGATTTTAACCTCCCTAGGTGGTTTGCTAGGTTTTGTTGGCTCAATGTTAACCTTACAGCTTATTAACCATAGCTCTATTATCCAATATGGAAGTTTCCAAGTTAACTATAGAGTTTTCTTTTATGGAATAATTATTACAGTATTTTTTAGCTTATTTTCTGGAGTTTATCCAGCTTGGCGAATGTCTAAACTTAACCCTGTAGAAGCGTTGAAAGGCGGTAGTTTAAGATGATTAAACAACTTTTTAAGATTGTTTGGAATAGAAAACGAGCTAATTTTTTAATTATATTAGAAGTTTTTATTTCCTTTTTAGTAGTATTTGCTGTAATGGCGTTTGGAGTTTACTTTGTAGATATTTATACTTATCCTCTAGGATTTACTTATCAAGATGTTTGGTCAGTTAGAATAAATAGAGGTGCATATAGTTCAGATGAGGATAAGCTTAAACAAATAGAAGTAATTAAACAGCTTATGCAATCAGCAAAAGAATTTTCAGAAGTTGAATCAATTGCAGGTGTTAATACAAATGTTTTTGACAATAGCGAAAGTATATCCTCTTTTGATTATGCAGGTAAAAAGCATGAACCATCTGTAAATTTTGTTACAGATGATATGGCTAAAATCTTGGATATAAAACTTTTAGAAGGTAGATGGTTTAGTAAAGATGATGACGCAGAATCTACAATACCAATAATAATTAACCAAAAACTAAGCCAAGAGCTTTTTGCTAATGAATCTCCTATTGGTAAAGTTATAAATATGGGATCAAAAGAAGAACTTTATAAAATAGTGGGTTTAGTTTTAGATTTTCGAGACGATACAGAACTTGTAGCTCCAAAAAGCTACATACTTATACGCAATAATATCAACATCAAAGACGCTTCAAGTATACGAATGCGATTTGTACCAAATTTTATTATTAAACTTCGTCCAGGAACAACCGCAGCTTTTGAAGAAAAACTAGCAAGAAATTTTCTTTCTATTGCTAAGGATTGGTCTTTTAATATACAAACCCTAGAAGACTTGCGTAATAAAAAAATAAAGGGGATTTTATCGCCAGTTTTAGCAGTTGCTATAGTTGCAGTTTTTCTAATGATCATGGTTGCATTAGGGCTTAGTGGAGTGCTTTGGCAAAACGTCACTCAACGAATCAAAGAAATAGGCTTACGTCGGGCCAATGGTGCAACAAGAGGAAAAATTTATTACCAAATTCTAGGAGAATTGCTAGTAATAACTTCTATTGCCTTAACAGCAGGCACTATAATTGTGATTCAGTTTCCGCTGCTTGGCTTTTTTGATTTTGTTACAGCTAAAGTTTATATAATTACAATTTTGTTGTCCTGTGGAATAATTGCTTTATTAACTATTATTTGTGGATTATATCCAAGTTCTTTAGCAGCACGTATTCCACCAGCAGAAGCACTACATTATGAATAATTTTAATTATTTATATTAGGTTTATTTATGAATAAGACAATTTTGATTATAGATGATGACCAATCTGTAACCACGTCTCTAGCATTATTGCTTAAACAAGCGGGTTATCGCTCAAAATCTGCCTATTCAATAAATGAGTCATTAGAAAAACTTGATAAAGAAAAATTTGACCTTGTTTTACAAGATATGAATTTTTCACGAAAAACCACTGGTGAAGAAGGCTTAGACTTACTTTCAGAAATTAAGCTTAAGTATCCTTCTTTACCAGTAATTTTAATGACTGCTTGGGGTTCAATTTCTTTGGCTGTAAAGGGAATGCAGGCAGGAGCAACAGATTTTATTACAAAACCTTGGACTAACCAGCAATTAATACAATCAATTAGAACTGTTTTAGAACTTGCAGACGCAAGCCGAGAACCGCTAAAGAAAAAAGCCATTAGCCGAGAGGAGTTAGCCGCTAACTATAATTTAAGCAAGTGTTTAGGTGAAAACACTGCTCTATTGCAGGTGTTAGAAATCGCTAGCCGAGTTAGTGCTACAGATGCTTCAGTTTTAATTACAGGTGAAAGCGGAACAGGCAAAGAAGTTTTAGCCGAAGTCATACATCAAAATAGCAATCGCCGCAATAAGCCTTTTATTAAGGTTAATTTAGGAGCAATCCCAGTTACACTTTTTGAAAGTGAAATGTTTGGACATGTTAAAGGTGCTTTTACTAGTGCGATGCAAAACCGCAAAGGACGTTTTGAGCTAGCTGATGGAGGAACAATTTTTTTAGATGAAATTGGAGATTTAGACCCTAATTCACAGGTTAAACTGCTACGCGTCCTCCAAGATCGTACCTATGAAGTGTTAGGATCAAGCCGAACACAAACCGTAGACGTAAGAATTATTGCTGCTACTAACCGACCTTTAACAGAACTAGTAACTAAGGGGCTATTTCGAGAAGATTTGCTTTATCGACTAAATTTAATTTCACTGCATTTGCCTGCTCTTCGTGAACGATCAGACGATATTGCACTGCTAACAAAGCATTTTATAAAAACAATTGGAGCAAATTACTATCGTGCAGATTTAACAGTTAGCCAGGACGCGCTTAAGTGGCTTCAAGAACTGCCTTGGCCGGGAAATATTCGCCAACTGCGCCATGTTATTGAGCGAGCAATTTTAATCACTAATAATCAAACCTTGCAAAAAGAAGATTTTGCTTTTTCCTTAGATCTTGAACAACGTGAACTAGAAAAAGCAAAAACTAGCGATGCGTTGCCAGATGTTGGAAGTATGACTTTAGATGAAATAGAAAAAGCAATGATACTAAAGAGCTTAAAACATCATTCAGGAAATATTTCTAAAACTGCTGAATCTTTAGGGCTTACAAGAACTTCTTTATATCGCAGATTTGAAAAATACGGGATTAAAGTTTGACGCTACGCACCAAATTTATTTTGTATTTATTGCTACTTCACACTGTCTTTGTCGGGCTGTCTTTAGCCGTCTTTTTCTTCTACCCTATTTGGCTATTTTTCCTAGAAAGCTTATTTTTAATCACCCTACTTTATGGATTGCGCTTAATTAACTCTTTTTTTGGTAGCTTAAATTTAATTAAAACAGGAACAAAATTTATTGCTGAACAGGATTTTACATCTCGTTTTCCTGAAGTTGGACAAGAAGAAATTGACCAGCTAATTAACGTTTATAATAAAATGATTGACCAACTAAAAAATGAACGAATTCAACTACAAGAGCAAAACTTTTTTTTAGATAAAATTTTGGCTGCCTCGCCTTCAGGAATTTTAATTTTTGATTTTGATGGAAAAATTAGTTCTGCTAACCCTAGTGTAGAGAAAATTTTACAAAGCTTAAAACAAGATTTAATAGGAAAAAGCTTAGAAGAGTTAAATAAACCTTTTTGCCAAGTTTTACCAGAAATAGAAACCTATCAAGCTAGAGTTATTTCTTTAGCCGCAGGTAGGCGTATTAAATGCCAACGTCTAGAGTTTTTTGACCGAGGTTTTCCAAGACATTTTTTCTTACTTCAAGAGCTAACCGAAGAATTACAACAATCAGAAAAAGCAGCCTATGAAAAGCTAATTCGTATGATGTCACACGAAGTTAATAACTCAATTGCTGCAACAAATTCGCTACTAAACTCCTGTCTTAATTATAAGGAACAGTTAAACTTAGATGACCAAGAAGATTTTGAAACAGCATTAAAAGTTATTATTTCCCGAACTGCACAACTTAATACTTTTATGAATAGCTTGGCTGAAGTTGTCCGGCTGCCTAATCCAAAACTTTCCCCCACAAATGTTAAAGAACTACTAGAAACTTTAGAAATCTTACTGCGCTCAGAATGTCAAAAACGCTCTATTGATTGGCACTGGGAAATAGTAAAAACACCTAAGCTTGTTGGAATGGATAAGATTCAAATGCAGCAAGTTTTTGTTAATATTCTAAAAAATGCAATTGAAGCAATTGAAAATAAAGGCTCAATCACAATTAAATTAGGTGAAAATGAGCAGGGTAGTTTTGTAAGTATTATCGACAGCGGCAAAGGTATTTCATCTGAAGTACAAGCAAAACTTTTTACCCCATTTTTTAGCACCAAAGATAACGGTCAAGGAATAGGTTTAATGTTAGTAAAAGAAATTTTAAGCAATCATCACTTTCGTTTTTCTTTAGAAAGCGATGTAGGCGGGCCAACACAATTTACAATATTTTTTCAAAACCATTAACTTGCTAGCTGTTTGGTATTTTTACGCCCTTTGTATATTTTTTCCAAAAATCAGATTTATAAATTTCTACATCTTTTTTCATAGGCTTACCCTTAAAACTTTCTAATATATCGCATGATAAAAGTCTTCCATCTATAGGGCAAAGAACTTCATCAGTAGATTTTGCAAATGTAAAAATTTCTGTGCAAGAAATCGTTTTTTCATCTTTTTCATGTGTTTGCATTTCATGGTCATTAAGACCATCAAAAGTATATTTGTACTCGCTTTGACAAACTATTTTTTCCGTGTCTTCCTGATAAGTTCCAAGATAGCCAACAACTTTTTTTATATGATCTCCCCAGTCAGAAGAATAAATCTCGGTAAAAAACCCAAACTTACCTTGAGACTCATTTTCTGCTTCAAGTTCTAAGTAAACTTGATCACAGGCATTTTTTGTTGGCTCATTTTCTGGAAAATATCTAACAATTGCATAAATTTGTTTGCTCATAATTTAATTTTTCCTAATTGATTTTACTCTTATCTAATTAAATACAATATTTTAGAAGAAACTTCTAAGATTTTCTGGAAAATTTTAAGATTTTTCTTTAGAAGTTGGGAACAAAATTTTTCTCTTGGTGTCTGATCAACCCAAACAACAAAGCAATATAATTTTAATTAAATGTGGAGTAAGTCTTTATGCAAAAACTATTTGTACTATCTTTTGTCGCTATTATATCAGTATTTTTCTTTCAAACACTTTCATTAGATATTGTTAATGCAGAAACTAAAACTGCTGCTACACAAAGCATTATCCGACGTTCAGAAGGTGTATTACGCGGTAGTGCCTTAAATAGAACCGCGCCAGAATATCCAAGAGTCGCCAAGGAACAAAATGTTGAAGGTGATGTAGTTATTGAAATTACCATTGATGAAGAGGGCAAAGTTAGCAATGCCCGTGCAATGTCAGGTCATGAATTATTAGTTGATGCTGCACTAGAAGCGGCTAAACAATGGACATTTAAGCCTACTAAATTAAATGACCAAGCTGTAAAAGTATCAGGAATATTAACATTTCGCTTTAAGCTAGGTAGTTTAGCTGAAAGTACAACTACACTTAGTTCTGATGCAAGCCAAACAGATGAAAATATTGTTAAGCGTTCTGAAGGTGTAATTCGCGGACTTGCTACAAATAGAGTTTCGCCAGAATACCCAAAAGAAGCTAAAGAACAAAATGTTGAAGGCGATGTAACAGTTCAAATTATTATTAATGAAGAAGGCAAAGTTGTTAGTGCTAAAGCCTCTTCTGGACATGAATTATTACAAGATGTTTCTGTTACTGCCGCTAAGGGATGGACATTTAAGCCTTTTGAATTAGATGGTAAAGCTGTAAGAGTTTCTGCTGAATTATCATTCCGCTTTAAGTTAGGTTCCTTACAACAAGATTTAGCATCCAAAGGCGTAGATATACCTATGCCAAGCATTATCCGACGTTCAGAAGGTGTTTTACGTAGCAATGCAATAAATAAAGCCTTGCCTCAATATCCTGCTGTAGCAAAAGCCGCAGAAGTAGAAGGTGATGTTGTAGTAGAAATTACTATTGATGAAGAAGGCAAAGTTGCTCTTGCGCGGGTTGTTTCAGGTCATCCATTGCTACAAGCAAGTGCTATTGTTGCAGCAAAAGAATGGACATTTAACCCTACTTCAATAGATGGTAAGCCTGTAAAAGTCTCTGGTGTACTAACATTTCGTTTTAACTTAAATAACAAATAAATACTCCATAAACTAAATAAAATGTAAGATCTCGAACCTTAAACTCTAGCGGGGCGACATAGTTTTTTCTTAACATTAAATGACTATGCACGCCCTGTTGGGCTTCAGAATTCAAAATATTAATTTATTTAGTTTACGCTGTAGTTAGTATTAAATCTTTTTGGCGGATAAAATAGTTGCTTCTCAACATAGAAAACCTATATAAAACTACATTTTAAAATAGATAAAAATGTTAATCTCTATATAGGAAAAGCCTTATTTCAGACCAAAAACAAAATAATATTCCTTTAATTGCTTATTTATCAGTAACTTTTGCTATGCTAGTTTTTGCAGGTGAATCTATTTCCTTAAGACTAGCAGCTAAAGCAAATTTCTCTACAGGGCTAATAGCTTTTGCTCAATGTACAATGGCTGCCATTATTCAAATATTTTTTGGTGGTAGATTTTCTAAAGTAAGTTGGAAAGCCTGGTGGCCTGCGCTTACGCTTTCTGCCCTAAGTGGTTTATCATTTTATTTAGCAATTCGTGTTGCTCCAGTAGCTTTAGTAGGCTTAATTGAGCCGCTTTCATTACTACCTTTAATGTTTGCACATCGTTTTATACAAGAACGTAAATTAACAGCTAAAGCTCTTATTTTTCTGGTGTTACTCGTGATAGCAAGTTGTGCTACAGTTGGACAGTGGCCCGAAAAACTTTCTACTTTAGCAATTTTAATTAGCTGTGTTGGAATTGCTAGCACAGGTCTTTCGCTTGTTGCAGGTGAAGTTGTTAAAAAAGATGCTATTCCTTCTTTTGTCTTAGCAATGCAAACAGTTTTAGCAATTCTTTCTGCAATGCTAGTAATTTTCCTAGGCAACTCCTCTTTAGGTGGTCAATCTAGCAATTGGCTAGGAAGTTTAGCTGTTGGTGCAGTTGTTGGTTTAATAGTTAGTTTAGCTGTTAGCTCTTTATATTATGGGATGCAACATTTAGGAGCGTTAAAGGCTGGAACAATTAAAATTCTCCGGCTTCCTGTTGTAGCTCTTTTTGGATACATTCTTATTAATGAAAAAGGGAGCGTTGCAAGTGCTATTGCATTAGTAATGGTAGTAATTTTCTCTATTCTAACTATAAGATTTAGCAGTAACACATCAATTAAAGCTTCAATTAAAACCTCTTAAATTTTCTATTTACAATTTTTTTGATGCTAGAAATTCTTTTACAACTTCGCCTATATCTTTATGGTCAATATCAACCAAACCATTAAGCTTTTGAATTTCCTTTTCGCTAATTTTTCCTGCTAATTTATTTAATATGTTTTGCAACTCTGGAAAGCGTTTTAGAGTCTCCTGATGGACAACCGGCACGGCTTGGTAGGGTGGAAAATAATTTTGGTCATCCTCTAACATAAACAAATCCAGGCTAGCAATTAGTCCATCAGTTGAATTACCAGCAATTAAATCTACCTGTTTTTCAGCTAATGCTCTGTAAGTCAGGGCCAGATCCATTTCTTTTGGTGCTTGCTTAAACTTCAATTGATATTTTGCAGCAAAGCCAGCAAAACCATCTGCACGGCTTACAAACTCATAACCAAAGCCTGCTTGCCAGTCAGAAGTATATTTTGCAGCTTGTGAAATAGTAGTTAAATTAAGCTTTTTCGCCTCTTCGCCACGAATCAAAATAGCAAAAGTATTGTTAAAACCTAAAGGCTCGGCCAATGTAGCATTAAATTTATTTTCATAGGCTTGTTTTGTGGTTTGATAAACCATTTTTGGGTCAGTTTGTGCAGGTTCTTGTAGAATTGCCATTAAAGCTGTCCCAGTATATTCAGGATAAATATCAATTTGATTAGCAATTAAAGCTTGATGACAAACTAATGTCCCACCTAAATTAAATTTTCTGCTAACTTTTTGTCCTGTGCTAGATTCAATATGTTGCGCTAGCAGTTCAGCCAAAATAATTGATTCTGTAAAATTTTTTGAGCCTATAATCAAATTTTCTTTGCCACCACTTTGACAAGAAAGAATAAAAATCATCAGTAAAACTAATAGTGAATAAAATACTTTTTTCATTTTTTAAGTAATCCTAGAAAAATGTTGTAATTATTTATACCAATCTATAATAAATCAATACATTATAATTTGGGTATGGTAATTTCCTAGTAAAATAATGAATATTTTTTAGAACTTCTGAGTTTAATGACAACAATAAACAAGAAAGAAGGATAAAAATGAAATATTTGCTACTAACAATTCTCTTTTTAATCTCTTTTTCCCTATCTACGTTTGCACAATCTCCATTTTACAGCTTAGATTTTGATAAAGCTTGCTTAAAAGCTAAAGAAGAAAAAAAGGTTGTGCTTATAGACTTTTTTACTACCTGGTGTGGCCCTTGCAAAAAATTAGATGCTACAACCTGGAAAGATAAAGATGTAATCAACTGGTTAGAACAAAACACCATAGCACTAAAAATAGATGCTGAAAAAGAAGAATCTCTAGCCGAGCGTTATAAAGTCTCAGCTTATCCAACAATTGCTATTATCAGTCCTGAAGGCAAATTACTAGATTCAATTGTTGGTTATCGTGAACCCACCGCCTTTTTATCTAATGCTAAAGACGCTTTAGCAGGAAAAACCGCTTTAATTACAGCAAAAGAACAATTTACAGAAAATGCTAACGATCCTATGACTAGAAGTAGTTATGCAAGAGAACTTGTTAGGGCTGGTAGTTATCAAGAAGCTTTAAGCCATTACTTATGGTGTTTTGATGAAGGGTTAAATTATAGACCTAGTTATGTAGGTGTACGTGCATCATTTTTACTTAGTGATATTGCTAGACTAGGTGAAAATTATCCTCCTGCTATAGAGGCTTTAATTGAACGTCGCAATAAAGCAGAAAGCCAAATACTTGAAATAAAAGAGATTGAATCTAATCAAAGTGTTTTCCTTTTAGCGCGTGACTTTATTGCTATTAACAGATACTTAGGCAAAGAAGGCAGTGATCGAAACTTGTCATTTTATACAAAAGTTAAACAAAACAATCAAAAATTGCTAGAAGCTAGTTTGCTAGACAGTTTATTAGATACTTTGTTAGAAGCTAAACGCTACAATGACATTGTAGAAAGTGCAGGAAATACTCTTGAAAAAATAGAAAAAAGAATAGCTCTATATAGTAGATCATTGGAAGCTTATAAGGAAATGGAGAACAAATCAAAATTAACAAAAGAACAACAAGATACACTAGCTTCAAACTTAAAAAGATTGACAACTCGTGAGAGCGTAAAATACTTTACGGCTTTATTAGGTGTTAAAGACTTAAAACAAGCTCAAACTGTTGCAGAGAGAATAATTAGTTTTGATTCCAGTAAAGAAACTTTAGCTTTACTCGCACAAAAAGCCACTGAATTTGGGCAAACAGAATTAGCCAATCAAATTTCTTCTAAAAATTAGCTAAGTTATTAGCAGCTAATAAACTTTTTCCATCCATATAGCTTACTTTTTGATATAAGCTATATGGATGGAAAAAAATAAATGACAGACAAAATTATTTTTTAATTATTCTCTCCTTCATTATTATTTATTTTATGGCCTATTCTTTCATCTACTTTTTCTACCTTTCCATCTAATCCCATCAACAGCATTTCCACATCAAGATCAGGATGTTTTTCTTGAATTATATCTGTTAAAGACTCCATTTGCTCTTTATGAATAGACTTTTCTTTATCTGGCTCTTTATCTAAAGCTTCATAGCCTAAAATTACTTTATATGCTCCACAATCTCTATGATCCATAACAATAACTTTATGGATGTGGTGTAAATTAATGGCTACATCTACTTGATCTAAAAAAGTTTGTTCCCAAGTAGGAAATTTTTTATTGTGCGCACCTAAAGAAGCACCAGCTAGCATTACATGATCATAATGGTGTGAGAGTCCTCGACTAGTCATATAGTTTTCTGTTTCATTAGTTAACCTGTAATCAATACAACTTAGTAGTAAAGCTTCTGTATTTCCTGTTAGTATTAAACTAGAAGATTTTGCTTTAATTGCTGATAAAGTTTCTGCCTCATCAACTGATACTTTATTAAAACTAGCTGCTTTGCTACTTATTCCCATAGAAAAAAGTAAAAGCAAGCCTAGTCCTAATGCAAGATTTTTTAATTGTTTATTCATACCCTTATTTCTCCTGCGATATAACTTTTTTAAATACTTGCAAATTTTTTAGCAGTTTCTATATTTTACTAGTTTCTAAATAAGATATACCTTCTGTTTTTTGTTCTGTTTTTGAGTTTATATTTTTAGAATAAGCCCAAGCTTGTTCTAAAGCTTTACTAAATTTTCTACAAATAAAGATACTGTTTTCTTGATTATGTATTCCTGCTTTAGCTAATACAGATGCAGGTTGTTTTTTTACTCCTGCAATAATAACAAACACACCTTTTTCTTTAAGTAATTTTAAGACTGACTCTAAACTAACTAACCCTGTTGCATCAATTATTTGAACAGCACCTATATAAAGTATAATTATTTTGGTATTTTGACCAATAACATTAATAGTAGACATAGCTTTTTGTGCTGCACCAAAAAATAGTGGGCCCATAATTTCATAAAGTATGGTATTAGGTGGGAGCGGTTCTTTTAGTCTAGAACTTTTTTCAGCAAAAATATTAACTTTTGAGGTTTCTGCCATCCGGTGCATAAATACTAGTGCAGATAAAACTAAACCTACACTAACACCTATAACCATATCAAAAAACACAGTCAAGAAGAAACAAATTAATAAAACTACTATATCACTACGTGGGGCAATTTTAGTTATATGAACAAAATGTTTAGCCTCGCTCATATTCCAAGCAACAAGCAGTAATAATGCGGCTAGGGAAGCCATTGGTAAATAAGCAACTAAAGGCGCAAGTAGTAAAACGGCTAAAAGAACAAAAACTGCGTGTATAAAAGCTGCAATTGGAGAACGACCACCAGAACGAATATTTGTAGCTGTTCTAGCTATTGCACCTGTAGCTGCAAATCCACCGAAAAAAGGGCCAACTATATTACCTATTCCTTGTGCTAGTAGTTCTGAATCAGAGTTATGCTTTTTATTAGTCATACCATCAGAAACTACCGCAGATAAAAGAGATTCAATTGCTCCTAGTACAGCTATAGCAAATGCAGCGGGAAGAAGTTCACGAATTAAACTTAAGGAAATACCTACAGCTTGACCATCTGCCCCCGGCAAATGCCAAGGTAATAGCGGCAGTGGTAATGCTCTAGGAATTCCTGCATATTCAATACCTGCTATAGTGTAAGAAAACCGCGTTCCAATAGTCGCCACATCAAAGCTAGGAAAAATTTTCTTTAAGATGAGTGCGATAATTGCAGCAAAAGCCATTGCTACTAAAGGTGATGGAATTGTTTTATTGATTTTCGGCCAAAGTAGTAATATTGATAGTGTTATCAGACCTATAGCAAAATCTGTTAGTCTTATTGTTGGTAAAGCAGTTATTAAAGCCAAAACTCTCTCAGGAAAATGTTCCGGCATATTTTTAACTGTTAAACCAAGAAAATCTTTTAATTGAAGTACTCCTATAACTACACCTATTCCAGCCGTAAACCCTGTAGTTACTGTAGTTGGAATATATTCAATAAACTTCCCTAGCCTAGCTAAAGAAAAGCAAACTAGTATAATTCCAGCTAGCAAGCTAGCTAATACAAGCCCACCTAAGCCATATTTTATTGTGATTGGGGCAAGGATAACGACAAAAGCCGCTGTTGGCCCAGAAACTTGAGTTCGTGAACCACCAAGTAAACTTATTACTGCACCAGATATTACAGCCGTATAAATCCCATATTGTGGAGGAACTCCACAAGCAATAGCTAAAGCCATTGCTAAGGGTAGAGCAACTATTCCTACCACGATACCAGCTAAAATATCTGTTTTTAATTCTTTAACCGTGTAACCTTCTTTCAAGGCTTCCTGTAAGGCATAGGCAGGTTTTAGTTTATTATTTTCATTTTTTTCTTCTGGAATTCTGCTAAAACTTAACTCTGTTTTATCTTCCGCTTCAAACGATATATCCATAAATACTCCAAGCTACCATAGCATTTTCTCTAGCTCATTAAAAAAATTTAATTGTTAGAATTATTTATCTTCGGTTTGGTCGAAAAATTAAGATAGGTAGATTTGGCAACTTGTTGATAAAAATGCGGTTATATTTACTATTACTAGGCATAATTTTCTACTAATTAAAGCTTAATTCTACTAATTAAATTTTAGTAGTAAACCAAAGCAATAGTAACTTTTTAGAAAATTTTAGGAAATCAGATAAAAACAGTTTTTTTAATAAGATTTTAGGAAAGAAGAAGGTAAAAATTTTACCCTTGTTTATTAAAGCAAAATTTTAAGTTAAAAGCTCATTTGTTATAGCATAACGAACTATTTCAGCATTGTTTTTTAACCCTATTTTTTCTAGTAATTTACTACGATAGGTACTAATAGTTTTTATACTTAAACGCAGTTCCTTTGCTATTTCTGTTAGATTTTTTCCTGAAGCAATAAGACAAAGAATTTGAAATTCTCTATCTGATAAATTTTTGTGTAATGGTTTTTCTGTATCAGCTTTTAGCTCAAATATTAATTGTTCAGCTACAGACTCACTTATATATTGGCCCCCTTCAGCAATTTTTTGAATTGCTTGAATTAATTGTTCTGGCGCACTTTCCTTGTCTAAATAGCCCGCTGCACCAACTTTTAATATCCTTAAAGCATAAGCTTCCTCTGTTTGTGTACCTAAGATTAAAATCGGTAATAAAGGAAATTCTACTTTTATCTGTTTAAGTAAATCTAAACCATTTTTACCAGGTAAAGATATATCCATTACTAGCATATCCCAAGGATAATTACGTATTTTTTGCATTAATTCTTGACCGTTGCTTGCTTCACCTGCAACAACTATGTCTGGAATCTCTGCTAAAATCTGTTTTAAGCCTTCTCTAACAATTGCATGACTATCAGCAATTAAAATTTTAGTAATTGCCTTTTTGCCTTGTTTGTTGCTAGTAGTTAAAGGAAAAGATCTTTTTGTATTTTCTGAGTCAATAGACAAAAAGCTTTCTTTATTAGCTTTTTTAGGTAAAGCAATGGAAATTAGCAGAGTTAGTTTTTCGTCCTGTTGCTTGATTTCTACCTTACCCCCTAATAATAAAGCTCTTTCTTGAACGCTAAATAAGTCTAAAGAAAGATTTGTTTGTTTTGAAAAATCAAAATTACTGCTTGTTAACTCAAGGAAAAGAAAGCTTAAATCCTCTGATTGATAAATATTAATATCAATTTGATTTGTTAGTCTAGCTAAACTACTTAAGCTTTCTTGTAAAATCCTAAAGACAAAAATTGAATAGGCTGAATCTAGTATTATTTCTTCAGGAATATTTAGATTACATTCTATATTTGTATTTTTTTGAAATTGTGTAACTTCCCATTCAATGGCACTTGTTAAACCAAGGTCATCTAGTGCTTTAGGTCTTAATTCTGTAGATATTTTATCTACTGTTTGCAAAGATTGTTCAATAAGAGCTTTCATTTTCTCAACTTTTTTTTGTAATAGCTCTTGGTTAGCACCTAATTTTTTATATAGCCAAGCAAGTTCCATTTTTAAGGCTGTTAGGACTTGCCCAATATCGCTTTGGATTTGACGAGTTATGTTTGCTCTTTCTTCTTCTTGAAGTGCTTGTAAATTTCTAGAAAAAAGCCGCAATTTTTCTTTAGTTTGTCTAAGCTCACTTTCTGCCTTTTTGCGTTCTGTAATATCTCGTGCAATGGTTGATGCTCCAATAATCCTATTGCTAGCGTCTTTTATTGGAGAAACTGTTAAAGAAACAAATATTTCTTTGCCATCTTTACAAATTCGAGTAGTCTCAAAGTGTTTAACTTGTTGGCCTTGGCGGATTTTTCCTAAAATCTCTATTGCTTCATTAGCTCGATCTTTTGGAGCTAAAATAGCTATAGATTTACCTAATATTTCGTCTGTATTATATCCATAAAGCTTTTCTGCTCCAGGATTCCAATTAGTTATAACACCTTCTAAAGTTTTACCTATTATTGCATCTTCTGAAGATTCAACAATTGCAGCAAGTCGAGCTAGGTTTTCAACAATTGTTTGTTCAGTTGCAGAGCCTTTTTTTATTAGCTCAAGTAACAAAAGATCTTGTATTGAAACCACTGCGGCAAGATCTTTGTCATGTTTATGAAGAACAATTCTTTCTAGCCCAAAAGCTACTTTATAAAGATTTTCTATAGGCTCAAAACGAGCTTTGCTTATTGGTAGTCGTATCATAATTTTATAAAACCTTAAGTTAGAATTATACAAAATATGTATTTTATATAAAAAGCTATAAAAAAAATATGTTTCTAATACTATAGGTGGAAATAAAGTTGTTCTGGTAAAACTATGATAGTTTTTTTTATTTTTTTACGCGTCAACAAGCAAAGGGAAATATCTATAGAATATTTACAAACACAACAATTTTTAAAAAGGCGTGTAAGAAAGGGAAAAGTATGTTTAAGTCCGTTAGTTTTGAAAACATAAAATATGTTTTCTTTTATTTTTGTATTGTTATATCAATAATTTTTGTTCAATTTAAGCCGGCTGTAGCACAAATATCTGATAGCTTTGACACCCTGCTAAATGTAGAAGTTGTAGAAGTAAAAGATCAAAAGGCTTTCTGCAAAAATGGAGTTGTTGTTGATTTTTCTGAGATTAAAAACCAACGTCCTGTTGAAGTTAGAGATATATTAAGAGCAACTGGTGTATTTACTTCTACAGAAACATTCCCTAGCTTAATTAAAGCTGATTGGACACGTGTAGAAAAACGCCGAGATATTACTTTTCTTGGCCCCATTCAAAAGGTGGTTGAAAAAGGCAGTAATCAATTAGAAATAACCATTTTTAATCAACCAATAGCTATAAATAAAGATGTATTTATGGCTGCAAACTTAAAGCAAGGCACTATAGTATTTATCACTATAGAAAATACTCCTCAAGGATTTAAGACCATTCTTGTTGATAACTTTAGCGTAGGAAAGTTAGTTACATTTGGAGGAAGAATTACTGCTATTTCAGGAAATACAGTAACACTTGAAGGAGGCTTTACAAGCACACTTTCACAACAAGCTGTAGATTTTCTTAAAATAGTAAATTCATTTACCATTGGAGCCAAAATAAATGGTGTATTAGAAAAAGCACCAAAGAAAAATAAAGTATTAAAATTTATGGGGGAAGGCTCTAAATTCCCTGGGCCAATTCCAGAAATTATTACATCCTCATTGCGTGGTAGAATTCAAGAAATTGATATAGTTAATAGCACTATTACTGTTTTTAACCAGAAGTTAAAAGTCCCTTTTTCTACTCCTATTATTTCTGGTACAAAAAATATTATTCTTGAAGATATAGATCTAAACAGCATTGAAGGTGCGTTTATTGATCTAGGTCAATTTGGAATAGGAAATAGTGACCTTCTTGACTACTCTATAGTAAGAAACATAAATATTATTAACAAATAAATCATATGTTTAGATCGTGTTACAAAATATTTATAAAATTTATTAATGGGTAAAACTATATTAATTCCTTATCCTTGCTTTTTTGTAACACGATCTAAACAAAACTACTTTTTATCTGCCGAAACTAATCGCCCTCCACTTGTTAAATAAAATTTATCTCCTCGCCAATAAACTGTCCGCCCAACAAAGCTAGCCGCCCAAACTAAAAAGCTAAATAAATCCCTAATAGGTAAAAGGTAAAAATAACGTTTTATTCTATGATCGCCTAACCAAGTCCCACCAACTAGCCACGCAGCTAAAAACCTTACAGTTAAAGCTAGTAGCGCGACTACCCAAGCTAAATAGCTATTTACAAAACCTAGTAATAAAACTAAGGAAAAAAATGTTGTAAAAGTAAAAACCAGTCCAACATAACCGCCTGGACGAGAAAACTTAACTCCTCTAGCCCAACGAATTTGATGCTTAAGAAAATCACTTAGTTTATAATCCGGTAACACGGTATCAACTACACATTCAGATAAATAAACTTGATAGCCTGACTTAGCTGCTAAATTACCTATTAAAAAATCATCTGCTAAATAATCAGCAATAGCCGCAAAACCACCAAATTTTGCTAAAACCTCTTTTTTTATTGCAATCGTTGAACCAAGAGCAAATTTAATCCCTTCTAATTGACGTGCCGTTAAAACACCTAAGATAAATTCCCCGGAAATTCCTAAACCTTCCATCAAAGCAGCAAAATTAGTGCTACCAATTGCACGATAAAGACAAGTAACCACACCTATTTTTTCATTTTGCAATGGTGAAACTACTGTTTTTAGGTAATCTTTTGGGACAAAAATATCGCTATCACTTAGTACTAAAATTTCATTTTCTGCACACCCTAGCATATTATTTAAGTTACTAACTTTAGCGTTAATGCCTATGCTGATTTCGCTAATTACAAGTTTTATTTGAAGTTGTGGAAATTCTGTTTGTAGCTGTTTAATTAAATCTATTGCAGGGTCGGTTTTATCACGAACACCAAAAATAATTTCATAATTTAAATAATCTTGATTACAACAGCTTACCCAACAATCATAAGCTCTTTCATCTATCCCGCGAACAGGTTTTAAGATAGTAATAGAAGGTGTAAAAGTAGAGTTTTCTAATTTTTTTTGTGAGTTAAAAAATTTTGCGGCACTATAAATGCAAATTAAGTGGTAAATAGCAGAAGCAGTTACAAGTAAAATTAGAGTCCAAAATAAGATCAGCGTTAGCCAGTTCATTTGTTTAAGTTATTGCAAGCAATATGCTTGCGCTCCCAGCCTTATATAACAAGAAAAACTACACCAAGGCAAACAAGTAGCGTTCCCATTAACCGCCCTCGGTCTATTTCTTCGTTTAAGTAATATTTTGCCCCTACTGTGTTTACTACATAGCTAAGTGCTGTAGCAGGACTAACTAAGCTAATTGGGGCCCAGGATAACACTGTAAGCAGTGAAAAAAATGCTACAGCCATACAAGCAATTCCACTTATGACCCAAAGATTGGTCAATGTACGACGAGCAACACCTAGCAGCACCTTAATTTTTAGCGTGTCAACTTCGCCAACTTGCTTCATTCCACGACTAAGCAAAATATCTCCACAAGAACCACCTAGGACAATTATTATAATTAATACTATAGTTTCTACAGGTTTAACCATTTCCAGCATTATCAGCTATCCCCTCTGTAGAAGTTTTTTGATCTGTTCGGGCCTGACCACGCGCTACAAGCAAAACTCCAAAACAAATTAGCAAGATCCCAAACCAACGTCTGCCAGAAACCTCTTCTTTAAGCATTAACATAGCTAAAACAGCAGTAATAATGTAACTAAAAGAAGTGACAGGCAAAACATAGCTAAGATCAGCACGAGAAAGCAGGGTAAGAAAAAGCACAAAGAAAGTGGTTTGCAGGGCTAAACCTAATAAAAAGTAAATATTTGTAACCGTAGCCATCGGCCAAGCCCCATAAATTGCCCAATCTGGATTAACAGTTGCAACAAGTCCCATTAAGTGAAAACTTAAGCCGCTAGCTTGTGCCATATCAAAATTAGTCATTAGCTCAGCAACTTGTTTCATTCCACGAGTTAACAAAGCGTCCCCAAGCGAGACAGTAAAAACAGCCATTATTATTATTGGGAGTAATTTCATGCTTAATTTTAATTACTTAGGCAGAAAATTTTCTGCTTATTTCCTTCTCAAGGTCAAAATAATTGATTAGCTCAAAGGCGTGATCTTTTAATTTAGCTTGTACTTTTTTACTTAGCAATGCGGCTAGTTCGGCTCCACCACCTAAATTTGTAGAATTACCAGCTAACTCTTTTATTTCAGGGTGACAATAAATTTCATTTATTTCTGTGTTAATTTGCGGGAGTAGTCCTAGCCAAAAATCTTCTGTCATTGCACCACTTTCTAATAATCCATAAACCCTTTGTGTTGTAGCAAATCCACGCCCTTGCAGTTTACTTTTGGCACTTTTACATAGAAGGCTAAAAACTGTCCACCAAATTAGTTTCATCGCTAAATTACGACGGCGCAAGCGCAAAGTATGTTTTAAGGTTTCTTGCGGTAATCTAACACGCTTTACTTTATATTTTTCTGCTGCTTCAACCAAAATAGAAAAAACTGTTGGGTGCATATGTAAATGCAAATGCCCATCAATATGTGAAAAAGGAAGACCTGTGCTAGCAAATTTTTCCACTTGTGCATAAATTTCTTTTCGTAGTTCTACTTGAGCAGCAGAAGAAAAATAATATTTAACTCCTGTAGCAAAAGGATCTGTTGGAAAATTACCTGATTTATCAACTAAATTTGGGATTTTATTATGAGGCAAAACCGAACGCCCACAAATTACCACTAAGTGTAATCCTACAGCTAATTTAGGGTGAGCGCGAGCAAGTTTAACTGCTTCATCAAAGGCTGCTTCACCAACCATTAAACTACAACTAGTTAAAATTCCTTGCTCAAAGGCTTGAATAATTGCTTGATTAACTGCTATGGAGTAACCAAAATCGTCAGCATTGACGATTAATTTCTTTTGCATCTTGTAACTATAATTGGATAAAGAAGTAGAAAAAGACTTCTTTCTACTTCTTAGATAAATTTAACTAAACACCTTTATGTGAAGTGCCAATTTGAGCTTGTTGGGCTTTAACAAACTCTTTTCGTTTAGAACGTAGTTGTAAAAATTGTTTTGCTTCCTTATAAAGTCGGCTGCGTTCATCGCTATCAAAAATTGCTTTGCTGACAATTCGAGCAACTACACGAGGACGAAAATAATATTCATCATAAAAACGTTCTACTTGGCGCATAATTTCGCCGCGAGTAATTCCTGGAAGTTCTGCGTGTGGTAGTTGATGGCCTTCGTCGTCAGTCATTTCATTTTCAATTAAAATGCCTTTTTCCTTCCATTCATCATACATTTCTGTGCCTGGGTAAGCGTGGGCAATAGAAACTTGGATGGTTTCGCAGTCAATTTCTTTTGCAAACTTGATAGTTCTTTCAACTGTTTCTTTAGTCTCACCTGGCAGGCCAAGAATAAAATCGCCATGGACAACTATGCCAAGCTTTTTACAGTTTTTCATAAACTTGCGAGCCATTTCTACATTTGTGCCTTTTTTAATATTCTTAAGAATTTGATCATCGCCTGACTCAAAGCCAACAATCAAGAGCCGACAACCTGCTTCTTTCATAGCTTTTAGTGTTTCATAATCGGTATGAACGCGAGATGTACAAGACCAAGTAAATTTTAGCGGCTTAAACTTTTCACAAATTTCTAAAACTCGTGATTTACGCCAAGCAAAAGTATCATCATCAAAGAAAATTTCCTTCATATTTGGGAAAAGTTCAAGAGCGCGTTTGACTTCTGCTACCACATTATCAGAACTACGAGTGCGCCAAGGATGTCCGCTCATAGTTTGAGGCCATAAACAGAAAGTACAAAGTGCAGGACAACCTCGCTCAGTGTAAAAAGCAACGTAAGGATGGAGTAAAAACGGGACATTGTATTTGGTAATATCCATATCACGAGCATAAATTTCCGTTGCAAAAGGTAGCTGATCTAGGTCATGAAGCGGTGGACGGTCTGGATTATGAACAATTTCATTATTCTTAATGTAGCTAACACCTTGAATTTCTTCTAATGGCTTGCCAGCAGCAAATTCTGTTACACTAAAGTCAAACTCTTTGCGACATACAAAGTCAATCGCAGTAGTAGCGCGTAAGGTTTCTTCAGGTCTAACAGTTACGTGTGGCCCAACAAAAGTAATTTTTTGATCCGGTTTATTTGCCTTCATCATCTCAGCCATTCGGATATCATTATGAATTCCTGGGGTGCTAGTAAAAACTACTACAAAATCATAGTCTTTAGCTATTTCCAAGGTTTCTTTCATACTTACGCCGTGTGGGGGAGCGTCTAACAATCGGGACTCAGGAATCATTCCTGCTGGATAGGCTAACCATACTGGATACCAAAACGATGCTATTTCACGTGTTGCAGGCCACCTGGAACTAGCTCCACCGTCAAAGTTTTCAAATGAAGGTGGATTAAGTAATAAAGTCTTCATAAATCTCCTTACCGTCGCATTTTACCTAGCTTAGTTTTCAAGAATTTTCTATTTTCTTACTTGGCTTATCTTGAAGTATAATCGTGCTATCTTAGCACAGTTGTTACAATAATTAATCCAAGTTAAGAAGAGAAAAAAATGCAATCTTTTAAACAAGTTATTATTTCTATATTGGCAGTTCTAGTCATTTTAGGCTGTAGTTTAGTAAAAGGACAAGCGAGTTCTCCAACTTCACCACAGGAGATCTTAACACAATTAAATCAACGATTTACAGCTATAAAAGATTATCAATGTCAAGTTGTAAGCACTAAGTATAAAAATGGAAAACCAAAACAAGATGGTCATAAATATTATTTTAAGAAGCCTCAATTAATTCGACTAGAAGTAAACATTGGCAAAGATAAAGGCGCGGTGGCTGTTTATAATAAAGCTGGTAAGGTACGCGCTCATGCTGGTGGTATATTAAGTATTATTACAATTACAATGGAACCAAATGATAAAAGGTTACAAGATGGTGATGGAGGCACCTTTGTTACTAGTCATTTAGGAGGAACAATTAAAGATATAGAAAAGGCTGTATCTTCAGGAAATGCAACCCTTAGTCAAGTTAAACTAGACCGCGACTATTACCAACTACAAGTTGATCGCAATAACAGACGAGATATTATCTTGATTGACACTCAATTAATGTTACCAATAACCTGGGACACTTTTATTGATGGAAAGTTAAACTCTAAAACCGAATGGAAAAGCTTGCAAGTAGATATTGGTGTGGCAGATTCACTTTTTAACCTCTAATTTTGGTGTGGCAGATTCACTTTTTAACCTCTAATTAAAGTTTTTTAGTAAGTAAAAGTATTTGAAAGAAATAAGTAAAAAATTAAAGCAGGATTTATCTAGTTCTAGCAATGTAAATATAGGTTTGCAGGTTTCTAAAGAAGAAATTACTGCTGCCTTAAATGGACTTGTTAGGGATTTTCTCCCACCAGCAACTTTTATTCTTAGCTTACTTTATGTAGTTTTTGCTGTAGGTCATATTTTTGTACTTCCACCACCTATAAATAAATGGCTTTTTTCTTTAGCAGCATTAACAGCAATTACTTTTATAAGTATTAGCACTTACAACAGAAAAAAAACTCTTTCCTTAAATTTAGTTAATCCTCTTTGTTTTCTTATTGCTGCTATGATGTCTATAAATAGCACAATTCATATTTATTTAGTACAAGAGGCACAACAAACAACTAATTTTATGTTGTTAGTTATTGGTATAGGTAGTATTTTTCTTTCTGTAAGATGGTGGAACTTTAATTTTTGTATTAGGTAGCTGGGCCGGTGTAGCTTATTTCTCTACCCCTTCGCCCTATTGGGTGCATTTTGGATTTGCTTTGTTTGCCTCCGTATTCTTATCTATAGTAATGTTTAGAACCAGACTTATTAATTTTACTCACCTAGAAACTTTACACATTCAAGACCGCTATCGCCAAAAATTATTAGTTCTTAAACAAGGTGAACTGGAACAAGTCCTAAATTCATTAACTACTAGTGAAGCTTATACAAGATCAATCATTAATAATATGCTAGTTGGCCTTGTTACTTTATCAAGTCAAGGTTGTATTGATTCGTTAAATCCAGCAGCAGAAAAAATGTTTGGCTATCAAGCAAAAGAATTAATTGGTCAACACATTCAAGCACTTTTTTCTAAACGCTCTATAGGCAGTAGTCTTGAAGATTTTCTTAAAACTTATCTAGGTCGTATTACCGAAATAAATGCTATAAAGAAAGATGGAAGTATTTTTTTGGCAGAGTTCTCCCTTAGTGAGTTTCGTGTAGATCATAATATTTACTATAGTGGTCATCTTAGAGATATTTCTGAGCAAAAAGAGGCAGAGAGAGCAAAAACAGAGTTTGTTGCTACAGTAAGTCATGAACTTCGCACGCCTCTAGCCTCTATTTCAGGGTCTTTAAGCTTATTATCAGCCGGGTTTTTAGGTGAGCTTTCTATAGAATCACAAGAAGCAGTAGAAATTGCAGAACGTAACAGTAAAAGGCTACTTAACCTAATTAATGATATTTTAGATTATGAACGACTGGAAAAAGGCACTTTGGAGATGCACTTTGAAGAAGTATCCATATTATCTATAGTTTCACGTGCAATAGAGACTATTAAGGTAGTTGCAGAAAAAGAAGAACTTAAAGTAGAAGCACATATTTCTGACACTGTAGTTTATGCAGATGAAGACCGTTTAGCACAGGTTTTAGTTAATTTATTGTCAAATGCAATAAAATTTTCTTTACCAAATGGCAAAATTGTCGTTTCTTCTCAACAAGTTAACAATAAATTAGAAGTAAAAGTTATAGATTTTGGTCGAGGTATTCCAACTAATTTTCATGGGCAAATTTTTGAACGTTTTAAGCAAGTAGAAGCAAATGACTCTCGTAAAAAAGGTGGAACGGGCCTTGGACTAGCAATTTGTAAAGCAATTATTGAAAAACATAATGGTCAAATCGGAGTAGAAAGCCAGGAAGGTCAAGGAAGCACATTTTGGTTTTCTCTACCATTAAAATAATAACAAAATAACAGCTAATTTTAGGAAGTATAACTATGGATCAATTAAAACATTTTCAAGTAGCAATTATTGGTAGCGGTTTTGGCGGACTTGGAACAGCAATTAAACTTAAGGAAGAAGGAATTGATGATTTTGTAGTCTTAGAAAGAGCCAATGATGTAGGCGGCACTTGGCGAGATAATAGTTATCCAGGCTGTGCTTGTGATGTGCAATCTCATCTTTATTCTTTTTCCTTTGCTCCTAATCCTGATTGGAGTCGAATGTATTCACCTCAAGCAGAAATTTGGGCTTATCTACGCCGTTGTGCTGAAAACTATAAAATTTTGCCTCATATCTGGTTTAGTCATGAAGTTACAAAAGTTTTTTGGCAAGAGGAAAGAAAACATTGGCTTATAGAAACTTCCCAAGGTTCGCTTACAGCTAATATTTTAGTAGGTGCTATTGGGGCTTTATGTGAACCATCGCTGCCAAATTTAGCTGGTTTAGAAAATTTTCAAGGAAACCATTTTCACTCTGCAAGGTGGGATCATAATTATGATTTAACTGACAAAACTGTTGCTGTAATTGGCACTGGAGCATCTGCAATTCAATTTGTCCCAGCTATTGAACCTAAAGTTAAAAAACTATATTTGTTTCAACGCACTCCACCCTGGGTTATTCCTCGTCATGACAGAGCAATAAGCGATTTTGAGAAAAAACTTTTTAGGCAATTCCCCTTTACCCAATATTTAATGCGTATGCTAATTTATTGGATACGCGAAATTTACGTTATTTATTTTCGTAATCCTTGGGTAATGAATATAAATGGTTTTATTGCTGTAAATCACCTAAAAAAATCTATCCAAGATCCACAATTAAGAGAAAAACTTACGCCTAATTATGTAATAGGGTGCAAAAGAATTTTAATTTCTAATGATTACCTTCCATCACTTGCCAAACCTAATGTTGAAGTAATAACAGAAGCGGTTAAAGAAGTTGGTCAAGATTCAATTACTACCAAAGATGGAACAACTAGAAAAATAGATACAATTATTTTTGCCACAGGTTTTCATGTAACAGATTTGCCTTTTGCCGATCATATTTATGGTAGAGAAGGAAAAACCCTTGCTCAAACTTGGCAAGGTAGCCCCAAAGCTTATTTAGGAACGACTATTTCAGGCTTTCCAAATTTCTTTTTGCTACTTGGCCCAAATACTGGATTAGGTCACACATCTGTTGTTTATATGATTGAAAGTCAAATTGCACACGTCTTAAATGCAGTTCGCTATATGAAAAAGCATAGTGTTGCAACAGTTGAACCCCGCAAAGAAGCACAAGATGAGTTTGTTTCTGAAGTTGATAAAAAAATGCAAGGGACGGTTTGGACTGCTGGCAGATGTGCTAGTTGGTATCTTGACCCTACGGGCCGTAATTCAACGCTTTGGCCCAGTTTTACTTGGAAATTTAAACAGCGCGTAGAACCATTTAACCCTGAAGAGTACCTAGTTAATAGTAAGGGGAAATAATGTTATTTTTCCTTTTTGGCGATAAAAAAAGCTGTTTATCGATACAAGTTAAAAAATATAGCCCGCTATACTAGACAATCATTACCTGTCTAAGTAGACTACTGGCGACAAACAACTAAAATACTTTATAGCCAATTCTTTAAGGGGAGAACAAATTATGATAACCATCAAACTCAAATCACTAAAAAACTTAAAAACTATAGCTCTTGCCGCAGTAATGATGCTTGTTATGACAGGTTTTTCTGTCAGTCATGCCAAATATGCTAAATTTATGGAAGAATATTCCTTCACAGTGACTAATAACACTGGTAATACAATTAAGAAGATTTTAGTGTCTGAAGATGGTAGTGATTATGGTTATTTTGATATTGGAAGCGGGATAAAACCCGGTCAAACGGTCAAATTAGTTTGGGATCAATCTACTAATGGTGAAGCTTGTGATCAATATGTTAAGGCCGTTTATGATGATGGTTCAGAATCAGAAGCAGCTAAATTTAATTTTTGTGAAAATGGTGTTGACTTAGAGTTTGATTAATTATCTATAACTGATTCAAAACAAACATTTTCTATTAATTTTCAAACATTGAGTAAAAATTAAAGGCTAAGTAGATAATCTTAAACTACTTAGCCTTTTTGATTTTAGAGACAACTAATCACAACGAAGTGCAATTATTGGGTCAACTTTTATTGCTCGCCGTGCTGGTAAGTAGCTAGCAAGTGTTGCAATTAGAATTAAAAATAGTGGGATTATTATGTAAGTAATTGGATCTGTTACACTTACTTGATAAAGCAAACTACCAAGTAATTGACTTAACCACCAAGCAACAGTTAAACCAATCACTACACCTATAAAAACTAGCTTTAAGCCTTGTCCAATAACTAGTTTTAAGATATTTGTCTCGCTAGCACCTAAGGCGAGACGCAGTCCTATTTCTTGTGTACGTTGGGCAACTGTATAAGAAAGCACTCCATAAACTCCTACAATTGCAAGAATTAAAGCCAACATTGCAAATAAACTAAATAAAAACATATTGTAGCGAGAACGTGCTAGCGTTGTGGCAACTAACTCTGACATAGTTGTAATGGCAGAAGTAGCCTGATCTTTATCTAGCTCATAAACTGCTTGGTTAAAGGCTGAAACTAGTGCAAATGGGTCGCCTTTAGTTTTTAGAACAAAATCCATACGATATTGTGGGTGTTGTGGAAAAGGCATATAAATATCAAGACGTGTAGCTTCCCATTCACGGTATCGGACATCTTTAACCATTCCAACAACTTCCATCCAAGGGCGGTTAGATTCTGGCGGGCCAATTTTTAGCTTTTTGCCTATAGGATCAAGTCCTGGCCAATATTTTTTGGCTAGCGATTCACCAATTATTACAACATGTGGGCTATCTGCTTTATCTTGCTCAGTAAAATCACGTCCTTTTAAGAGTTGAATACCCATAGTTTGAAAATAATTTGGGCTAATGGTTTCAAAATTTGAAGGAGGGTTATTTTTATGCTCGTTTAAGCTTTGTCCTTCAATACTAAATGGATAATCCCATCCTACAGTTCCAGACAAAGGACGCATTAAAACACATCCAGCAGACTCAACATTGGGGAGAGTCTTTACCTTTTCATAAAGCTGCTCAAAAAAGATCCTTTTTTTATCTTTGTCAGGATATTTTCCTTGATTAAGAGCAACCCTTAAAGTCAATATATTCTTTGGGTTAAAGCCAGCATCAACATTTTGTAATTTATAAAAGCTTCGTGCCATCAAACCAGCACCAACCATTAAAATAACAGCAAAAGCAACTTCAATAACTACCAAATAATTTCTAATTTGATGAGTCTGTGCGCTCCCTAAAAGCCTTGTCCCACTTTCTTTAAGAAATTCGTTAACATTAGTTTTAGCCGTTTGCCAGGCTGGGACTAGTCCAAAAATTATTGAAGTCAACAAAGAAGTTAAAAAAGTAAAACCTATTACTTGAAAATCTAGTTTTACATCTGCAATCCTAGGAATATCTGCTGGTGCTAATCCAACTAAAGCTTTTATTCCAATAAAAGCTACTAATAGCCCTATTGTTCCACCAATTAAAGCTAGCAATAAACTTTCTGTTAAAAGTTGTCTAATTAAGCGAAATCGCCCCGCGCCTAAAGCAACCCGAACAGCAAATTCACGTTGACGACTAGCCGCCCTAGCCAATAACAAATTGGCTACATTAGCACAAGAAATTAGCAAAACCAGCCCAACAGCACCTAGCATTACTAAAAATGCTTGCTCTGTACTACCAAATATTACTTTAGTTAAAGGAATTAAAATAATACCAAAACCTTTATTTTCTTTTGGATATTCTTGTCCAAGACGTTCTGCAAGTGTATTCATGCCAGCTTGGGCTTGGCTAAAACTCATTCCAGCCTTGATGCGCCCAATTGCTCTTAAAACTCGAAAATCCCGTTGCTCCGTCCATCCATCAGGGCTAGGTGTTAGAGGCGACCAAAGTTCAACACCGCTTGGAAAATCAAATTCCCTTGGCATTACTCCAATTACTGTCATTGGTTCACCTTCAACAGTAAGTTTTTGACCAATGATTTTTGGATCTCCTCCAAATTGCCTTTGCCAAAGTCCATGGCTAATAACTGCTACTGGTGCTGCTCCTTGACGCTCATCTTCTGCTGTAAAATCACGTCCTAAAGCCGGGCTAACTCCTAGCAAAGAAAAGAAATTAGCCGAAGTAAAAACACCTACTACTTGTTGTGGTTCTTCTCTACCCGTCATTGTCCAATCAAAATTAACCGAAGGTAGCACAGCAACTTGCTCAAAAACCTGATTTTGTTTTTGCCAATCTAAAAAATTTGGATAAGATGTCTCTACTTGTTCATGTCCAGTGGTTAAATTTGTCTCCCAAAGCATTACTAAATCTTCTTGTGCCTTAAAAGGTAGTGGACGCAGTATTACATTGTTAACAATACTAAAAATAGCACTTGTAGCACCAATTCCTAATGCTAAAGCTAAAATAGCAACAAAAGTAAAGCTTGGTTTATTAGCTAACATACGTAAGCCGTAGCGGAGATCTTGATAAAAATTTTCTATCATTTCTATTCCTTTTGCTTCTCGGCAATCGCTTTTTACCTTTTGCAAATTCCCAAAACGCCGCATTGCATCTGCTTTTGCTTCTTCAGCACTCATTCCAGCAGCAATATTATCTTTAATGCACATTTCTAGATGAAATTCTAATTCTTCATCAATTTCTTGATGCACTTCATCTTTTTTCAAAAAGCGTTGCCAGAAGTTTTTTATACTAAACATAAAGTTTATTCTCCTAGGGTGCGCTATTTTTAAGCTGTTTGCATAACCTTAGAAATTGCTATAGAAAGTGCTTGCCAACTATTAATTTCTACTTCTAATTGTTGTTTACCTAAAGCAGTTAGCTGATAGTATTTTGCCCGACGATTATTATCAGAAAGTCCCCAGGACGATGAGATCCACCCTTTTTGCTCCATTCTATAAAGTGCAGGATAGAGCGAACCTTCTTCCACTTTTAGAACATCTTCAGAAATTTCTTGTATTCGTCTTGCAATTGCATATCCGTGTAACTCATTACGGGAAAGCACCTTTAATATCAACATATCCAGGGTTCCTTGTAAAAGTTCTATTCTGTTATCAGACATTGGGGTTGCCTCCTAGAATATCTAGGGGAAATATGACAAAACATACCTAGACTGTCAAGGGGAAAAATTTCTAAGGGTTTTCTTTGGAACAAAATTTAGAAAATGGGTGTCTAGTGAATCTATAAAATTGACAATTTTTTAATAAATCAAAATTTCAAGGGGAACTGTTATGGCCGCAACAAACCTTGGTTTTAAGAAAGTTCTATTTAAAAACAAGTTAGCATTTATTTATTTAAGCTTTTCCATTGCTTTAATACTCTGTTTTTCAACTAATTATAATGCTGCTACTAATGTGCAAAACCCTCGCTTACTAGAAGCAAACAAAGCTGTTGAGGAAAAGTTAACTTTTAAGGAAAAGCATGTTTATAGAGTAGCTTTAGAGAAAAAAGATTTTCTACTTGTTACTTTAGAGCAAAAAGGAATAGATATAATTATTCAAGTAATAGACCCTAATGGACAAAAGCTAGCTGACGTTAACAACCTATCAAGCCCTTTAGGTCAAGAAGCGTTGGTAATGATTGCAGATCTTGAAGGCGATTATCAGTTAATAGTAAAGGCAGCAGATGAAAAAGTATCTGTTGGAGGCTATGAAATTAAAGTTCAAGAAAAACGTCCAGCAACCCAAAAAGATGTTGCACTCTTAGAAGGGCGTGAACTACAAGCAACAGCAGACTTTCTTTATGCACAAAATACCAAAGAAAATTTTCTTGAAGCTCTAAAACTTTATCAACAATCTGTAGAGCTTTTCCAACTAGCAGAAGATAAAAAAGGCCAAGCGTCTTGTTTGCGAGGTGTAGCACTTTGTTATTACTCGCTAAATGAAAACTTAAAATCAATAGAAAATTATGAAAAATCCCTCGCGCTTTGGACTGAACTAGGCCAACGCTATAGCCAAGCAGCAACTTTACTTGCAATTGGGGGTGTTTACTACATTATAGATGATTATCAACTTGCACTTAGTTATTATGAACAGGCTCTACCAATTTGGATAGAAATAAAAGACCGCTATGGCGAGGGCTACACTTTAGCAGCAATTGGTAACGCTAAAGTTTCAACAGGCGATTATTTCAAGGCTGTAGAATGTTATTATCAATCCATCCAAGCTTATCAAGACTTATCTAACTTAAACGCAGAAGGCACGGCTAGATTTAGTTTAAGCAATGCTTTTTATTTGTTAGGTGAATTAAACGAATCTTTATCTAACTATCAGCAAACTCTAGCACTTTTTCAAACTACCAAAGATAAAAAAGGCCAAGCTAGCACCTATACAAACTTAGGTTTAGTTTATGCAGGGTTAAAAAATAAAGATTTATCCTTAGAAAATTACAATAAAGCAATAGCACTTTATCAAGAGCAAAACGAGCCAATAGCAGAAGCTTTTACTAGGCTTGGTGTTTCTGCATCACACTTACTTTTTGAAGAACATGACAAGGCTTTAGAAGTTGGCAATCAATCCTTGGAAATCTTTCTAAAATCTAAAGATAAACGAGGCGAAGCTATTGCATTAAGCAATATTGGACGAGTTTATTTTGCTTCAGGAGATAAAGAAAAAGCTAAGGAAAACTACCAAAAAGCTATTGATATTTTCCGCTCTCTAGGCTATCGCAGCGGCGAAGCAGCAATGCTTTATGGGCTAGCTAGCGTTGCCTTAGAGCTAGGAAATATAAATGAAGCTCAAAGCCAGATTGAAGCAGCACTTAAGATTGTCAATTCTCCTACACTAAAAATTACTGAGCAAGAAATTAAAGAATTTAATTTTACTGCCCTACGTAGCTATTTTGATCTTTATATTGATGTTTTAATGCAGTTACATAAAACTAACCCTAATGGAAGCTATGATTTACAAGCATTCCAAGTAAATGAACAAGCTCGCGCAAGATTTTTACAAGACATTTTAACCAGCATTCGCCCAACAATTAGCGGAATAGATTCACAACTTCTAGCTAAAGAACGTAAAGTTAACCAATTAATTAGAAATAAAACCCGTAGCCAAATGAAGCTTTTAAGTGCTGAATATACAGCAGAACAGCTAACAAGTGTCTCTAAAGATTTAGAAAAATTTGCTAAGGAATATGAAGTAATCCAAGCTGAAATTAAAGAAAAATATCCGCGTTATGCTCAACTGATGTATTCATCGCCAATAGCAACTAAAGACCTACAACAACGCTTAGGCAAAGATACTATTTTATTAGAATATTGGCTTGGTCAAAAATACAGCTATCTTTGGTTGGTAACACCTGACAAAGTAGAAAGTTTTGAACTTCCTGCACGTTTTGAAATAGAGCAACAAGCTAATAAATTTCATCAACTTTTACGCGCTCGTAATGACATAATTCGCTATTACAAAGGAAAACCTATAAATCAGCCTACTACACACAACTTAACAAAAGACCAAATAAAAGATTTGGCTAAACTTTTAGCAGAAGGAAAATCATTAAATAAACCTTTATCGACAGAAGAAAAAGATGCCCAAGCAGCAGAATTAGCTAACACATTAGGACAAATTTTGCTCCAACCTGTAGCAACAAAACTAGCAAAATCAAAGCTTTTAATTGTTGGCGAAGGGGCTTTGCATTTTATCCCTTTTGCAGCATTGATTAATCCAGGAGATGAAACTAAAAAAACGCCGCTTTTGGTTGACCATGAAATAGCCTATTTGCCAAGTGCTTTATCATTCATTGCTTCACAAACTACAAATAACGAGCGTAAAAACTTAAAACCTTCTGTAGCAATTTTTGCTGATCCAATACTTTCAGTTGTAGACAACAGATTAAGTAAAAAAGCTCTAAAAGATAAAGAAGAAAACCAACAACCACCAAGTATTTTGTTATCCCTAAAAGATCCTGCTCGTCAATCTGTAGAACTAGCTTACCGAGCAGCAGAAGACACAGGAATACTAAATGAAGACTACCGCATTCCTCGCTTGCCAGTTGCCGCACAGGAAGCCAAACAACTAGCAACTATTTTAGAGAAGCCAAAAGAAATCCTTGAAACCGCAATGACTCGTAACATCTTGTCTAGCGAGGAGTTAAAGCAATATTCCATTTTGCATTTTTCTAGCTATGCTTTTATTAATAGCAAACATCCTGCAATTTCAGGTCTTGCACTTTCGCTTTTTGACACAGTTGGCAAGGAACAAGATAACTTCTTAAGACTAAAAGACTTATATAACTTAGAGCTACCTGCTGATTTGGTAACTTTTAGTGCTGGCGGGACAACCCTAAATGGAGAAGTAAGAGCAGAAGGATTTTATGCTCTAAGTCGGGGTTTAATGTATTCTGGTGTATCTCGTACAATGCTAAGTTTATGGACGGTTAATGAAGATGCTCGTGTTGAATTGATGAGTAAGTTTTATCAAGAACTGCTAAAACAAAAACAGTTAAAACCTTCTGTAGCTTTGCGTAATGCCCAACTAGCTATTTTAGAAGATAAACGCTGGCAATCACCTTATTATTGGGCTGCATTTATGATAGTAGGTAATTTAGACTAATCAATTTTAGTCTCACCTTTTTAATATTTTGATGGAGTGTTGGCATTTAAGCTATTCTTAAAATGTTTAGGGCAATATAATATTTTTACTTCAAAGAAAATATTCCTAAAAATAGAATAAGAGCGCAAATGTCAACACCACAAGAACTTAGCAATTTTATTTGGCAAATAGCCGACCTTCTACGCGGGCCCTACCGCCCACCACAATATGAACGTGTAATGCTGCCTTTAACCGTGCTACGCCGCTTTGACTGCCTACTTGAAAGCACCAAAAACCAAGTCTTAAACACCTATGAACGCTATAAAACACAAGATAAATTATCTGATTCACTAGATTCAATACTTAATAAAATTACTGAGCAGAAATTTCATAATCGTTCACAATTAAGCTTTATCAAGTTAAAAAACGACCCTGACAACATACAAACACATCTTGTTAGCTACATTAATGGGTTTTCTAAAAATGTTCGTGATATTTTTGAATATTTTAAGTTTGCTGATGAAATCCAGTTAATGAGTGATGCTAATATACTGTATTTAGTAGTAAGCAAATTTTGTGATGTTGATTTACATCCTGACAAAGTAGACAACATTGCTATGGGTTTGATATTTCAGGATTTGATCCGTCGGTTTAATGAACAGGCCAATGAAACAGCAGGGGATCATTTTACCCCGCGTGAAGTTATTCATTTAATGGTAGATATTCTTTTTACCTACGATGACGATTTTTTAACAACTCCATTTATGGTACGAACAATGCTTGACCCTACTTGTGGCACAGGTGGAATGCTAGCAGAAGCACAAGAATATTTAAGTAAATATAACCCTGAAGCAATACTTCAAGTTAATGGACAGGATTATAATGGTCGAGCTTATGCTGTTGCTGCTTCAGATATGCTTATCAAAGGAAGTAAAAACAGCCAAATTAAGTTTGGAGACTCATTAATTGATGACAAGTTTTTTGGAGAAAAGTTTAATTACCTAATAGCTAATCCTCCATTTGGAGTAGATTGGAAAAAGCAACAAAAAGAAATTGTTCAAGAGCATGAAAAACTTGGTTTTGCTGGGCGATTTGGTGCAGGGTTGCCACGTGTAAATGATGGCTCATTGCTATTTTTGCAACATATGATTTCTAAGTTTGAAACTTATGATCCAAGTCCAGAAGACCCTAAAAACCGCAAAGATGGTTCACGCCTAGCGATTGTTTTTAATGGCTCGCCATTGTTTTCTGGTGGTGCTGGTTCGGGTGAAAGTAATATTCGTAAATGGATTATTGAAAACGATTGGCTAGAAACCATCATCGCGCTACCTGAACAAATGTTTTATAACACTGGCATTGGAACTTATATTTGGATAGTAACTAACCGCAAAGAGCCTCAACGAAAGGGCAAAATCCAATTAATAGATGCTCGCGCACGTTGGAAGCCTATGCGCCGTAGCCTAGGAGATAAACGCCGCTACTTAGGCGAAGATGATATTGAGGCAATTGTTAAAGAATATGGAAATTTTGTTGAAACAGAAACTTCAAAAGTTTTCGACAATGCTGAGTTTGGCTATACTCGTGTGACAATTGAACGTCCTTTGCGCTTACGTTTTCAGATTACACTTGAGCGCAAAGCCCAATTTTTAGACCAAGTTCCACATCTGCTAGATGATATTCAAGCAATTGACAAAGAATTAGGACGAGAAGCTTACTTAAATTGGAACGAAGTCCAAGAGCGAGTTAACAAAGTTTTGTCTAGCCATTCATCAAAATGGCGTGCGCCAGAGCAAAAGTTTTTCCGTGCTGTTTTTGCCGAACGTGACACAGAAGCCGCGCCAGTAATTCTTAAACGAGAAACAATCAAAGGAAAAAAACAACTAACAGAAAAAGATCCCTCTAATAAACTATCTAATGACTCTCAACAACAGGTTATTTATGAACCAGATAAAGAGCTAAGAGTTTTTGAGAGCATATCATTAAAAGAAAATGTAGAAGATTATTTTTCTCGTGAAGTATTACCGAGTTTGTCAGACGCTTGGATAGATCATACAAAGGATGTTGTAGGCTATCAGATAAACTTTGACAGCTATTTTTATGACTATGTTCCAGCGTTGCAAAATACAAGCTCAAGTTCTTTAAAAAGCCTCAAATACCATTGATGGCAAAGAGCTAAAAACACGTATTGCTATAGAGGAAACAAAATGATTGTTAAACAATTACGGTTAACTAATGTTCGTGTTTTTCGTGAAGCAGAATTTAATTTTCAGCCAGGGATGAACTTGCTAGTTGGGGTCAATGGCGTTGGCAAATCAACTGTTTTGGATGTGTTGCGTATATTGTTTTCACAAATATTGTATTCTCCAGTTATGCCAAGACTTCAAGGTTCAAAGGATAAACCTATTAAATTTAAAGATAGTGACATTTCTGTAAATTCTATAAACAAAGAGTTTCTTGAGACTAACATTGTTTGTAAGATTGGGCAAACAAAGTTTGAATATCCAGGCAACTATTACAAAAAATCTTATGTTGCTTACACACAAGAAGAAAGACAAAAAAAAGCCCTAGCTAATAATGGCTCAATAAGTGTTGATTCAATGGAAACTCTTGAAACTGAAATACAAAAACAAACTTTATTAGCTATATTTTTCTCTCCTCATCGCTCTATTCTTAATTCAACTAAACTACAACTAAAAGATGATATGTCTCCTGCACATGCTAAAGCATTAGAACCAAGACAGCTTAACTTAAAACAATTTATAGATTGGTGGCAAGCTCGCAAAAAACTAGCTGAAGAAGGTCTAGCATCAGGGCAAACAACATTAAATGCACTAGAACAAGCTGTTACAGAATTTCTTGGTTGTTCTAATTTACGTGTTGATGAGAAAAAGAAAACCTTGCTGATAGAAAAATCTGGTGTAACACTAGACGTAAAACAGCTTTCAGATGGTCAACGAGGCGTTTTAGCCTTGGTGTTAGATTTGACCAAGCGTTTAGCCGAAGCTAACCCCTATTTGGAAAACCCTGCCAAAGAGGGAAAAGCCGTTGTGCTGATTGATGAGCTAGATTTGCATTTACATCCAAAATGGCAAAGAACTATTGTTGATCAGCTAACTAGAACATTTCCAAATTGTCAGTTTATTGCTACCACGCATTCACCCCAAATTATTAGTTCTGTAGCACCAGAAAATGTTATTTTGCTTGAAGCTGGAAAACCACCAGTTCCGCCAAACCAATCACTAGGAATGGACACTAATTGGATACTTAAGTTCTTAATGGAAACAGATGAGAGAGATTCTAACTATGAATTGGAACTTGAAAAAATTGCAGAAATGATTGAAGCTAGAAAATATGAGATAGCACAAAAAAGAATTGATACTTTGAGAGAACAGATTGGTGAATTTCCTGAACTTGTAAGATTGCAAACTAGAATAACCCGTCTTAGTTTATTAAAAAAATGAAACGAATAAAAAAAAGTAAAAGCCCCAAAGAGTTGGAAAAGTGGAAACATGAACAACAAAAAAAAGGCTTAAGTTGTTCATATGATAACATGGAAAGATCTGTTAAAAATGTAGTTCACAACAGTTTAATAAAAGAACAAGGAAGCATTTGCTGCTATACAGGAATACGTATAAGCGTTGACTCATCTCATATTGAGCATTTAAAACCACAAACTATTTGTGTTGGTAATGAAGATGTGGAATACAACAATTTGTTAGCTGCCTATCCGCGCCCCGATCCTAGAAATCCTAGTACACTAGATTGCGACTTTGGAGCGCGTAAAAAGGCTGATTGGTTTGATGAAAATCTGCTTATTCACCCTTTGCGATCCGATTGTGAAAAACATTTTACTTTTGATTTAGAAGGAAAAATTGCTGAAGATAATGAAGAAATAGAAAAAAGTATAAAAATTTTGCGTAAAGATATAGAAGATCTTCAAATAAAACTAAGTAAAGAAAATAGCAAAGAAGCAAAAAAACTTAAAAAGTTATTAGAATTAAAAAACAAAAAGTTAGCGGCTATGAGTGCTAAAAAAGAAGAAGACAAACCAGCAAAAGAAACTGTAAAAATGTTAGGACTTAATAATAAAATTCTTGTTTCAATGAGAAAAAAGGCTATAGATGAGTTTCTTTTTCCAGAAGAAGAAGAAATTTCTGAATCAAAAGCAAAAATGATGTTAGAAAATATAATGAATAGAGATAATCAAGGAAATTTTCGCCCTTACTGTTTCGTACTTTTTCAAGCGTGCCAAATATACATTAAGGAACTTAAAAGAAGTCGTATTAGACGAACTTCCATTCACCGACAAAATCAAGATTAATTTTATGCAAGATAAAACTAGAGAAATAGCTTTTGAAAGTGTAATTGAAGCTGATTTGTTGGCTAGTGGGTATGTTTCTCTTAAATCAAAGGACTTTGATAAAAAATTAGCTGTTTTTCCTAGTGCTACATTAGATTTTATTCGTAATTCTCAGCCTAAAGAATGGCAAAAATTAGAAAACCTGCTTGGCAGTAATATTAATAAACAAATCTTAAGCGATCTATGCAAATGGATGGATACTTATGGCAGTTTGGCTACGCTAAGACATGGCTTTAAGTGCTATGGTCGGACAATCAAAATAGCTTTTTTTAAGCCCGCACATGGGCTTAATGCCGAAATTAAAAAACAATATGCTGCTAATCAAATAGGAATAACTCGCCAGCTACATTACAGCGAAAAAAATAATAATTCTATAGATGTAACTTTAAGCATCAATGGCATTCCTATTATTACTTTAGAGCTTAAAAACCCAATGTCAGGCCAGACGGTTGAAGATGCAATTACACAATACCGAAAAGATCGTGACCCACGAGAACCTATTTTTGAATTTAAGCGACGTACTTTAGTACATTTTGCTGTTGATACAGAAAATGTCTCAATGACAACTAGGTTGGCAGGTAGCGCGACCCAGTTTCTACCGTTTAACAAAGGCTTAAACGGTGGTGCAGGTAATCCAATTGACCTACAAGGCCGCAACTACCGCACAGCTTATTTATGGGAAGAAGTGTTGGAACGTGATAGCTTGATGGATTTGTTAGCCAGATTTCTACACGTTGAAATTAAATACGTTCGCAATGATGAAGGCCAAAGGTCAAAACGTGAGGAAATGATTTTTCCTCGCTACCATCAATTAGAAGCTATAAGAAAACTTGTTGAAGCAGCAAAAATTGATGGTGTAGGACATAATTATTTAATTGAACACTCAGCCGGAAGCGGGAAAAGTAACACTATTGGTTGGTTAACCCATCGCTTATCATCGCTACATGACGATAAAGACCAACGTATTTTTGATAGCGTTATTGTAGCTACTGATCGAACAGTTTTAGACCAACAATTACAAGATACAATTTATCAATTTGAACATCGACAAGGTGTAGTACAAAAAATTGACGAGGATTCGCGCCAACTTGCTGAGGCTTTAGACAGTGCAGTTCCAATCATTATTACAACTTTACAAAAATTTCCTTTTGTTACAAAACACTTGCAAAAAATGGCTAAAGAACGTGGTGAAATGGGCGGCGGAGTTCTACCAACAAGGCGTTGTGCGGTAATTATTGATGAGGCTCATAGCTCACAAGCAGGGGAGACAACCACAAAGCTAAAAGGTGTTTTAGGTGGTGAAGAATTAGTAAAAAAAGCTCAAGAACAAGCCAAAGAAGAAGGCGAAGAAAATATAGAAAAGCTATTTCGCCAAATGGCTGAACGTAGCCAACAAGCTAATCTAAGCCTTTTTGCTTTTACTGCAACACCAAAATATAAAACGATGGAAATATTTAACGAGACTTTTCACCTCTACACTATGCGACAAGCAATAGAAGAGGGTTTTATTATGGATGTGCTTAAAAATTACACTACATATAAAACTTACTATAAATTGCTTAGAAAAAGTGAAAAGGATCTCAATGTAGAACGACGAAAAGCAGCTAAATCCCTAGCTCGATTTGTTAGGCTTCATCCATATAATTTAATACAAAAAGCAGAGGTGATGCTTGAGCATTTTTATTCTGTAACACGCCATAAAATGGGCGGTAGAGCTAAAGCAATGGTGGTAGCAAGTTCAAGGCTTGAAGCCGTGCGTTATAAACAAAATTTTGACCGCAATATTATTATTAAAGACTATCCAATAAAAACATTGGTCGCTTTTTCTGGTGTAGTAGAAGATGATGTAGTGCCAGGAAAAACTTACACTGAAGAAGCAATGAATAAAGGTATTAAAGAAAAAGAGTTGCCAGAAGCCTTTGCAACACCACTTTATCAAGTTTTGTTGGTTGCAGAAAAATATCAAACAGGTTTTGACCAACCATTGCTACATACAATGTATGTGGACAGAAAGCTTGGAGGGCTTCAAGCTGTGCAAACTTTGTCGCGGCTAAATCGCACCCATCCATTAAAGGAAGATACTTTTGTACTAGATTTTGTTAATGAAAGAAAAGAAATTCAGGAGGCTTTTGCACAATATTATCAAGGTGCTGAAATGGGCGAAGAAGTAGAGCCTTCAAAAATGTACCAAATTAAAGCAGAGTTAGATCAAGCCAATATTTATCTTAAAGAAGAAGTGCAAAGGTTTGCAGCAATTTATTACAAACCAACACAGCGTCAAACAGCCTTAGATCATCGCTCTATGAACGCAACACTTGATCCAGCAGTTGACCGTTTTAGAAATTGGCAAAAAACCGATGAAGCAGCATCAGACCTTTGGCGAAGCAAAATTAGTGCTTTTAGAAATTTATATGTTTTTCTAAGTCAAATTATTCCTTATCAAGACTCAGACTTAGAAAAGCTTTACACTTTTTTGCGCTATCTTGTTGCTAAATTACCAAGACGTAAAAGCCAGCAAGCTTATCAATTTAACGAAGAAGTTCAACTGCAATATTATAGGCTACAAAAAATTAGCGAAGGCTCTATAAGCTTAATTGATCATAAAGGACACCCTTTAGATGGCCCAACATCGCTAGGCAGTGGTATTGTAAGAGAAGACTCTATAACTTTTTCGCGCTTGATTGATCAAGTAAATGAGCGATTTGGTACAAATTTTAATGAAGCTGACCAATTATTTTTTGATCAAATTGTTGAAACAGCAATAGAAAAAGAGGATTTACAAAAAGCAGCTAAAGTAAATCCTCAAGATAAATTTGCTTTATTTTTTAGCACCATGTTAGAAGATTTGATTGTTGAAAGAATGGATCAAAATGTAGATATTTTTGTCCGTTTTATGAACGATTCCAACTTTCAAAAAACTGTTTCTAATTGGTTAACAGCTAAAGTTTATGAAAAACTGCTAGAAGATGATAAAAAATAAACCCATCCTTTAAGTTTTTAAGCTCTTAGAGCAAACAAGTTTTTTGTGTAGACTACCAGCCTATTTCAACTAAAAGCTTGCCGTTTTTAACCGTTACAGACTTTAGAAATGTGTTAACAGCTTTATCCATAGCGGTTTCATTTTTTAATGGGATAGCCTTTTCAGCAAGTTTTTCAGACATTTTTTTCTCTGCCATTTGTTTAATAGGCTCATTTAGCTGATCAGGAAGTTTGTCAAAATCTAATTTGGTAATTTTTGCATTGCTTAAGCGCATTACTTTTTCTTTTGGGTCATAAGTAATACTTACAAAAACGGTTGCTGTGCCTGTAAAAGTAGGTTTTGGCGGTGCTTCAGGTTTCTTTTCTGCTACTTTTTCTGCTACCTTTTCTGCTACAGCAGGAGCTTTTCCTGGTTTAGGGGGTTTTCCTGGCAAATCAGGTGCTTTTTCTGGTTTGTCTAGTTTTGCTGGTTTATCTGGTAAATTTGGTTTATCTGGCAATTTTGGGCCATCGCCAGCAGGCACAGCCAAAATATCTACTTTAAGCCCTATTTGGTCTTTTCCTTCTTCAAGCAGTACAGTTGGATTGCTAACAGTTAACTCTACAGGTGATTTTTCTTTATCTTCACTACCTGGTTTAAGTGGAAATTTTCCTTCTATTTCTTTTTGAATTTCTTCTTTGGAAAGCTCAAAGGTAAAAGAAAGAGGTTTTGAACAAGCTACTATCAGTAAAAAAACAAGAATTAACGAAATTTGTAAAACTCGTGTCATAAAATATCTTCTCCATTAAATTTTTAAACATTTTTCACTTAGTATTAATTCCGAAATATTAATTTTTCTCTGTTTGAACTTCACCTTGAGCTTGGGCTTTTTTTAATGCAGCACGTTCGCGTAAATATTCAATAACTGCTGGCAAAATAGAAATAAAAACTACAACAATAATTACAGTTTCAATTCTTTTAGTAATTTCTGGAAAAGCTTTTCCTAGAAAATAACCTAGTAGGGTCATACTAAAAATCCAGCTAATTCCACCAAAAATATTATAAGTAGCAAATTTTCTATAAGGCATTTCTGCCGCACCTGCTACAGTAGGCGCAAATGTCCGAATAATTGGCACAAAACGAGCTAGCACAATGGTCTTACCACCGTACTTATCATAAAAACTTTTAGCCTTCATTAAATGCGCTTTCTTAAAAAACATTGAATCTGGCCGCGAATAAAGCGTCTGGCCGGCTTTGCGACCTATTGCATAGCCGGTTGCATCCCCAAGCACAGCAGCAATAGACAAAGTAATTAATACTGTCCAAATATTTGCATCTAAACGACCTAGAGCAACAAAAATCCCTGTAGTAACTAGTAAAGAGTCACCAGGCAAGAAAAACCCTGCTAAAAGTCCTGTTTCGCTAAAAATAATAATAATTAAAACAAGTAAACCACCCGTAGTAACTAGATATTCCACATCCCGCAGTTTGTGAAATAACTGTATTAAGTCATTAAAATCCATACTTTCTCCGAAAAATATTTGTTAGGAAATTTATTGAAAAGATTTCATAGGTTAACACGAACATTAAGAATAGAAAAACTGGCTTAAGATAGAAAAAACCTATTAGAGGCTTAAAACACTTTTTTGCTAAAATTTCATCATTAAATTTAGGAGATTTTCAAAAATAATGTTAAAGCTAAATAAACCAAAAGCCCCAAGAAATAGGACTATTGAGCTAACTATTAATGAAAAAGAATTTTATAAAAAACAACTTTGTTTGCTCTCAAGTAAAACTACTGTTGATAAAATAATTAATCAAATAATTAATCAAAATAGTTTTATTGCAATGGATTACTTGCCTGAAAATTCTGTTGATTTGCTATTTTTGGATCCTCCTTATAATTTAAGTAAAACTTTTAATAGCAATTCATTTAAGGAATGTTCTACCAATGAATATATAGAATGGTTTGAAAGCTGGTTTGTTAAACTGCTTAAAGTTCTTAAATCTACTGCCTCGGTTTATATATGTGGTGATTGGCGTTCAAGTGCTGCAATTTTCTTTGTTGCAGAAAAATACTTAAAAATGCGTAATCGTATTACTTGGGAACGTGAAAAGGGACGAGGAGCAAAGGCTAATTGGAAAAACTGCTCGGAAGATATTTGGTTTTGTACTGTTTCAGACAAATACACTTTTAATGTTGATGATGTAAAAATGAAAAGAAAAGTAATTGCCCCATACAAAATAGAAGGTAAGCCTAAAGATTGGCAAGAAAGCGAAGAAGGAAATTACAGATTAACCCATCCTTCAAACCTTTGGACAGATTTGTCTGTCCCTTATTGGTCAATGCCAGAAAATACTGACCATCCAACACAAAAGCCTGAAAAACTGCTAGCTAAAATAATTCTAGCTAGTTCTAACCCAAACGACCTGGTTTTAGACCCATTTCTAGGCTCTGGTACAACTGCTGTTGTAGCAAAAAAACTTGGACGTAACTTTATAGGTATTGAACTAGATGAAACTTATAGTTGTTTAGCTCAAAAACGTTTAGAGCTTGCAGAAATAAATAACTCCATCCAAGGCTACAAGGATGGAGTTTTTTGGGAAAGAAACACTTTTTCAAAGCAAAAAACTTAGGTAAGTTTAATTATCTCCAAAAATAATGCCAATTGTAATCAAAAGTAATATTTTTTCCTGGCTCAAGTGTAGTTTTCCAACTAATTTTTCCTACACCATTAAATCTATTCCACCAGGACGGCCAATTATAAGAATAATTGTTATAGCCCGATAAACCTAAAAAACTATCATCTTCTAAAACATTGATAGCTTTAATTTCACCTGTGTTTGAAGCACTGTCAACATTACCTAATACATAACGAGTTATCTCTAAATAAACAGGCTGTTTATAAAGATTTGTCAAACTTACAGAGCTAGCTATATCACTACGACTATAATCATCACCATTCCAACGCACTGCATTTGGAGTCCGTTTTGATTCAGTTTCAGTCTTTTTAGCTAAAATATTGATGGCTTTGGTAATCTCTAAATCTGTAGTTGCACCAATAGAAGTATAAGTAAGTAATCCTTCTGCTAATACTGAATCATTAGAAGTAATCAAGGCTGGTGCTGTAGTAAATGGATGTGTCCCATTATTAGTAATTCTAATTTTATGTGTTGCTTTTGGGGTTTTCATTAGCCGAGCAAGCTCTAATTGTTGTTGGCTACTTATATTTCTTGATAGCTCAGAAGGTGGGGAAAAAGGTAAATCGACTACGTAAACATCTTTATACTTAAAAGTTTGTTCTGCTAGAGTGACAACCATTCTTTCACCTCTTTTTAAGCTAATATTTTTAAGCTTAAATACAAAAAGATCTTCTGTTTGTCCTGCGTTTTGAAAATCTGGGCCAAGATCCCCTGTTTGAGTGCTAGAATTAGTCGATTGATTTGTAATAATACGCTGGGTAGTTATATCATTATCTCGACCATCAAAAGAAAAGTTATTGCTGCGAGTAGCATTGCTATAACCATCTCTCCGGCTATTATCAAAATAGTTTGAAAGTTGAGCAATAGATTGTTGTAAGGACATTGGGTCAAGGCTGTTTTCAAAAACAAATGTTGGAACTCCTACCACAAGATTAACTGATACATCATTTAGATCTGCTAATTCATTTAGCAATGTAGCTTGAAGTTTAACTACTGCATTTCCATTTCCATCTAAATTAACTCTATAACTAGGAATCCAGCGAATACCTTTTTGTACATAAACCAAACCCACTTTAGCCGAGGGAGCAAGTTTTTGCTTTCCCCAATCAAGTTTTAAGGTCATTTGGGTACGCAGTTCTTCTTCTGTTAGCTTAGTATTAAATGGATTTTTGAAAGTAATATCTTGTATTTGACTGATAGATAAGACTTTAACACCATTATTTGTTTTTAATAGAACTAAACCAGACTTTTGAGCTAATTGTTCTGGGGTATTAACACTTGAAGTTGCAGCAAGCTCTTCTGATGTACGTGTAGGAATACTTAATATAGTAGCTTGATATTGAATAGGATCTTTATCCTCAACCCCCTTTTCTGTAATTAAAACTTCTGAGCCTATGTTAGCGGCTATTAAGGACTCAATATTAAGCGCAGTTCGTTCAACAGAAATCTTTCTAATTCCAGTGCTTACACCAACTAATTTAGCATTTGGATCAATTGAATAAGGCCAAAAAGTCCCTAAAATAGGATTAGGTATATAATCTAGTACCACATTTCCATTGCTGTCGGTTGGCAGATTTTCTTCGTGTAAAACAAAAACATGCCCGTCTTTGAAAACAGAAATTTCTTTGATAGAAATTCTCCGCGAATCAGCAAAAGTATTAGTAATATTTGCTAAATTAATTATTAGGACAAGGATAAATAAAAATAAGTAGCTAGAGAATTTTTTCATAACTGACTCCTAAGCTTAAGTTTACTTACAGAACATTATGAGGAACTATAAGGTTGTATTTTGTAACTATCAAACAAGTAATTTTTTGCTAGTCTTTAATTTTAATCTCAACATACCTTCAATTGTAAGGTTAAACCCAAGAAAATAGCTTATAGAAAAAGGAATATTTCAAAATGTTTGCCCTTTAATGTTTATTCTTTATAATAAATTTCATTAATTAAGTGGGTATGTAAAAGTTTTCTGATATAATGAAGATATGACAAAATAAAGGCAAAATAAGCAAGGAGAGAGAAATACAATTGAAAATACCGACAAAATACGTAAGTAATTTAACAAGCCAAGAAGAAGAAAAATTAATAGAAATAATGAAAACAGGAGAAAGTGAAAAAGAACGAAGAAGAGCGCACTGTATACTATTGAATTATAAAGGATATAGTATAGACATAATAGCTGATATATATGATAAACATAGGAATACAATATCAGAATTAATAGATAAATGGGAAGAACAAAAATTTCAAGCATTAATAGATGAGCCAAGAAGCGGAAGACCAACTAAATTATCTGTCTCAGAAATACAAGAAGTAAAAAAAAAGTAGAACAAGAGCCTAGAAACTTAAAAAAAATCATAGCAGAAATAGAACAACAGTTTAATAAAATAATAAGCATAGATATAGTAAAAAGAACAATCAAATCAAGTGATTATATATGGAAAAGAATAAGGAAAAGTTTAAAAACCAAAAGAGATGAAGACCAATTTAGACAATCTCAAGAAGAATTAAAAGAATGGCAAGAAATGGCAGATAGAAAAGAAGTAGATTTATACTATTTTGATGAAAGTGGATTTTCTCTAAACCCTGTAATTAGTTATGCTTGGCAAAAAAAAGGTACTACTATAGAAATACCAAGCCAAATGTCTGCTCAGTTAAATGTACTAGCTTTTATGAACAAAGAAAACCATTTAGAGTCTTTTGTTTTTACAGGCAGTATTACTAGCGATATAGTCATAGAGTGTTTTAATTTATTTGCTTCCTCTTTGCAAAGAAAGACTATTGTTGTTTTAGATAATGCTCCTATTCATACTTCTGACGAGTTTGATGACAACATTGACTTTTGGGAGCAACAGGGTTTATTTCTTTACTTTTTGCCTCCTTACTCTCCTGAACTCAATGCTATTGAGATTCTTTGGCAACGTATTAAGTATCTTTGGTTGCCTTTTTCTGCTTATCTTTCTTTTTCTCATCTGTCTTCTTCTTTAGATGAAATACTTAGTAATTTTGGCTCAAAATATAAGATCTCTTTTACTTAACCACTTAGTTTGTTAGATTATCCAAATTAGAAAACAAAGTAGGAGGAAATTATGAATCTTTCCAAAATAAGCCAACGCCGTCAAATTACAATCCCAAAAGATATTTTTGAAGATATGAATTTTCATGAAGGTGATTATGTAGAAATAATTCGCGCTAATGATGATGAATTAATACTTAAAAGAAAAAAAATTATTGATATAGCCAAACAAAAAACTCAACTTGTTTTTCCTCAAGTTCCTTCTTATGAAGAGAGAATGCGTTTACTCAAGTTATTAGAAGCTAATGCAACTGATGATAGCCAAGATATAGATTTAGATTTTATTAGAGCTTCCCACACTAGTAAAGATTCTACTATTTCTTTTGATGAGTAAACACGAAATATTTATTAGATACAAATCACTGTTCTTATATTATGAATGGAACCGCCAAAAACCCTTTGTACCATAAGTTAGAAGAAATAAATACCTTAGCAAAATATAAAAGTATAATTTCTACACCTATTTATATGTGTGAAGTTAGTTTAAGTGAACTTTGTTATGGAGCAGAAAAATCTTCCATTTCTTCTAACATCTATAACCGCATTGCTACTTTTAGAGCCTTAGTTCCTTGCTTGTCTCTAACAACTGATTGTTGGGAGTTACATGGCAAAGTTAAATGGAACATTAAAAAAAGTGGAAACAACATAGCTGATTTTGACCTTCTTATTGCTTGTGTTGCCAAAACTTATAGTTGTATTCTTGTAACTAATGACAATAACTTTAATAACCTTCCTTTAGGCTTTATTCAAGTAGAAAATTGGGCTAACTAACTAAAAAGATTCCTTTTCTAGCTTTATCTTACTTAATATTTCCTGCTAATATTTTGGCTAACTTAATTGCAGGGTCTTTTTTATCGCCTTCCATTACTCCACCAACATTTTTTCCTTTAATGAAAATTACATAATGAGAGCCATAAGCCTCTAAATGGTAGGTTTTAGGGTCGGCTGAAACTTCATTGAATTTACCAAAGGAAGACATAGAATCTTGGTATTGTTTTACTATTTCTTCAGCTTTATCTGGACTAGCGTTTTCCATGGTAAAAGCGGTTAATTCTACACCATCAATTTTATAGCGTGCAGAATAGACATTCTTAAAGAATGCTTGTCCAAAAGCCGAGTCAGGAATGATTGTAAAAGAATTGGCAACTTGATTTTCTTTTGGAAGCGGGTCAGCAGTGGCTAAAGCATCTTTGCTTTCTGGAAGTTTTTCTGCAATGGTTTTAGCAATGGTTGTGGCTGCTTGTTCTGTAGACTTTTCGCTATCAGAACCAATTACACGAACATAATATTTTCCTTTCCAAAAAAACGCGCCATTGCTTTCAGTATAAGCATCATTACCAATTTTTGCCGAGTTAGGATGTGCAGGACGTTCGGCAGAAAACACGCCTAAAGCACTTTTAGGTGAAGTCATATCATAGAGTTCAACTTGAATAAAACGGTTAGCATCTGCATCAGCAACAAAATCAGCCGCTACAAGTAGTTGAAATTCATAGGATTTATAGAGATTTTCCCGTCCATCTACTTTGTCATAAAGATTTTCTGTAGTAAAGCGTTCTAGCTGGCCTCGACGTTTCCAGGCTAGGCCAGCAATTTCAGCCGGAACAAACTTATCTTCTTCATTAGATCCAGCATTTGTGCTATTTGCATTTGTGTTATTGCTAACTTCACCTTCATAGCTACCTTCCGCGCCTGTAGGCTCACCATCTAAGGAAGCCGCCCGACGATTGCCGCGACGCTCTCCACCGCTAACTTGTACACCTTCTTTTTCACCTTTTTTATCAAGTAGTTCTGGGTCTAGGCGAAAAAGATCTGGATTATAGCGGCGACCTGATACATTAATAGTTACACCAATACCTATAACAATTACTAAAATGACATAACCTATAAGTTTTTCATTACGTGGTGGAGGATTAGGACGTAAATATTTACGTTGTGGGATTTTTAATTTTTTTCTTAAGTCATTCCAGTTCATTAAATTAGCCCCTTCCTAATTTTTAGCAGCCGGCTTTTGAGGCGGCTTGATTTTTTCCTCTATTTCTACTAAACGTTTATTAAAAGTAGCTAAAACTTTTCTAATTGGCTCAGGTAAATCTGTACAATCTTCACAAAAAAATCTAGTTGCATGACTATTTTGCACAGCATAATCATACATTTTATTACAACATTTACAACGCCGACGTTGCTTGATATCTTCATCGCTCATAAAAATTTATCTCTTTTCGCTTAAATAAAAACTAATCTTCTATTAACCCAATATAGACTTCTCCACAACCACCATCTAAATATCTATATAATTTTGCTTGCTTTGATGAATGCTTACAATCAAATTTATACGGCATTTTTTCAAAATCAAATAAATAGTGAGCATTTAGCAAATGGCCTTTTCTATTATTTACATAAACATCCCCTTCAATTTTTACCTCAAAGAAATCATTATTATTTACCAGTAATGTTGGAACAGCTAATAGTTTATTACCCCAAGTATCTGTTTTTCTAGGTTTTTCAGTTCGTAAAACCCCTAGTTTTGCTACTAGATCTTGTTTATTAACAAAATGCTCTAAATAAGGTTTGGTGGTGGTGCAAAAATTTTCAACACATTTAGCCATTGTTGCCATTTCATCAGCAGGACAAGCAAAAGTGTAGATTTCTAGTTTACGAAGATATTTTTGATACTTTTTAGCTAGTTTTTCTAATGCTGCTGCAACAATTATTCCTCCTTGAGAATGAGCAATAACTATTACTTTTTCTTTTTCTTTTAGAGCTTTAGCCAGATTTTTCCTTACATATTTAGCAGGTTCGGTAGTCCATTCTAAGGTTCTGTCAAAAATACATTCTATTAAATCCATTCCTAAACCATTAGTTGGATTAAATAAAACCGTGATAGGCCGCTTAAATAAGTCCCTCAGCCTTTTACCATTCCATTTAGCCACTTTTTCATTAGTTGCAACTCCATTAACAAAAAACCATGCTTCTTTGTTTGCTGTTTGGGCGGAATCATCACATTTAATATAAATACTCTTAGGCTCTTTAAATTGTAGTCTAGGGATTAAAGCATCCTTTAAGTAGCTTCCCAGCCTACTTAATTGTCTGAAATTATCTTTCTTTAGGATTTTGTATTCTGAGCGAGGTGCGTTACAGTGCCAAGTGTTAGTTTCACCAAAAACTGAGGTTATATTCTTCCAAGGGCGTAGCGAAACGCTATCACTAAAAATCAATATATCTCTAAGTAAATCTTGAGTTTTTCTAATTAACATAACTTTTTATTTGGTAAGTAATTGATTAAAAAACAACTAGCCGCCAACAAAAGGCAGCTAGCTTATAAACAAAAATTAAAAACTTAAGTTTTCTAGCCAACTGCACCTTTGCGGCGATGTTGCCAGTTGTGAACAAACTCTGCTACTCGGTCATAAACCGTGTTTAGCACATCTAATTCTGGTAGATAAACTATTCTAAAATAGCCATCTTTAGGATCCATACCAAAACCAGAGCCATGAACAAATAAAACGCCTGTTTCACGTAGCAGGGACAAAACAAATTGCTCATCTGTAGCATCACCAAGATTTTCCATTTGTGCCATTAAATAAAATGCTCCTTTAGGGATAGTGCAGTTCATACCTTCAATAGCATTAATTCTTTGGCAAGAAAGATCTCGTCTAGCTCTAAAACGCGCCATCACATCATCTAAATAAGCATGATCGCCGTCTAAAGCCGCAGCGACGGCATGTTGTGGAGGTCGTGCGCTACAAAGGCGAGCATCAGCCATTTTGTTAATTCCAACTCTTAAGTCAGTCATTAAATGAGGATTAGAAATCTTCATCCAACCAACGCGCCAACCTGGAGCTAAATAAATCTTAGACATACTTTCAAAAGTAATTACAGGAACGCTTTCATCAACTAAGCTAGCAATTGGCGGGGCTTGTTCCTCATAAGTCATACGCCAATAAACTTCGTCTGCTAGGATAAGCAAACCTGCTTGATTAGCTACATTAAGCACTTCTAAAAGATTTTCTTTGTTATAAACTGCGCCTGTTGGGTTGTTTGGATTAATAATTACAATTGCACGGGTTTTGTTAGTGATTAAGGCTTTTATATCGTCAATAACTGGTTGCCAATCATTTTTAGGGTCAAGTTTATAAGAGACTTCTTTTGCTCCAAGTTTGGCAAGTATTGCTGTATAAAGTGGATAGCCGGGAGAAGGTACTAAAACTTCGTCGCCTGCTTCAAGCATTGAGCTAAGTACAATGTCTGCTGCTTCGGATGCTCCAGAGGTGATAATTACATCATCTGGAGACATTTTAACTCCTCGTCTGACTGCTTCACGGGCTACAGCTTCGCGGGCTGATGGAATACCTGGCGAAGGGCCATAACCATTATTTCCATCTCGCAAAGCTTTTTCTACAGCTTCAACTAGATGTGGAGGTGTGCTAAAGCCATAAGGAACCGGATCACCAACATTAAGATAAAGAACTTGACGACCTTCGGCTTCTATTTTTTTAGCTTCGCCAACAATATTACGGATGGCGTAAGTAAAATTTCTTGTACGTGTTGCAGCTTTAATCATTGTACTTAAACTCCTAACTTAAAAATTAATTTTGCCAATCATCGATTTGCGCTTTTTGTAATTTGCCACTGTAATCAATATAAATTGACTTCCATTCTGAAAACAGGTCTAAAGCAGCCGTGCCAGCTTCACGATGACCATTACCAGTATTCTTTGTACCGCCAAAAGGCAAGTGAACTTCTGCGCCAATAGTAGAAGAATTGACATAGAAAATTCCTGTGTACATATCGCGCATTGCAATAAAGGCTCGGTTAACATCTTGGGTATAAATTGCAGCAGATAAGCCAAATTCTACACCATTGCCGATTTCAATTGCATGTTCTAATGAATCACAAGGAATTACAGAAACAACTGGGCCAAAGATTTCTTCTTGTGCAACACGCATTTTAGCATCAACATCACCAAAAATAGTAGGCTCAACAAAATAACCATATTTATGGTCTTCGCCGGTTAATCTATTTCCACCTACAACCAATGTAGCTTTATCTTCGTTTTTGCCAATTTCAATATATTTCAACACTGTATTCATTTGATTTTCATTGCAAGACGGGCCGACTTCTACAGATTCATCTAGCCCATTGCCAACTTTTAATGTGCGAGCGCGAGCAGCAAATTTTTCTATAAATTCCTTGTAGACTTTTTTATGTACAACCACACGACTTGCAGCAGTGCAACGTTGTCCAGTAGTTCCAAAGCCGCCCCAAATCGCGCCTTCAACCGCTAAATCAACATTTGCATCATCTAAAACTATAATGACATTTTTGCCGCCCATTTCTAAATGACAATGCTTAAAGTCTGGTGCTGCGGCTTCAGATACAACCCGACCAACTTCTACAGAACCAGTAAAAGAAATTAGACGCACATCTTTGTGTTTCATTAAAGGCTCGCCAACAGCACGACCACCACCATTAACTAAATTAACTACGCCTTTTGGCAATCCTGCATCGGCTAAGGTTTGCACTAAATTAACACTAGAAAGCGGAGTATAAGTAGCAGGTTTAATTACAGTAGTGTTACCACAAACTAAAGCAGCCATTAGTTTCCAGCTAGGTATTGCCATAGGAAAATTCCAAGGTGTAATCATCGCGCAAATTCCTACAGGTTGACGAATGGACATAGCAAATTTATTAGGCATTTCAGCCGGAGTAGTTTGACCATAAAGCCGACGACCTTCGCCACCCATATAAAAAGACATATCAATAGCTTCTTGAACATCGCCACGAGTTTCTTTTAGCACTTTGCCCATTTCGCGGGTCATTTCGCGGGAATAAGCTTCTTTACGTTCTAATAAAAGTTGTCCAGCCTTAAAAAGTATTTCGGCCCGTCGTGGTGCTGGAGTGAGTCGCCAAGAGTTTGCCGCTTCTTTAGCGGCAGCAACAGCCATATCAACATCTTCTTGGTTAGAATCTTGAAAACGTCCAATTAATTCGCGGGTGTCAGCAGGGTTAATATTATCAAATGTATTTCCTGATTTAGATGGCACCCATTCGCCATTAATATAATTATTATAAGTTTGTACTGCGGATTTTTCCTTAGACATAAAAACTCCTCTAAAATATAAATTATTTAACTTCGGCTGCTGCATTTTGTAATTTATGGCATTTTATACAGGAAAACTTAATATCTTGCCATTTTTCTGGGTGAGTAGCTTTAATTCTTTTATCTGGTTCATTTAGCCCTGTTTTAGGGTCATGACATTCTAAACATCTTTCACGTGGTGTTAGATCTTTAATGCCTTGATGTTGTGGAATTGAAAGCAATGTAGGTTGTGGATGTTTACCTTTAATGGAAAGAATTATTAGGAAAGAAACTACTGCAATACAAATCGCAGCAAAAAGCAAGTCTCGCTTTTTCATAAAAAACTCACTAAAAATTTTATTATTTGTTGAAAAATCGAAATTTATCAGCAAAGCCTTGGAGTGTCAAGCCAAGGGCGAATATCACACACTAAGTAATATTGATTAGCATTAGTTCTGGTGAGCTTATTTTTGCTTAACTAGCTTTCTTTTCTTGCTCCAATTGTTGAACACGCTCATCCAACCATAAAATATCACTATTCAAATCACCAAGAGCTTTTTGGGTGAATCTACGTTGGTGATTAAATTCTATACTTTAAGCGGCCATAAGATGTGATTTCGCATCAGATTCAGGTAATGGAAATGCTAATAAATGATGTTCTGAGCTAAGTTTTTGAAAGGTTTGAAAACGCAAA
>Ga0268299_1000829_pt1 | contig 76033 bp, 18 predicted proteins | sample NOBtaG_FD_193484 | JGI IMG/M metagenome (GOLD analysis project Ga0268299, IMG submission 193484) | Activated sludge microbial communities from bioreactor in Nijmegen, Gelderland, Netherland - NOB reactor | ecosystem: Engineered > Bioreactor > Aerobic > Activated sludge | place: Netherlands... | reverse complement strand
GATGATTGGGATCTGAGTAATTCAAGATTGCGTTGTTTTTACGAGTCATGTTGCCGATTGGATTGTATTCAAACGTGTGTGCGCCGTAACTCCCTGTGGCTTGTGTGAGGCGGTCTAAATCGTCATATTCGAAGGATTGGGTGTTTGTGTTGATGGCATCTGTAATAGATTGAACATTTCCCGCGTTATCAAAAGCATAGGTTAGATTTTGAAGCGAAACATTCTGAGCGTTCTTTGTTAATAGATTCTCGAGTCTTAAGGTTTGAGGGTTGTAGGTGTAATCGCTTGTGACACCGTTGCCGTATTCAATCTTAGTAATTTGTCCGGATGGGTTGTAGTTGACGTTTGCGATAATAGTCTTGGAGGCTGAGCCTTGAGGGATAAGGGTTAGAGTTTCCGCTTCGCCCATATTATTGAAGGTGAGATTTAAAATATCGCCGTCCGGATATTCCAAACTTGTGACGCGCCCCTGAGGATCATAAATACGGGTGAACATATAACTCTCGCCGTCATCCAAATCTTTTTTATCCTGAATCACGCGGCCGAGCGCATCATACCGGAAGGTTTGAACACCCGAGTTGTCTGTGACTTTCAATAATTTACCGATTGGGTAATGAGTTCCCGTAATTCCGCCGCAAGTATCCGACGGACAACTATCATAAACATAATCAATATGTGCGTTGTTAGGATAGGTTTTTTTGGTTAAACGGTTGAGACTGTCATATTGAAAACTGATCGTTTGGTTCTTGGCATCGGTTTGCGTTAAAAGATTGTTGTTATCGTCATAAGTGTAGCTCCAGATGCCCATATTGGGGTCGGACATTAAAGTTTTACGGCCCAAGAGGTCGTATTCAACCTCGGTGACATTGCCCAAATGATCCGTGGTTTTGACCAGGCGGTTGAGTGGATCGTATTCATAATAAGTTGTGTAGGTTTGGCCGAGATTAAACTCTTCGACCTTGACCAAATTACCAAAGGTGTCTTGCGTGTAACGTTTTTGATGGCCGTTGGGGTCTGTCATGGTTTTCACATAATCGTCATACTGAACGGTCGCGAAAGTGCCGTCCGGGTAAGCAATTTTAATCCGTCTGCCGATTTGATCGTAGTGAAAGAGCACGTGCGGAAATTGATCTTGCGAAGGATTCGGCATAAGCGTGCCATAAGTCGTCTTGAAATCGGCGAAATACGGCGCGTATTGTTCACTCAATTGCCCGCGCGCATTAAACTTCACAACGCCTGAGACAATCTGAGTTCCTGAAGTTTCAGAAGGGCTTCTCTTTTGAATCGTTCTTCCGAGGCCGTCAGTAAACGTGTACGTGGTGAGATACCCCGCTTGCGGCTGATCATCATTTGTGACGGAGCCCGCGTTTGTATCGACTTTTACTTTGGTGATCACGCGATTCGGCACAATCGTATCGTCATACAGGACAAACTGTGTGGGCGAAGCTTCGGAATCTAAGGGCGAGATGACTTTAATAGCGCGTCCCAATTTGTCATAAACGGTTCTCGAGATTTGGTTATTTTGGTCTTTTGTCTGCGTGATTTGAGCAATCAAAGGATCGTACGTAAACTCTTGTGTGTGTCCGAGAGTGTTCGTGACTTTCGTGAGATAAAGTTTGAAAGTTGGGTCATATTCATTCACGGTAGTTTTGTTCATGGCGTCTGTTACGGATTGAATGTTGCCGAATGAGTCATACGCAATTTTTGTGGCAGGCTGCAAGCTGCCGGCTGTAAGTAAATCCTCCTGCTTGGTCAGCGCACCTTTGACCGGTGCGGTGTTGATGTCGGTGGCGTTGTCGTAGTAAAAGTATTTTTCGTTGATAAGTGTATTTTGATGATCAAAGACACTTGTTTTTGAAACTGTATTCAATATATAAGAAGCCGGATTTAAAACATATTCTGTGGTCTGCCGCCTGTCGTCTGTTGTGATGTTCGGGTCACCATCGTCAAATGTCGTGAGCAAATTGCCGTTTGTGCCGTCGTATTGAAACCGTTTGCGGGTATGCTTAAACGTCACGTCGCCGTCGTAGAGATAACTATCGATTTGACGGAGTTTCACAAAGTGGACTCCGGGATATGTATCGTCTGCGCAATTTCCCCAATCATTCACCGTTTTTGTGAAAAGATTCCCTTGAGCGTCTTTCACTTCAACTTGCGCCGGCCTTCCTCTGCGATGTCCGTCCTGGAGAAACGTAGTGATGGATTGTGTGCCGCGCGCATCGGTCACCGTGACCTCACGAAAACCGCGGAATTCGCGTGAATTCGCGTCAAACATGCCGCCTTTGTAGCTAATGTTGGTTTCGTAGCTGTTGCCCAAGCCGTCTGAATTTGTGACTTTTGTGACCACGTGGACCGGAAACGGAAGGCGGTGAATGCCTTGCAAGTCGCGATTGTCAAATTGGGTAGAAGGTTTGTATTCAAATGTTGTCACTCCCCCGCGGCCGTTATTGATTGACTTGAGGAGGTCGGGAAATTCACCGGTTTGCCTTGAAGCTTTCCATGTGTTATTGCTGCCATCAATTTGGACTTTTAGCCTGTCCGGCAAGCCATCACTATTTATATCGAGTGTCGCGACCCTTAAATATGCGCCGTTTCCTTCTGAGTAATGAATCACTCCCTGGCTCTGATCCGATGGGTTCTGATTAAAAATATTCCACTGAACAGACGGTAAAAAGCCGGAACCTGTATTAAATTGAACTTTTAAAAAATCATATGGGGCTGAAGCTTTTGACATGACTCTGTCCGGAAGACCGTCGCCGTTGACATCGATTAAATCCTGGCGCATATAATTAAGCCCTTCACGAATAACGCCCCATTCTCTCGCACTGCCATTACCATTTTCGATTGCCCATGTAACCGGCGGTTCAAAACCGCTGCCATTGTTAAATGAAATTTTCCAAATATTGTAAGCAGGGTCAAAATCACTATAAATACGGTCCGGCAGGCCATCACCATTCATATCAATTGTGTCGAGCTTCGTCGTATAAGTATCTGTCCAGCGAACCCAACGCCAATAGGGGTTAATGGAGTCGGGATGTTGTACGGTCCAGGTTTGCACTGGCCCGAAACCGCTGCCGGTGCCCGGCTGTACTTTTAACGTGTTATTCGCACCGGTCGGGTTTCCGACACGATCCGGAATTCCATCTCCATTAATATCAAAAAGATCAAGATAGGTTTGACCCGCTGAATCCGTTGCTCTGATGACGCCGTGATACCAGTAACCCGGCAACTGGTTTTCGACTTGCCAGGTAACCGGCGCTGAATAGCCAGCCCCCTGATTGTTCCATTGAATACGCCAGTCAATTCCATTCGGACTAACAAAAATTCTATCCGGCCATCCATCGCCGTTCAAATCCATAGTGTCCAACTGCGTCGCGCCATAGGACGGATTGGTGTATTCGATGCTGCCGTCACCGGAATCGCCCTGTGACGAATAGACGGGCCAGTTTTGAAAAGCCGAAAAAGTACCGTCAGGCGCCTGGAATTGAATCCTGTAATGATTGTACGGCGCGCCGACAGGCGTCAACACCCGGTCCAAAAGGCCGTCACCGTTCAGGTCTATCACGCTCGCGTAGGTAAGCGCATTCACATAAACATACCGTAATGAATTGAAAGTACTGCTGGTTCCATTGCCATTCTGGATCAGGGTGGTTTGAGGCGTGCTCTCAATGGCAAGTTGATAATCCTGATAGGTAAACGTCTGGGTTGGTAAACAAGTCGATCCATCTGTTCCGCATTCTTGAACGGTCTTCAAGCGTGAGCGCCCCACAATCGGGGACTGTTCGTAAGTGAAGTTATATTTTCTTGAAAGTTGGCCCTGGACTTTAACTTCAATCCTTTGAAGCCTTCTCTTCTCATCGACTCTAGCGCCTGTCATATAAGAAAACGTGAGGTCTGGCCGGTTGGCCGTCTCCAAAATAAAGTCAATGGAATGAGTAGACTGGAAGTTTTCTGTTTCGTTGCCATTGTAATCAACTCTTGAAAGATACATTTCAGTCGATGACGGCTTTTGATAGGTGTATTGGATGGTATTGCCGTAAACATCCTTCACCTTTTCCAAATACCAGCCAAAGATGCCTCGCGGGTTATTTTGGCGGGCTCCAATATTTTGGCCGAAAGTATATTGCGTACCGGATTTGTCGTAAACCATCCAGTAGCCGTCTTGAAACATGAACTTGAGGAATTCGCCAGATTCATCTTTGGCGCGGTATTCATTGCCTGTGGTTTTGATGAGTTCCGAGTTAACACCCTGAATCATAAAAGTGAAAATGTCCTGCGAATCGTTATAACTGGGCGCGCCCTTCTTCGTGGAGCGCTGAATGAAGCCGGTGTCTAATCCCCAGCCTGTCCCTAACCAGGAATTAGAACCTGAAGAAGAATAGCTCAATCCAACCTGCGGCGTTAATCCCCGTCTTCCGGGAGGTGTAAAGATAGGAATAGAGGTTTGAGCACGTCCTGTAAACAGATCCGTGTGAAACGATTGATTAAGCCCTGCTGAATCCTGAAGATTTGAAAAGCCGCCCGCGGTGGAGCTCGGCGAAGTCGATGACGCAAAAGCGGATTTAATTTGAAGCCAGGTGACGCCATGCTCAAATCCGGTCACTGTAAATGCCAGAATTAAGATAGCCGAAATAAATTTCTTTCTGTTTTTCTTTTTGGATTTTAATAAATCTGAATTTTTCATTTTTCCATCTCCCTTTTCCATCACTTTTTTGGCCAACCGTTCCAAAAACAGATAATCCAGCTTGGGTGGATGTGCGGGAGTTGAAGATTGATCATTTGGAATTTTGTTTTCAGCTATGTTGGTCATACGCAAAACTTAGCGAGAATCCGGAAGAATTTCAACGATGAGCCGGGAGAAAATGCGGTTTATCGCCTGTGGGTAGACAAAACTCTACCCACAGGCGATAAATTGTAAAATAAGTTGATAATAAGTCTTGAGCAAGCTACAAGCTTCCAGCTACAGGTTGGTTCCTGGGGGACGGTCCCTGGGGGGACAGGCCTTAAGCTGTAAACTTCAAGATTTAAGCCAGTAAAGGGAGGAGCTTGTAGCTTGTAGCTTGTAGCTTGTAGCTTGTGGCTTGTGGCGCGTTACCGCAAACCGAGTGCTTGCTTGACGAGCGGAATGATCACATCGGGGCGGACAGCGTTTGGTTTTTCGGCAAAGAAGCTGATCCCTGCGGATTCGGCTGCGTATTTGAGGCCGACATCGATGTAGCCCGTGATGACGATGATTTTGATGTTGGGCTGGCGGTTTCTGAGAAACTGCACGAGGTCAAGGCCGCTTACGGCGGTTTGAAGCTTCAAATCTACGATCGCGCAATCGAAGTGCTCCTTGGCGGAAGCTTCCATCGCTTTTTCACCGGCAATGAAGGACGCAACCTCGAAACCTTCTGAGAGAAACGTTTCTCTCAGAAAGTCGCAGATTTCTTCTTCGTCGTCGCAGATTAGGATTCGTTTTGGGGCGCTATTCATCGTATCTGGTATCTCGTATCTAGCATCTCGTTAAAAAATCAAAGAAAACGGTCATTGCGAGGTGCGCTATTATGGGCCGAAGCAATCTAGGTTCGTAGATTGCTTCAACACCAATTATAGAGTTTCGCAATGACAGCGGTTCGGTCATTGCGAGGCGCTCTGTTCTTCGCCGAAGCAATCTACAGTTCATGACTCAAGTCTCGAAAAATCGGGTTATTTTGTTTGATGAGTTGAAGTTTCTTAAATCTAGAACCTGCTTTGATTTGTTTTTCTCGCACAATCGCATCTTGTATATCATTAACCATTTCATAATAAACGAGCTTGGTTACATTGTATTTTTTTGTAAAGCCATCAATCAGTTTTTGCTTGTGTTGATCAATCCGCTCAGGCAAGTTAGAAGTTACACCAGTATAAATAACCGCGTTGTTTTCACTCATTAACATATAAATATAGCCTTGCTTGCTCATTCGTAGATTGCTTCGACACTAAACACCAAGTCTCGCAATGACCGTTAAAGTGTCATTGTGAGGCAGATTAAAAGATATCTCTTTTTCCAGTCATTGCGAGGCGCTCTGTTCTTTGCCGTGGCAATCTAAGTTCGTAGATTGCTTCGACACTAAACACCAAGTCTCGCAATGACAGCTATTTTCACCATTCGTCTAACTAGATACTAAATACCAGATACTAGATACGAAGCTACTCTTTCCCTTCCACTGTCCGCACAATATGCTCCTCCGCAATCGGAAGTCGGATGATAAAAGAAGTGCCGTGCCCGGGCATGCTTTCGGCGATGATCGTACCTTTATGGACGGATTCCACCATATGTTTCACAATATAGAGCCCCTGCCCCTGCCCGACGGCACCGATATCGGTTCCCGTCTTCTTTTTCGTGCTGAATCCCTGCATCCAAATCCTGGGCAGCACATCCGGCGGAATTCCGGGGCCATTGTCCGATACCACAATTAGCGCGTAACGCGGGTCGTCGGGATCCACATCGGCTTTCACCGTGATACATTTCTCGGCCTGAGCCATCATGGCTTCATAGGCATTTTTGATGAGGTTAAGAAACACCTGAATGAGCTGCTCCAAATTTCCCTGCACAATCAAATTCGCGGCAATCCCTTCTATGATTTCGCAGCTCGAGAGATTTTCCTCATAAGTATTAAAGCGTACCGCCTCAGCTGCCTCTTTCCATAAAACAAGGAAACTGAGGGGCTGCATTTCGCCGGTGGATTCTTTCATGATGCCGGTGAGGGTTTTCACCACGATTTCGATCCGTTTGGCACAGGTGGCGATCCGGTTGCTGTCGTCATCAATCTTGTCGAAACTCGTTTTCGCGAGCTCATATTCATCAGCCGACATTTTTCCTTTGTAGCGCTCGATAATATCCTTCACTTTCGGAAGGCGTGTTTTCTGAATGAACATCGCTCTGCCCGCCACGGTTGAGAGCGGATTGTTGACTTCGTGGCCGATGGCCTTTGCCATCCCGACCATGGTGGCGTTTTTCTCGGCAACGATCAAAGCCGCCTGCGCTTCGTGAAGTTTCTTGCTCGCGAGCTCTGTTTCATTCAAAGCGCCCAAAAGGTCGCCCTGCACTTTCACAAGCTCGGTGTTCATGGCCTGGAGTTCTTTGGAGCGCTGGATGGCTTCGTCAAAGAGCCGCGCGTTTTCAAACGCGATCGCGTGTTCCTGCGCGAGTGTGGCGAGCATGTCGAGGTCTTCTTCGTAATAATCTTCGTCTGATTTTTTCTCACCCAGGATGAGCAAGCTCCGCAAACTCAGGCCTGTTTTTTGGTCTTTCGTGATTTCGGCGGCACCGCTTCCCAAAAAGCTTGGCACCACGACCTGCGCTTTCAATATATTCATGAGCTGGAGGATGATGCTCAGCCGGTCGCGCCTCTTATCATCGGAGGCTTTTACCTTCTCTTCTTCAATTTGCTGCCTCGTAAAAGGCTGCTGGTGTTCATCCAGAAATGTGACGAGCGTGCTGTCGGATTGAAACACAATGTCGGGCCTGTTTTTGCGGCCGTAGCCATAGCATCCTTTGAGTTCCAAATGCCCGTCTTTCACGGAGCGGATAAAAATCGCCGTGTTCTTGGTTTTTGCTTTACGGATCAGGACCGCGATAATTCGTCTTGTGAGCTCATTCAAACTCGTCACGAGCGCAATGTCTTTACTCGTTTCTCTGAGGACTTTCGCGTAATTAAATTTTTTCTGTGATAGGAATTTGTCTGTGATGTTCACCAGAAAATTCCTGAGAGGGTCATACAGCATCACGATGATGCCGATGCTCGCAATATTCGCTGCAATGCTCGGGATTTGGATGTACGTGCTTAATATTTCTTTCACGAGGAACGTGATCAGCGCAAAAACACCAAACACGAACGACGTCAGTCCCGCGAAGACTAGCGTTTTCTTGATAATTACTTCGATATCCATTAAACGGTATCGAACAACTGCATATGCAAGTAGTGCAACGTAAGCCGTTACCAAAATATTAAAGTGTGGAGGAAGGAAGGTTATTCCAAACCAAGGTAGCCAATTAGTGGCACCTCCAACGTAACCTATTAACGTTGAAATGAAAACATATTTGATTTGAACTGCTCTTTGATCAATCTTTTTCCTGTACCCATTATGCAAATTAACGAGCCCATACAAACATTGGGCAAGCCAGGCTACAAAATAGAAATAAAATACACCTTTCACAACAGGCCAATAACCCCATACATTTTTCTTTATCGCGGTATCAAACAATAGTTGTGAGAATACCGCATAAACAAAGAACAAATTGATTAAATGAACTGTCCATAAAACTATTCTCTTTTTTTTCCTTCCCTCTAATAATGAAAAAACAAATTCAAGATAAGCGGAATTAGTTAATATGATACCGCTAGTTAAAATTTTAAACGCGAAACAAGCGCCTTCTGAACTTTGTGCCATCCCCCACAAAAAATATCCAACGCTATACAAAGCTACAGCGAATCCAAAGAAAAGGTAAGCTCTGTTTGTGGGGTGTTTAGGCTTCTTTGCAAAAACAAAAATTGCAAGACCTAGGCTGGAAACTGTGTTAAGAAATCCTATAAGGCTGGTGATTGTCATTCCATATTACTTTCGCGCAGTGCAAATATTATTCATCCGCCATTTATCTCTCAGAATAAAAATTTCCCTGTAAAGCAACTTATGTAGCAATACCCTCCAGTATTCGGGTTTTCGATAATACAAAGTCCACTCTTCCCCGCCCGAAGTGGAGGCTACCTTTCGCATTAATTTGCGCGAACTTAGATTTTCGTATGAAGAGAAAATTAAAAGTCCATCTACTTGCAAATATTTGTAGATTTCGACTAGCATTTTTTCCACAGCAGCGTTATTGAAATAAATAAATAAACCCGAAACTATAACCACGTTCGGTTTCCAACCAATTCGGGATGCCATATTCTTAAGCCTCTCAAGATGGAATATGTTTCCTCGAAAAAACCGAACATTCGCAAGGCTTTCCTTGGATGCCAATTCCTCTCCGAGTTTTACGCATGCTCTGTCTTTATCAACACATATCGATTCAACATAGCCAGCCCCATGCTCCGCAGACAGTTCTCGCAGATATCTTGCCCCTCCTGAAGCCAAATCGAGTATTTGAGTTTTTCTATTGACTAATTTATTATTGTGAATTTCATTCCACAAAATTTTTTTGATGTCGTCTTTTCGACCTCGCGTTGCTTGAACGGATGGTAAATTCAACAATACTTTGTCCAGATAGCGACCAATAAGCAATTTACCACTTGGAGAATTATTATAAATATGCTCAAAATTGGTGCCAGATTCAGCGCCTGTTACAATCGATCCGTAGCCTAATTTGGATAGTTTGAGCAGATTCCTGAGAATCCTTCTGTAAAAAAAGTCATCCAAATGAGCAAGTATTCTTTTGATCATTTCAAATGCTTCCTTACACTTGCCAGAAAGTCGCCCATGTCAAACGGTTTATAAAGATAGTCGACATAACCGACTTCTCTTGCTTCTTCTTGCGTTCTCTCGCCTTCATAGCCCGTAATAAAAATAACTGGGCTTTGACGATCACTAGATTGTGACATAAATTCTCGAATACGTTTTATGGTTGCAATGCCATCAAGGCCTGGCATGCGAATATCCGCTATGATCATATCAAAATCCTTTCCCTTTCCTTCTTTCAATATCTTAATTTCATCAAATGCTTTTTGCCCACTATTTGCGGTAACAACATTTGAATAACCATTTCGTTTAAGCAGAGCCTTGATAGTCTGTGTTATCAATGCTTCGTCGTCAATTACGAGTATATCTTTTTCAAATTTACTACTCTTCGGTATTTGAAAAGTGCAAAATTCATCAAAGAATTTCAATGTTTCTGCTTGAATCATGTCCCATTTGTCATTATGAAAATGATTTCGGGAACCTGTAATATACAATTTGGAAGGTAATTGGCGATTTAATTTCTCATATAGCTCATTCGTCTTTTTAACGTTTATAACCTCATCATACTCACCACGAAAAAGCAATAGCGGGATAGTTAACTGCGATGCATAATCGATAATATCTGGCGAATGGATAATCTCATGAGTAAAATCGTACCAACTTTCTGATTTAAGCAACCCATATCGATGCGGTATATCTAATTCCTCGCGCGGTATTTTCCCTTCGCATAAGAGATCAAAAAGCGATCTTTCATTCATAAACTTTTCGATTATTGGTGATATAACTCCCTTACTTTTAAAGAACTCTTTTACCTCTTGATTGAATCCGCTGTCGAACCAATGAAGAAAAGAATCTTTTAAACAGGTAACCGTAGTAACGACACTTCCAAACTTAATACGCTTGTCCCGTAAGGACGCTAAGAGCGTGATCAGAGCACCAGTGCTATGACCAATAACGCAGATTCTTTCATTGTTTGGAAATTGATACTTATGGATTAGAAAATTAATCCCCTCGATCAAATCTTCAACAGAATTTTGCAAAGTCCATTTACCAGGCGTTCCCGCGTGTCCACGTAGATTATAAGTCAGCATTAAATAATTCTTTCTTGCAAAATCCTCACCGTTGATCTTATATTGCCGATCACAATACCCTAGGCCATGAGTAAATACCACCACCCCCTTACAACCCTCTAGATTAAATGGTCGGTATACTTTTCCTTTGAACAAGGATTTATCGCAAAGAAATTCTATGCGCTCGCTTACAATATCATTAGATTGATCAATTATTGGATCCATAAGAACACCTTTTTGAGCTCTTAACGCAATTTTCAATCTTACGAAATGAAATTTGTTTTGTGGTAACAGTTAAAATACGAATAAAAGGTCTAAATTTTTAATTTATCATTCAGATAAAATATCGACTAAATATTGTATTTTACCAACACAAATATTCACCTTTGCTGCTCTGCGCTTTGAGACATATTGAAGCTTAATCTAGTACGGCATGCTAGTCGCCACCAAAGCACTTCGATTACTGAAAACATAACTAAAGAATCAACTATGTTAATCGCGGGCTTGGAAAATAAGCTTAAAAGTGGTTCCTCTGCCCATCTCACTTTCAACCGAGATTTTACCACCATTTTGTTCGACTAGAGTTTTTACAATGTGAAGCCCCAAACCGGTACCGCGGCCTTGCTTGGTGGTGTAAAAGGGCTCAAACACATGCTTGAGGCGGTCTTTGGGGATTCCGTGGCCGGAATCGATGATGCTTACCATGACTGATTTATGAGAAGCATCATCGCCCCGAGAGAAGCCGAGGGGCTTCATTGAAGTAGTTGTCTTCGCTTCAATAGTTAAAGTCCCGCCGTCCGACATCGCATGAAAGGCGTTGATGATTAGGTTTAGGAAGATTTCTTCGAATTGGCCGCGATTACCGATGGGGTTGGGGAGCGGTTTTTCGATGTTGGTTTTGACTTCAATATTTTGATACTTGAGCTCTTGCATCGCAAAAAAGAGCGCGTTATCGATTGCCTTTTCGAGATATACCTCTTCTTTGTTTCCCGATCCCGGCTTTGCGAATTCGCCGAGCCGTTCCACCAAATTGCTCATCCGGCTGATTTGCTCCGACATTTTGGGCAAGCTTGGGTCTTTTGTGCTTAATTCCATTTTCTGCACATAACCTTTCAATAAGAACAAGGGATTTTTGATTTCATGATTGATGCTGGATGAGATAAGACCGATCAGGGCTAACTTGTCCTTGTGGATAGCAAGCACTTCGTCAGGCTCCATCACTCCTTGCTTCATCACGGCATATGCAAGCAAAAATGGATAAAATGGTGTAACAAAAATATTGTATTGAGGGAGTGGGATATCAAAAACAGGCAGAAAACTGAGCGAGCCGCTAATAAAACCTATTGCTGTAATAATTGTGAAAGTATAGATTTGCTTTTTTTTATCTCCAATTTGAGATCTTGCAGCTTGAATCAATTCATGAAAACCATATAAAATAATTACTGTAAATTCAACAGTATAAAAATAATAAATTGGTCCAGGACCCGTGTAAAATTGAAAATCTATGATAGGTTTGACATGAGAGATAAACCATGGGGTAAACACAGTTAAGGCAAGAACAAAACTCATCAAATAAACAAATTTGATTATTTGTATTTTCTTCTGCGTTAGATCAATGTATGTAAAAACAAGATGCAACCAAGTTGCAGTAATAAAAATAGAGCAAAAATGAGCTGCGCGAGTAGACCAAAGCGAAACAGCGTACCCATAGTCGTTGCTAAACATCCACGAAGTAGCAAAGCTCCACCCCGCCACAAACACGTTGAACGCAAAACACAGTTTTCCTATTTCATCGTTTCGCTTTAGCAGAACAAGTAAGCCGACAAAAAAAGATGAAAATGAAAAAAGTAAAAGAGATAAGTTGTAAGCGTTCATGTTTTGTGATTACCTGAGAATGAAAGTGTGAATGAAGTTCCCTTACCCACTTCACTCTCAACCGAGATCTTGCCGCCATTTTGTTCGACGAGGGTTTTGACGATGTGAAGGCCGAGGCCGGTTCCTTGTTTGCCTTTCGTAGAATAGAAGGGTTTGAAGATATTTTTAAGGTTTTCTTTCGCAATGCCGGAGCCGGTATCGATGACGCTTACCATGACAGATTTATGAGAAGCGTCATCGCCCCGAGCGCGAGCGAGGGGCTTCATTAAAGTAGTTACTTTCGCCTCAATCGTTAATTCCCCGCCGTTAGGCATTGCGTGAAAAGCATTCATGATTAAGTTTAAGAGAATTTGTTCAAACTGGCCCTTATCACCTGACAACTTGGGTAAATTGCTGTCAATCTGCTTACTGATTTCAATGTTGTGATATTTCAGCTCGTGATTGGCAAAAAAGAGTGCATTTTCCATGGCTTGCGCGATATCCACCTGCTCTGTTTTACCGGCCGTTGATCCGGAACGCGAAAATTCACTCAGGCGCTCCGTCAATTTTCCAATCCGTTCAATTTGTTCGGTCATCTTATCAATCGACTGAATTTCGCCGCTTTTGGCTTTCTGCGCATATCCGCGCAGCAAAAATAATGGATTTTTGATTTCATGATTTAAGCTTGAAGTCATGAGGCCAAGCAAAGCCAATTTGTCTTTTTGGATGGCGAGCACTTCGTCAGGATCAAGCAAACGTTGCCTAATAATTGCATATGCCATGATGAAGGGATAAATCGGCATTATAAATAAATTGTATTGGGGTATGGCAATGCCATAAACAGGCAAAAATGTTGGTGAGCCGCCCAAGAAAGCCAGAAAAGTAGCGAAAATCAACGCCTTTAGTTGGGCATTAGATCGATCACGCAAAAGAGCTTTGATGAGCTCGGTGAAAGCAAGACTTACCGCAATGGTAAATTCGATAGTAAATAAATGATATAAATATCCTGGATATGAATAATATGGAAAAGATAATATGGGCCGCACTTTTTCGATAAATAAAGGAGAAGGCACGATCAGGAATAATAATGCGCTAGTCATGTAAAAAGTCAGGATGTGCTTTGATTTCTTTTCCGAAAGACCTAAATATGCATAAACAAAATGCAGCCAACTTGGAGGAATAAAAATCGCAAAATAATGCGCCCATTGCGCTGATTTGAGAGCTGCTTGATAAGTGGCGTATTCATTAAAGGTATAAACCGTTGCAATTCCCCAACCCGAAATAAAAATATTCCAAATGAGAAAAGTTTTTCCCACTTTGTCATTACGTTTAAACAAAACAAGTAGGCCAACAAAAAAAGCGCAAAATGAAAACAGAAGGAGTGAAAGATTGTACGGATTCATTTTGAACTAAACTCCAATTTGAATTTCGTTCCCTCGCCCACTTCACTTTCAACCGAGATTTTACCACCATTTTGTTCGACTAGAGTTTTTACAATGTGAAGCCCCAAACCGGTACCGCGGCCTTGCTTGGTGGTGTAAAAGGGCTCAAACACATGCTTGAGGCGGTCTTTGGGGATTCCGTGGCCGGAATCGATGATGCTTATTTCAATTGCGGATTGTGGAGTGCGGAGTGCGGATTTAGCACAAATGGTAAGCGTTCCGCCGTCCTTCATGGCCCTCGATCCCAATCGGCTCGAGGACGAGTCGTCCCTGATTCGGGCGGAATCAGGACTCATTTTCATTGATGGAATCAGTTGATTTATAGGAAATGAGTCCAGTCCCAGCGCTTTTATTGGAGACAAATTTTCATTTCGAAGTGGCGCAGGGGCAGGCGGCGACATCGCGTGGAAAGCATTCATGATCAAGTTAAGGAAGATTTGCTCAAATTGACCCCCATCGCCCATTATTTTTGGGAGATTTGGATCGATTTCCTTTGTGATTTCGATGTTGTGATATTTCAGCTCATGATTGGCGAAGAATAATGCGTTGTCAATGGCTTGTGCAATATCGACTTCCTCCGATTTTGCTGTGGCTGATCCTGATCTTGAAAAGTCGCTTAATCGCTCTGTCAGTTTGCCGATCCGTTCAATTTGTTCGGTCATCTTATCAATCGACTGAATTTCGCCGCTTTTGGCTTTCTGCGCATATCCGCGCAGCAAAAATAATGGATTTTTAATTTCGTGATTCAAGCTTGACGTCATTAAGCCAAGTAATGCCAATTTATCACGATGTATCGCGAGAACATCTTCAACTTCCAGAAAACGATAGCGAAATATGATATATGCAATACCCATCCCCAAGAAAAATGCGCAATAATTGGCCATCTCGGTAATGACCGGAATTAGAATATGATAGGAAAGTAGATAATCACACCCGCCTCCCGCATAACCAATAACCGAAAACCAAAACAGAAGCCGTGTTTGTCTTTGGATTTGATCACTGGCGCATGTTTTCTGAAAAATCCATAAATTGATAGCGCTGGCCATGGTGCATATGAAAAAGAAAATAACAAACCACAGATAAAGCGGGCCTGGTTCTGTCCAATAATTAAGCCCAAATCTTGGAGAAACGTCTTTGACTATCAAGGAGGTTGACCACAAAATAATCAAAAAACACAAGGAAACTAAATAGTTAATGAAAATAAAATATCGAAGTTTTTCTTTTTTCTGGACATAAATTGCAACAAAATGGAAAAACGTTGATGGGACCCACATAACGCTGCTTAAGCATACGAAATCCAAAAGTAAGGCCAATTCCTTTTTGCTTGAAATAATGGCCAGCATATTAAAAAAAGCCCACCATGCAATCAAAATCAAATAAACAGCAAAAGTCCAATTGAGCTCATTCGGACGTCGATTCCTTAAAACAATAAAAGCAGCTACGCCCGGGAAAAAAAGTGCTATTAAAGAAAAACCGATGATACTGTTGATTAAAAGAGAATTCATTTATTTACCCCAAAAAATAAGAGGCAAAACTTCGTTCCTTTACCCACTTCACTCTCCACCGAGATTTTACCGCCGTTTTGTTCGACGAGGGTTTTGACAATATGAAGGCCAAGGCCAGTTCCTTGTTTGCCTTTTGTGCTGTAGAACGGTTTGAAGATGTTTTTGAGAGCGTCTTTGGGAATGCCAGAGCCGGTGTCGATGATGCTTACTTCAATTGCGGATTGCGGAGTGCGGAGTTCAGAATTAGATTTAGCGCAAATCGTAAGCGTTCCGCCGTCTTTCATAGAATGGAAAGCATTCATGATCAAATTCAGGAAAATTTCTTCAAACTGGCTGCGGTCACCTTTAAGTCGAGGCAGATCTGAATCGATATTTTTGACAAGTTCAATGTTGTGGTGCTTAAGCTCCTGTTCGGCAAAGAAAAGTGCGTTTTCCAGCGTTTGCGCAACATCAATTGCTTCCGGCATACCTGGATTTGGGTTAGGCTTTCCAAAATCACTGAGCCGCGTAACCAGCGTGCTCATTCTCGAAACCTGTCCGGACAATTTATGAATTGATTCAGTGATTTCAGAGTCATTTTTCTTTCCCGCGAGCGTTGATATTTTATCGGTATAACCCTTGATTAAGAACAGAGGGTTCTTAATTTCATGCGTAAGACTGGATGACATGAGACCCAGCAGCATCAATTTATCCCTATGAATTGCGAGAACATCTTCGACTTCGAGAAAACGATAGCGAAATATGATATATGCAATTCCAATACCTAAAAAAAAGACACAGTAATTTGATAATTCGGCAATAACAGGAATTTTTATGTGATAGGAAATCAGGTAATTACAGCTTCCGCCAGTGTATCCAATAACTAGAAACCAAAATAAGACAAGAGCTTGCCGCTTGGTTTCATGGTTGGTTGTCACTTTCTGAAAACACCATAAATTGCCAATGCTTGCAATTGTACAACTGATAAAGAAAATTATAAAAAATAAATACAATGGGCCGGGGTCAGTCCAATAATTAACTCCAAATCTTGGTGACACATCTTTGACAAACCAAGTTGTATACCATAGAGTGATTAAGAAAAATGATGACGCGGCATAATTGGCCATAATAAAGAAGCGATTTCGATACTTACTTTGAGTATAAACACTCACAAAATGATGAAATGTTGAGGGAATCCAGACTGTTCCGCTCAAGCAAAGATTATTAAACAAAAATCCAAGTTCTTTACTGCTGGCAATGACCGTGAGCAAATTAAAGAATGTCCACCATGCCACAGAGATCAAGAAGTGCGCAAAAGTCCAATTCAGCTCATTGGGCGCCCTGTTTCTTAAGACAACAAAAACTGCAACGGCAGGAAAAAAGAATGTGGTCAATGACAAACTAATAATACTATTAATATAAAATGTATTCATTTGACAAAAACGCTATCAAATAAAAGTGTAAATTTAGTTCCCTTGCCCACTTCACTCTCGACTAAAATCTTACCGCCATTTTGTTCGACGAGGGTTTTGACGATGTGGAGGCCGAGGCCGGTTCCCTGTTTGCCTTTGGTGGTATAAAAGGGCTTGAAGATGTTTTTCAGTTGGTCTTTCGGGATTCCAGAACCGGTGTCGGAAATGGTGATTTCAACAACACTGTCATTGCGAGGCTCGATATTCGGTGCCGAAGCAATCCCTGTACTGAGATTGCTTCGACGCTGATCACCGCGTCTCGCAATGACGGAGGATGCGGAAATCGTCAATTTTCCACCGTTCCGGCCAGAATCAGAGGGCGGCATCGAATGGAACGCATTGATAATGAGATTCAGGAAAATCACTTCAAACTGGCTTTTGTCACCGCGTAAAACCGGCAAATTTTCCGGTATACCAAGCTTCACTTCTATATTTTGATATTTCATTTCGGTTGATGCAAAGAACAAAGCGTTATCAACGACTTGCTTTAAATCAACGTCTTCTACCTTACCTTCACCGGCAGAATCGGGGCGAATAAAATCGCGCGAGCGCTCCACAAGCTGCGTTACGCGGTCAATCTGCGCAGACATTTTCCGGACAATGTCCGAAGCTTCCTCTATTTTTGAAACAGCCTCTATATTGATAAGCCGCTTTGAAAATTCACGGAGCATAAAAAGCGGATTCTTGAGTTCGTGATTAATGCTTGATGAAAATAATCCCAAGAGCATCAGTTTTTCGTTGTGAATCGCGACAACTTCTTTTGTCCGCAAAAGCGATGGAAAATCGAGGAATTGATACTTATGAATCGCATAGCCCGTGATTAAGACATAGGTCAAACCTAGAAAAATTCCAAAGGAATCGAGCGGGATCCTCATGGCCTGCACAAAAAGTGTCACTCCGCCAAAATAAGAGGTCCCCGTCGCGATTAAGAATAATTTGATTTGTTTCTGTTTGACGTCAGAAAAACTTCGGTATTTTGAGAGAACCAGAATAAATCCGTGAAGCGTACAAATCACGAACAGGCCTACATATACAAAATAAAGCGGGCCTGCAAGCGGCTGATACTTATAAACGCCGAATGACCAAAGGCCGCTGATGATGTACGGCGTAAACGCGATTCCTACTGCAGCACTCGATGCAAAAATTAAATAAAAGGTAAATACTTTTTCCTGTTTTGAATACTCATCTACAAGAACTGCGCAATATCTGAAAAAAAATGGACTAACCAGAACTGCCATCGCTTGACAGAATTTATTCCAAACCAGCGTCGTGTCATAATTAAAAAATCCGCCTAAGGTAACACCGTAACCAAAGGCCCAAAGCGCGACAAAGAATGACCACCAAAAATACGCGCGCGCGAGTTCGCTTAATTTTCTTCCAAAGAAAGTGAGGAACCAAAGCATGAGGTTAAACGCTGTAATTGCAAAAGATCCTATCGCGTAGATCATGTGGCGATCTCTGTCATTGCGAAGCGCTTTGTTCGTTACCGAAGCAATCTAATGAAATGTCATCCCCGCACGCTTTTAAGCGGGGATCTAAATATTGGATTCCCGCTTTTGCGGGAATGACAACAGCCATGCTTCGCAATGACGGCTGCTTGATCATTTCCCCGGTTCGGCGAGCTTGGCGAGAACGGTCTTTTCGAGGTAATCGAGGTAGAGGGGTTTCACAATATAATCGTTGGCGCCGGCCTGAATGGCTTCGCCGATCATTTCGCGGTTGTCCATGGCGGTCACCATGATGATTTTGGTCTTGGCATCGGTCTGGCGGATCTTCCTGAGCACGTCGAGGCCGTTCATTTTGCCCTTTGTCTGCTGCATTTTAATGTCGAGCAAAAGACAGTCAGGCATGAACGACTGATAGGTTTTGAGGGCGTCTTGGCCGTTATGGGCGGTTTTGATTTCGTACTTCTCGGGGCGGCTTTCGAAAAACTCTCTTAAGAAATCAACAATGTCCTCTTCGTCGTCCACAATGAGAAGCTTCTTCATGATAGTCCCCCATCCCCGAGCTGAGTTGATAGCGATTTATTGTACCCTACTTTATCGTCATTTCCAGATAAAAATTGATGGACAATTAGCTGACTTCAAGCCTCATTCTGCCGGTTTCAGGCCCTGTACCTTAGGGACCGTCCCCCTGAGGACCGTCCCCCAGGGGACGGTCCTCAGGGGGACAGGCCTTAAGCTGCAGAGCTTCAAATTTTAAACCTGCGCTTGCAGCTTGTTTATTTGTCCTTCGAAAGCGCGAGGCGGAGATTTTGGCGGGCTTCGACATAGTCAGGGTCGCTTTTGAGCGCCATTTCAAAGCGTTTTAAAGCTTCTTCTTGATTACCTAAGGCGTTAAGCAAAACCGCGGCATTGTTCTGTGCTTCGGCGTACATAGGGCTGATCTCGGCCGCGCGTTTATACGCATGCAGAGCGTCTTCCATCCGGCCCATATGCAGATAAACATCGCCTAAATTTTTATGCGCTTCCTCAAAATCAGGATCCAGCCGGATCGCGTCCTGATGATACCGGACGGCGGTTTCAAATTCACCTTTCTTATCGTAAGCAAATCCCAAAGCCGACAGCGCTTCCGCATCGCGCTGATTCTGGCTTAAAAGAAAATTCAGCTCTTTGATCGCCTCATCGTAAAGCCCCTTGTCCGCCAATGCAATTGCCAGATTAAAATGGCCTTCAAGTAATTGAGGTTCAAACTGGATTGATTGCCGCGCATACCGAATCGCCGCATCCAGGTCGCCGGTGCGCCGCGCCAGAATGGACAAGTTGTTAAACGCCTTGTCGTAATCCGGTTTAATCTTCAGCGCGATTTCCATATGGGTGCGCGCCACGCGGTCTTTTCCCTGCCGCATCAAAGTCACGCCCAGATTGTTGTGTGCCTCAGCGTAATTCGGCCACATCCAAATCGCTTTGGTGAACGCGTCTTCCGCTTCATTGAAACGCCCCAGCTCAACGAGCGCCACGGCATAATTATTGAGCGCGCGCGGATTTTTAGCGTCCACACTCAGAGTTTTTCCGAAAAGCTTATAGCTGTTTTCCCAATTACCCGCTGAAATCCACGACACCAGGCCAAGCGCCGCCACAAGGCCCGCGCAAGCAAATGCCTGAACCGCTTTTGAGACCCGGAGCTTTTCAAACCAATCAAACAAACCCCATAATATTGCGAGCGTCGGGCCGATCATCGGAACATACATGTAACGGTTCTCAAAATCGAGCGAAACCGAGGGTGCCAGCATCACAAGAAACCACAGCCAACCCGCCAGAAAGTATGGAAATTTTCTATAAAGCCGGACACAAAAATAAGTGACGCCCCCTATCACGGCAAGCGAGTCGGCCGTCATCCAGAGCGGCAGATCAATTTCCGGATAGCGGATCAAAAGATCGAGCGGATAGAAAAAATGAAATAAATAGCGTACATAAAAAACAGGGATCTTGGCGGACGCGAAATAAAAAAACGCGCTATCAACAGCTGTGGAATGGCCCGTGGCGAGCGTCAGGAATGACAGAAAAACCAGCGCAAAAAACGGCCATTTTTCAAAAATGAGTTTGCGCCAGACCGCAAGCTTCGGGCTCCAAGCTTCAAGCCGCAGGTCGGTTCCCGGGGGACGGTCCCCCAGGGGACGGTCCCCGGGGGGACAGGCCTTAAGCTGTAGAGCTTCAATTCGCCCGTAAAGCCACGCATCCAAAACCAGAAAAACAGCCGGCAGTGCCGCAAGCGCCGGCTTCGCCATGAGCGACAGCGTGAAAAATAATATGGAGAGTCCATAAAAAACGGCCGAAAAATCCTTCACCCTTCCCTCTCTCTTCGGGCGAGGGATTTGGCCTTTCGCAAATGCTTGATAGGACCACAATGATAGAAATCCAAAAAATGTACACAGCAAGTCCTTGCGGGCCGTGATCCACGCGACAGCGTCTACCTGAAGCGGATGGACGGCAAACACACACGCGGCCAGAAAACTGATTCCAACCGGGATTGATGCTCCTTGTAAAAATAGAAAAAGCAGTACCGCATTCGCCGTATGCAACAGCAGGTTGGTCAAGTGATGCCCGGACGGGTTCAAACCGTAGAGCTCAACGTCAACCATTCTGGAAAGCGCACTCAAGGGCTGCCAATAATCCACGCCCGGTGAATTATGCGTCAGGTCGGCCGCCCACGCCCACTTAAAACTGTCCCGGGTCAATCCCTGCGTGACATAAGGATTGTTCGAAACATAAATGTCGTCGTCGTAGTTGATAAATGAAAAGTGGATGGTTTGCGCGAAAACGGCAAAAACAAGAACAATTAGAATGAGGCAAGCAATGACTAATTGAAATTGACGTGAACTGCGAAGTGCAGAGTGCGGAGTGCGGAGTGTTTGATCATTCTGCATTCCGTATTCTGCATTCCGCACTGTTCATTCTCCAATTATCTTGATGAGTACACGTTTGGGCCTGCGGCCGTCAAACTCAGCGTAAAAAATCTGCTCCCAGGTGCCGAAGTCAAGCTTGCCGTTCGTGATGGCGACCACCACTTCGCGCCCGAAGAGTTGACGCTTTAAATGAGAGTCGCCGTTATCTTCGCCGGTCTGATGGTGCCGGTATTTCTTGAGGTCGTACGGCGCGATTTTCTCCAGGAATTCGTCAAAATCCTGAATCAGGCCGCGCTCGTCATCATTGATGTAGCAGCTCGCCGTGATGTGCATCGGATTGACGAGGACCATCCCCTCTTTGACGCCGGATTTTTTCACGGCCGCTTCGACCTCGCGCGTGATATTAATGTATTCGCGCTTTTGCTTCGTATTAAACGTCAGGTATTCGGTGTGTGATTTCATATTCGTATCTCGCATCTCGTGAAGCGTATCTCGCTAAATCGTCATTGCGAGGCGCGCTTTATTTTCCCCTCTCTCTCCGGGAGAGGGATCAAGGGTGAGGGGCTTGCAATGTTAATTCTATTTGATTTAAAACAGCCTCTGTTTCATTCAAAACTTCATGATCCCAAAATCGAAGAACTTGATAACCACTTTGTTTCAAATATTTATCTCGAATCTTATCGGATTCACTTTCAGAATGTTCACTCCCATCAACTTCAACCACGAGACATCTTTCAACACAGCAAAAATCAATAACGTATCTGCTGATTTTATACTGTCTTCTAAATTTATATCCTAGAAACTGCCTATTCCGACTTTCCGCATCTGTTTGATCTTTCCTGAGCCGTCTTACAAAATTTTTAAAAACTTGATTCACAACCCTCACCCCAGCCCTCTCCCTTTTCAAGGGAGAGGGAATTCTAATTTTTAAATACTCTTTAATTGTTCTAAAACTTCCTGAGCATGCCCTTCCGGTTTTACTTTTTCGTAGATTTTGATGATTTTGCCGTCTTCATTAATAATAAAAGTCGTGCGCGCAACGCCCATATACTCGCGGCCATACATGCTTTTCTTGACCCAAACGCCGTAAGCTTTGCAGACTTTCTTATCTTCGTCACTCAGGAGCAAAAATGGGAGTTTGAATTTTTCGATGAATTTATTGTGTTTGTCAATACCATCCGGGCTCACACCCAGCACCACGGCGTCTTCTGATTCGATTTTCTTCACTGTATCGCGAAACCCACACGCTTCCACCGTGCAGCCCGGCGTATCGTCCTTCGGGTAAAAATAGAGCACGACTTTTTTCTTTCCGGCGAAATCTTTCAGCGAAACCTTCTCACCATTGTTCGCCGTTAATGTAAATGCCGGCGCCTTTTTTCCTTCTTTTAATTTTGCCATTTAACGTTTCTCCTTAATGTTAGCTTCAACATATTTTTCAAATTCATCCAAATGCATCCAGTGACGCAAATCTTCCATCCGGTCCATATAAAAAAAGCCGTTGATGTGGTCGACCTCGTGCTGAATCACGCGCGCGTGAAAATCGTGCACTGTTTTTTCTATCTTTTTGCCTTCGAGCGTGAACGCCTCAAATGTGACTGACCTGGAGCGCGGCGCAACACCCCGGTAACCCGGAATGCTGAGGCAGCCTTCCCAGCCTTTGACTTTTTCCTTTGAATAATTGGTTATTTTTCGATTGATGAAGACTTCGAGCGGAAAATCATCCGTACTCGGATAGCGTTTGCTGGATTTACATTCAAGCACCACAAGGCGGATGTCTTTGCCGACCTGGTTCGCCGCAAGGCCCACGCCTTCATTTTTGTACATGGTCTCAACCATGTCTTTGACAAGTTTTTGGAATGGTTTCGAATGGATTTCAGCCGCAGGGATACTCTGACACTCCTTGCGCAAAACCGCGTGGCCTATTTTGACAATCGGTAGGTTCGCCATAGTCAATGGTTGGTTCCTTGGGGACGGTCCTCTAGGGGACAGGCCTCTCAGGTAAAACACTTTTTTTGCTTGACAATTATTATTTTTTAATTATATTAATATTAATTTAAAGTAATACAAATTATGCCTAGAAAACCCAGAGAAATCCGACAGGATGAATATTACCATATTTTAAGCAGAGGCAACAACCGTCAAAAACTGTTTTACGAGCCTAAGGATTACGCTGTATTTCTTCGGCTATTAAAGCGTTACATTAACCGGCACAGCGTCTTGCTTTATCATTACTGCCTCATGACCAACCATGTGCATCTGCTGATGAGATCCGATAAAAGCCATCTCGGAATCACCAAAACCATGCACGGCCTGCAGACCGCTTATGCTTCTTATTTTAAGAAGTGCCGTCAAGCAACAGGTCATGTTTTTGAAAATAGGTTTAGAGATTTTCATATTGATAGTGAAGCTTATCTGCTGGAGTGCGGGCGTTATATTGAGCGAAATCCGGTGCGCGCTAAAATGGTGGCTCATCCTGAATTCTATCCTTGGTCAAGTTATCGGCATTATGCAGGCGGAATCAAAAATCCCCTGCTCAGTCCAAACCCGATGTATGAGGCGCTTGGAAGATCACTGCAGGATCGCAGAAGAGTCTATCGTGATTATGTTAAAACAATCCGGGCATATGAGGTATTGGTCGACCGCTATCTCGATGAACGAGTTTTGATTTGACAGTTTGTATTATTTTAATCTGAAGGCCTGTCCCCTAGGGGACCGTCCCCAACAGGACCGTCCCTGAGGAACCAACCTGATTAGGCGGCGACCTGGATGACCTGGCTGAGCTGGAATTCTTTGAACTTGCTTTCGATATAGAATGCGATGGAACCATTCACCACCACAATCGACATTCCAAACGCCTGCCGGAAACCCTTAAAGCCGAGGAGTCCCGCCGTATCGATAAGAGGCCTGAGCAAATAACCGAATTCCGGATCAGACGGCACAATGTTAATGGCTTCGTAAGGCAGAATATCGCCAATGTCCTGGTCCCGAACGATTACGACCTCGAGGCCGCGCGCTTTAAACTGATCAAAGAGCGTGACCGCTTCTTTTTCTGTGGCTACCGTACGCCGTAATTCACTGCGCGTTTTCAGTTCCATTTTATCCAGAATCCCGTCTGACATCATTTTTCTGCCCACGCCGATGACCGCAAAAAATGATTCGCTGGTTTCGCCGGTTTTAGCCAAGATCCGGCGCAAAGTCGCTATCGAATTTTGAACCTGTTCGTTTGTGCTCAACTCCGGTTTATCGCTGACACGGCTAATCACATGCTCCAGCACATCGCTTTCGAGCGCTTTGAATTCGCCTTCTCTAAGCTCGCGGCCGCTCACAATTGACATCACGGCGTGCGCCCTCAATTCAGCCCGATAGAGGCCCAGGATTGGCTGCTTGGCTTCAAATTCGAGAACGGCTTCATTGTGATAATCGACCGCATGCGTGAGTTCGTGCAGGATCACCGCGCGAAGTTCCGCACGCTTCGCTTCATCCCGCTCCGCCGCATTCACGAGCGTCTCGCTGAGTAAAATCTGGCCATCTTTCAAACTGTAAGCGCCGTTTTGGCCTTTCTTTAAACTACTGACAATCCGGATACCGCCCGGCACAATCCCGGGTGAATCCATAACAGTTTCATCAAAATAGGTTTCGCGGAACGCGGGATTCTCTGCGGCTTTTCGGATTTCACTTCTCAAATTATTAAGCTCGCCATTGATCATGACCGCGCGGCCGTTGCCCGAGTTAAAAAATTTAAAGAAATGAGCGTTGACGGGATCGTAGCGCTTGAATTCCATATCGGCCGCATGCCCGAATTCTCTTGCTTCAGACCTGAATTCAGAATCAGGCTCCTGCAAGAACTGAAACGCGGAGGTTCTGATGGATGCAATCAGGTTTCCAAATCCTTCAAGGGAACCGAATCTTTCTCCAAGATTGGTTCGGAGCTGATCTTTGACCGCCTTATCAAATGTAAGCGGCGAAATCCTTAACTCTGAGCGAGCGTCCTTAATCTCAACTTGGGTTTGATATTGCTCAGCCGGCCAAACCTTAGCGGTCAATATCGCTTGCTTAACTTCATTAGCTGTTGGCGCACCCTCTGCTCTTACAGATTCCCGATCCAACATGGCTAAGAAATTATCAGCAACGCCGGCCTGGACTTTTTCAAGCCAGCTGATAACATCTCGATGACTAAAACCAATTTTTGAGAGAAGCTCCGCGGCTCTTATCCAGCGTTCAACCTCTATTTTTTTGATGAACGCGCCAAATTCATCAGGCAATAAATTATTCTGCTCAAGCCACCAAGCCTGGATCGGATCATCATTTTCCAAATGCGCCACTTCGTGGGCCATAATCCCCGCGAATTCGCCTTGGGTTATTTTTCCATTTTCCAACAGAGCCAAGAATTCATCGGAAACATGAATTTTACCGTCCAGATTCACCCACGCCATGGTGTGCCCGGTTACATTTTCATCTAAATGATGGATTTCAAGATCAACATCGCGCTCCAATTTTGAGGTTTTACCTATCATGGATATCAGGTGCCGCGCAACCCCTAACGCCTCATTCCGGCGCGCGGTTTCTTTAAGTTCATCTTCTGTCGGAAACCGAACGCCATGCGCCATTAAGGTCACTTGCTCCGTACCATCAAGAGTCTTTGTCAAATGGCCGGCTGCGGCATTCACCCAATCGGGGATTTCGATTTTCTCAAGGCCTTCAGGTATGTAGTCGCCGTAAATTTCACGCAGCAGGCTGGTTAATACAATTTTGCCTTTAACCGGTACTATCTTAGCGCGCATCTCGTTTGGCAATTGGCTGCTGATCTGTGAGGCAATCTCTTCCGGAACCAGCACAGCTTCAATCAAGCTGGGTGAAATTTCATGAAAACCGAGAATATTCAGCTGCATGCCATCGTTTACAAATGCCTGGTCGCGAAGCTGGCCGATGTTCTGAGAAGTTTTTAATATAATCACCGCACCGCTTTCTAATCTCTGATTCACTGTATCGGCGCCGGCCGCCTGAATCTCAGTCGCAAAATCGGGCGATGTGCGCTCAGCCATAATTTCAATCGGTGATCGGCCGGGCTCGCCAAGCAGGATTCTCTTCAGGATATAATTCAGATAGCGGTCAAAATCTGCATAGCTCGCCCCCGATGGCGTATTAAACTTACCCGCTTCTGGAGCAGCTAATTCTTCCGCGACAACAAGCGCCCCCTTGTTGATGGTTGTGCCCGGCTGATACTGCGCATCAGAACCGCGGCGAACATCAATTCCCTTCAACCGGGCAGTTTCAGCGTCCAACAGTCCATGCGTTAAGATTGATTGAAGAATCCGGGCAATTTTTTGTTCACGATTTTCTGAACGCAGCTCATTACGCTCTTCAGGCGGCGGAGGCGCTGCGGCTTCATGGCGCTCATCAATGATTTGCTGACGGCGTAATTTTCCGCGCTCAAGAAGTGACGGCCCGCCCACGTCTTCAGCCGGCTCACCTTCAATTTCGGGTACGATTTCTTCTTCCGGCAGCACTTCCTGGCTTAATTTTCTAGCATTCTCAGCCAAATCCTGAAGCGCTTTAAAGTCTGCGTCATCATTCAGGTTGGTTTCAGTATAGGGGAAGAACATCTTGAGCTCATCTGCGCTCAACACTGAATCAATTAAGCGCGTATCTTTTTCATTCATTGCGTTGAGAAGCCAGCGCCACGTCAACACTTCCGAATGTATTCTCACTTTCGGATTCTGCGGGCTGATGTATTGAACGGTGAAACGCTTGCCTTCTTTCGCCATTTTTTCAGCAATGCCGTAGAAACTATTCAGCGTGCCGTCAAAATCCTGCCACTTCTCTTCGCCGTATAAACGATAACGGATGCCGGATTTGAAACCGGGCTCAATCTCATCATCCTTCAACTCACGGAAATGCGTGAGGCCGAGTGCATGTTTAATTCTGGAATGAACCGCCTGGAAAAGGCCGTCCGCGTTTTCATCATCCCATGTCCCCAGCACTTGAATTTTCGCGATCTTTTTCATTACACCGCGGACCATGCGTTCAACCCACTGAATCGGGTGATTATGCTCAATGTCGTACTGTTTTTCTCCCAATGTCTCAGTGCCGCTCTTTCGCGAACCAGTCGCGACAAAACGGGCCGGAACCGGATTCTCGTCAGTTGATTCACCTGAAGCCGTCACACTGCGCTCAAAATCAAGATCGACGTGAAGTTTTTCATCTTGCATGTGCGTTTTTTCACGTTTCAAGGGCGCTACGTATTTACGGTTCTTGCGGTTCAAGCTCCCTGAGTCTTGCATCACTTCACTAAAAGACCTCTCGCCGTCTGCGAGAACCCGCATCACATATCCCATTGCAAATAACCTGGCCTGATCCCGTTCGGCAGGATTTTCCTTGGCGAGTTCCGCATCCTGCAGCCGCTTCGCTGTCCAGAGAATGGCCTGCTCAGCTTTTGCGGCGAACTCTTCACGCGCTTTATAATCTTTATAACGCTGGAGCAATTTGAATTGTTTCAGCGTTTTTTCCTTACTGGAGAAAGTTTCCATCATTTCCACTTCCTGCTCATTTTTGATCACATAATTCTCGCTTTCGGTCATGAATTGATGCACAAGCTCCATTTCCTCATCATTTTGCGCGAGTTCTGCTATTTTTGAGAAGAAACGCATTGAAAAAGCGTGCCAGGCGTCGCTGTTTAACTCCCCATACCGCTTCATTTGATAAACACGGCTCACAAGCGTTTTTGCTTTTTCACCGGCGCGGCCATCTCCCGCCCTGAATTCTTCAATGATTTGGGAAGCAAACTCATCCGCAATTTGTTCGCGCTCTGCATTGTCTTTTGCGCGGACCACGCGGTTTGCGCCGGTTGTTTCATCCATGTTGATCTGAGAACGCGCGCCGTTTGCAAGAGCCTGCAATTCTTCACCTGAATGCAGATGGATTTCCATCAAACTCTCAACACGCTTCGTGTTTCGTAAAATATTAAGCGCAAGCTCCATGGAAACGTACTGAATCAGGTAAAGGAATCCGTCTAAGGCGTTTCGCATCACCTGCAAATCAAAATGCCGCTCGCGCGAATAGTTCTCGAGTTTTTCATAAAGTGTCTGAATGTCGTACGGACGGCCCGATTCAAGGTCGATGCTGCGTGAAAGCATTTGGGAGAAGAAATTTTTCACTTCTTCAACGCGCGTGTCGCTCTGCGAATCGGTGGATTCCCAGAAATGCGGGCGCGGATAAATCAAGTGGCCTTCTTCGTGGAAGTGCGACTGATCCAGCCAGCGGTCATCGATCACCAGTAAGCCTGTTTTGGAAAGAATGCTTTCATTTAACTTTTTTACCTTGCCTGAAAATTCAGTCGGTACAAACGTTTCGGCACCGGAATTGGCACCCCAGTCATCCGCGATAAAGACCCAGTAGCGGCCTATAATTCTCGAGGCATCGCCATGAAATACAATGGACGGAACCGCGTGATCGCGGTAGCCATTTTCTTTGCGCCACTTTTTATTAGCGGCCACTTGCGCCTGCTCCTTAGTCAAAGCCGGATCTGCCCTCATCATTTCTTCCATAATACCCTTCGCGGCATAGAGATTGGTGGCTTCAGAGCCCGGCTTAAACTGGAAAACTGCGTAATCATTACTGGACTTGTCATAACCTTTCCGGAATAACTCGGCCATATCGTCCACAAATTGTTCAAAATACATCTCCGGCAGGCCGCGCGTATCACCCGCCTGCATGAGTTCGCGGCCAAACCGTCTGGCAGCCTCTTTGTAATGTTTTTTGGCTTCATCCAATTTACCGGCATCCATCGCCTGCCTGGCCTTATCCAGTTCGACAACAATTTCATTGGTTTTCGAGAGATGACTGATCCGGTGATAAACCAGGATATCCCATTCATCCGCCCGGTAAGCAAGATAACGCAAATTAGCCTCAAGCCGCGCCTGTTCGCTGTCTTTCAAATCGTCTTTCACATCTTTCAGCATTTCGCTCACGATACGGCTGCGGACAGCGTCATCATTCAGAAGCTCTGAGAATTTCAAAATCCGTTTGAGCAATTCCAAATCCTCATTCTTCACACCCAGCGTCTCTTCCAGATAGGCCGCAACACTTGCCATTGTCACTTTTTTGCTTAATTCTTTAAGCTGTTCCATCCATTTTTCAAATTCCTTCTTTTGATCTTTGGTCACGCTCTCGAGAATTCTCTTAATGAGTTCGCGCGGTGTGTTTTTGAGCAGGAGCCCGGCGTCTTTATCATCCGGATTTCTTTCCGCATAAATCGCGATTAACTGCCTGACAACTTCCTGCGTGTCGTCATCGTCAATCTGCGGCTGAAGCGCTTTCCAGATAATCTGCTCAAGCTGGCCGTTTGATTCTCCGTCCAGTAATTCAAGCGCCTTTTCCCTGTCGCGGAAAAATGCCTTAAAAGTATTCAGTGCTTTTTCAATGTTGTAATTGGATGAGAAATGATGATAGGAAGCCGAGAGATCCAACCCGAGTTTTTGCAGGAATAACTCAATCTCATGAATCAGCACACCTTCTGAAATGACAGACGCATGGCTCAGGAACCAGGTCATGAATTCCTGCCGGTACTCGGGCGCTAAGAGCAGCACCACTTCAGACGCGATGGCTTGCTTAAACGCCGGCGCACGCTGGAGGCGCAGCTGATTGCGGTTTTCCTCCGTCATTTTTTCTTCGTCTAATGCAAACTTCGCGATACTGATAAGATATTCCACAAGCCGCGTATCCACGCCGTCCAGATTGAGCCGGCCAGACTCGGTTTGATGAACCAAATCACCATACCAATTACCCGCCTGATCTCTGATTTCCACAATCGGATCGCCGGACCGGTCTACGATGAGGTCGCCTGTTTTTGTGAGGCCGAACGATGCGTTGGATGTTAAAAAAGCCGGTACGCCCGGTTCATATTCCACCGGCTCGCCTTTCAGATTACGGACAAGTTCACCGTCCCGGCGAATCATGCCGGAGCGGAGCACCATGGAACCGTTCAAATTGCCGGCATCCAGAATGTTGCGTGATAACGACTTCAGAAGCGAGCCATCTCCTGAGTAAACCGCCTGAAAGGCGCCTGTTTCAATAACCGACTGATCCGTCCGGTAATCCACAAATGTCCTCAATTCCGGAAGACCATTGATAATCACCACCGTCGTATGAATATTGCCCTCAAGCGCCTTTTTCGGGTCTTTCCAGTTCATTTTTACAAAATGGCCGTAATCACCCGGCACATTATCAAATACCGCTTCGCGCTGGCCGACAATGCGGGCAAGCTTGATTTCAATCTCCGGCTGTCCTTCTAATCGCTGCCATAGGGTGTGATCCAATTCACGCGCATTCATGACAAACCGGTGCTTCTCTTCCAATGCGAGCCCATGCGCGGCCGTCACAAGATGGCGCATGTCAACAAACCACGAACCGTTCCTGAAACCGATCTTTGCGCTGTTCACCAACGCTTCAGGCATGCCATGCAATTGATAGCGGGTTTTGGCGTAATTTGATTTGAACGAAAGTGTTTTATTCTTTTCGTCATAGGCAATAAGCGCCTTTCTGGCGAGCTCCTGAATATCCTTTATTTCTTCTCCCAATTTAACATCGGTTACCGATATAAATTCCAGAAATTCCTTGGCCGTTTCAATTTCAAAATGCCTGTCCGGATCCGCTGCCAATAAATTGAGCAGGGATTCGATTTGGTTCGCGCCATCCGCCTCTTTGCGTAAATCATAAATTTCCATCACCTCTTCCAAAGAATCAACTTTTAAGAGCGTGCGCTTGACGCCGCCGATTTCAACTTCGCGGTTAACGGCGCGATACAAACGAATGGCGGCACGGATTTCATCCGCCGACCGTCCGCTGAGGACGCGGAGCTTCACGATTTCATTGAGCGGAAACGGCTTCAGCGCGTAATCGGCCGCGCGGTCTTCTTCTTTTACCTGCTCAATCAATTCTCTCACTTCTTCAATATTGGTCCGAAGCACAGCGCCCGCATTAACCTCACCGGCCATCGGAATGCCCAGTAAACGGATTGCCGCAATTTGAAGCGTGTTTTTCCATTCTGTCGACAAATCATTTACTGACAAGCGAAGCGTTTCAAAAACCGCGGGTTCAATGCCCAATATGGCCATCGCACGATCTTGCGCGGATGTCTCAGCTCCCGGCGATGATAAAAGTGAGAGCGCCAGAATCTGTGCCTGATTGCGGCTAAACCGCTGCCCCATCTGCGCCTTAAGCTGGGCTTCCATATCTTTAACTGTGATGGTTCCATTTTGAGCTTGTTCAAATAAATATTGATATGCTTTTTGATAATCAGTGCCGTACATCGTGGTGCGCAAACCAACCCAGAAATTAACCAGATTAAGGCCCATTAAGTCTTCGGGGTTAAATGTTTCCGCAATCCCTTTCAAACTGCTGAGCGCATTTCGGGTTGCTTTATGAAATTCACCATATTTGCTGAGCCCTCTCAGAATGGTAAAATCTTTTTCTTCCTGACGCGCCAAAAGCCCGGCGGCTTGCGCGCTTAATCCCGGAATAAATCTCACGAGCGCTTCGCTTTTAATTTGTTCCGGCTGATTTTCATAAACTTCACGCAAATCTTTCCACTGGCTCTCTGTCACTCTTAAAAGCGCATGGCGGTCTGCAGCGCTCAGGTCAATCCGGTCAATTAAGTCTTGAATCTGGAGTGCTTGATGCAATTTTCCGACATCTCCGTATAGCGCTTCCAATGCTTCGCTCGGCAAATTGGCGATCTTCAAATGTCCGGTGCCCTGTCCCATCAGATACGTCATATCCGGCGTCAACACAAGCGAGCCGGTGCTGGTGCGCGTCACTTTAACATACGGGAAAGTAAGAATCATCGCGCGCTCATCCTGCGAAAGAGCTTTGAGATTTAATTTTTCACCGTTTAATTTTGCGATTGCCTCACCTGTTTCAGACAATTCCACATCGATACGCTGGCTGCCGTTGATACTGATTCTTTCTTCGAATACAGAATTCTGGCGCATGAGGTTCATGCTCGTTTTCTCAGAAAGCCGCATTTCAAGGCGGTCCATCACGCGCTGCAAAGCGCCTTTGTCAGGCGTTCTGGTGGTTTCGCTCGGTAGAATGTCAACCGAGAAACGTTTCGCGATTGCGATCATGGCCCTTGCCTTTGACGAAACTTCGCCCGGCAGATTTCCCTGGAACGCGTTTTCGAATTCGCGGCTCTGCGGGTCAATGATTTGATAGTGATTCAGCTCCTCTTTAATTTTAATCGCGAGGCTTTTGCTGTCTTCCAGAATTCTCTTCACTTCTTCGCCGAGCCCTTTGCCCTTACCTTTAAGGAAGGTTTCGATTTCATGTGTCGCGGTTTTGACACGTTCCGCGGTCACGCTGCGGACAAAATCAGCGCCGTCAAAGAACCTTTCGCCCTGCTCCATTCCGACTGAACCTTTCCAGTGGCGGTGCAAATGTTCTCCAAATTCGCGCATGATTTTCTGGTCTTTTTGATCGCCTGAGCGAAGCGCCTGCATGTACGCTTTTTTCACCGGATCAATGATCAGGCGGAATGTCCACAATTGTTCAAGCAAGGATTTCGCGGTTTCGCTGATGGATTCTGCGGTTTGAATCGTAACCGACAGGAACATCAGCTCGCGCTCATTGAAACTTTCAGTGCTCTTTTCCTTGCCGAGCCGTTCCAGCAAATCAAGAATGGTTTGACGCTTAAAGCCTTCTTTTAAACCTCTGGGTGTTGCCGACATTTCGACTACACGGCCCGCTTCATCCGTTTTTACCCAATATTCAAGGCCGCGAAGCGTTTGCGGATTCTCGAGGCGCGCCCTGAAATAACTCTTCCAGGCATCAAGCCGTTTGGCATTTTCAGAACCGATTAAACTGCCCAATTGTTCACGCACATAATTCACGTCCTGGAAATAAACCGCGTGACTGTCAAAACGCCCGCCGCCTACTTTCTTAGTCCTGCCGACACGCCCGGCGCTCTGCATCACCTGTGATTCCGGCAGGCGTGAATCAAACAAAAGGAAGTTTGCCTTCATTTGATAATCAAAACCGGTTAACGCCCTTTGATTCGTCAGCATGACGGCTTTTCGTCCGTTATTTCCGGATTCGAATTCATTAAATTCTTTGACTACTCTATCCACTTCTGCCGTGGTTCCGTCCACTTCGAACAGCTTCAGGCCTTCGATTTTATGATCACGGATTGCCTGTTTGATATCCGCAATATCCAAATCGCCTTCTAAGCCGACCAACACGTGGTTCTTTTCATTCTTGAAACGGATCCGCTCGCCAATTCTCTGAATTCTCTCTTCGCTCATGTGCTTGCCTAAAATTTCGCGCGCACGCGCCAAGTTGCCGTCGTGATAGGCCAGGATTAATCCCAAACGAATTTCAGCGGCGGCTTTCGCGTCTTTTGGTAAATTAAGATTTTCAATGTCAAAGGAATTTCCACGCTCGCCCGGAAGCCGCCAATGATTCGCGCCGAATTGTTCCAGCATGAAAGCGCCCGTGTCGCCCGCCGTTTCAATCGCGGCGGTAAGGCGCCCGGTTAAAATATGAAGCGCGGTCTGCACGCCCAAAGCCGTTCCCGACATACCAACCGGCAGCCTGACACCCTCGCGCGTTAAAAAGAGATCGAACATGCTGACCGCGGTCACCGTGGACGTCATTTCAATCGTGCCGATATCTTCGAGAAGATGCGGCTTGAGTTTATCCAGACGTTCTCTGAATTCCGATTTACCTTCCAAAAGCTTGGCAGCATCACGGACGGTTTCGGCAATACCCATCAGCCACGGCGTATCTTCAATGATCATGTTGATTTCTTTGTTGCCCTCTTGATTGACCGGACGGTACTGGCCGTCGTGCAATACAACGCCGCCGCGGCTGCCGATCAGGTATTTGAATATATTTTCAACATTATTACCAACCGCACGCGCCTTTAAGATTGAAAAAAGTTCCTGGCTGTAGAGCGGATTGACATCGCCCTTGAGTTTCGAAATGACACTGTCAATTTCTGCGTCCTTTTTGAAGACTTCCATCACAGCCTCACCCGTCCAGAAAGTCAGTTTGCCGTCTTTTACAAATAAAACCGCCTTTCCTTCGGCTTTTAAGCGGCGGTAGACGGTTTCTTTCTCGGTGACGAGCACTTTTCCGTCCGTAAATTCGCTTTCCTCGAAAACCACGATCCTACCCGCCTCTTCAGCCACTTTTTTGAGCACATCAAAGTTTTTCATGTTGCGAGCCGGTGTCCGGTTACCGCCGACGATAAAATACATCGGATTCGCGGTTTGGTGGACTTCGTCAAAAAGCCTGGCAGTTTCTTCAAACGCCTGTTTGAATTCTTCGTATCGAATGTGGCCTGAAGTGAACAACTGATTCTGCAGCTGTGCCATGGATTCACGGTCTACGATAATCAAAGTGCCGTCTTTATCTTTTAGCAGGCGGATCAAATTATTCAGCGCGTCTTCACTCGCCCTGCCGTCCCATTTGTTGATCTGATCGATGATCTCATCGCCGCGCACCAATTTCTTGTTGCCCGAAAGCAATTCAAACAACTCCTGCTCTTCTGTCGGTTTGCCGTCTTTTGGCTTCATGACCTGGTCAATCAGGCCGCGTGACGGCGTGAAGTAAAGGTTGATGCCGTGAATCGCAGCAAGGAAAAGGCCGACAAAGGTTTTTCCGCCGCCCATCGCGAGATTCGCGTTCTTGCCCAGCTGATCCGCCCTGTCCTGCATTTCCATATACGTTTTGCGCTGGCCTTCGTTAATCCATTTTCCAGCTTTATCAAAGAAAGTGAAAGCAACCAACGCCAGGTCCCAATGCTGAGCGATTTCTTTGGCGGAAAGCACAATGCGCGGATCAAAAATCTTGAATCCGCCTTCTGCGCGGGCAAATAATTTCCAGAACAGCGAAGAATCCGCCCTTTGAGAAACTAAGAACTCGACTGTCTTGAAGAACGCTTCGCGGTATTCCTTAGTTTGACGCACATACTGCTTTTCACCTTTTGAGTTGAGCACGTAAACATCTTCCACTTTGCTTTCCCACAATTTCATCGCTTCATGGAAATCATTCTTTTCAACTAACTTTCGGAGAGCGTCCTTCACGCCAAGATCAATGCGCAGCTCTTGATACATGCTGTCGATTTCTCTTCCGCTATTTTTGACCTTCTGGAAGGCGCGGTCAAATTCATTAATTCGAATTAAATCGTGCATGATCCGGTCCGCATAAGTTTCAGCGCGGCCAAGTTCTCCGGTCCTCACAAATTCACTCCAAATATAGTTCGAAACCTGGTCTTCAAATTCTTTTCGTTTTTTACGGTCATCCGGGTTTCCAAACAACCGATAGGCGCTGCCACCGTAGCGAACCGCCTGGCTGAAGGAGCTGATTTCAGCAAGCGACTTGAAGCCCCCCAGTTCAGAACTGTCACCCAAACGCTCCAGGCGGCTGCCGAAACGTAAAACACTGCGCAAATCTCCTTTTCTGCCTTCAATAATTGAACTGATCACACTCAGGGTGCAATTGCTGCACAAATTCACAGTGCGCTCTAAAATGCGCAGATAGTCTGAACGCTCGCCCGCGCGCACACCCGCCAGGTTCATTTGATCCATCATGGCACTTGCCAGGTTAAGCTTCTGGGACGGATCCAATAATTTCTCTGAACGATCTGCGCTGCGCCAGCTTTCAAGTTCGTGAATAATTTGATCCGCTTTTCGTGAACGCTCGTTCCGGCTCCTTGATTGCTTCATCTCGCCGATCATCTGATTTAATTTATCCCCCGGAAACGATTTGCCAGTCACGCTTTCCACAGTCAGTTTTTCAGCCGGCATACTTCTTGATTCAAATCCAAGATCCAGGATTTTAATTGAATTCTGCTGCTGCGTTTTTGTAAATTGTTTCTGACGGAAGAGCACATAACCGATCAGGTCTTTCAGGGCCGCCGGATTCTCAATTACTTCACCGCCAAATTGAACCGGCTTACCGGTTGCCGTGTCAATCAACTGCCAATGATCGCCTTCCAGTAAATCAGCTTTTAATTCCAGGAGTTTTTCCCGGACAATCCGCTCCATCCGTTCAAACGAATGAGCCTTGGCTTCAGCTTGGGCTTTGTTAATTTCAACCAAACGCCCCCTTGCTTGATATTCCAATTGCCCGTTTTGGGCTTTGTCGTATAAACGTTCCAGGCCTGCCTTTTGTGTTCTTAACGCATTCCGGTCTCCCAGAAGCACTTGCAGTTCAAATTCTTCAAGCACAGTATTAATCTTTAATTCAAGATCGGTTATTTCACGTGTCACATCAGTTAAGCGGTTCTTAAAATATTTCGCGACCTCGCCATTGACGAGCCGGTTCATTAATTCGCGCTCCGCCGTACGGCTTGAAATGATGACGCCATCCTCAAGCCCGATGGACTTGCCGGTACGCACAGAACCCATCAGCGTTTCAACGTCTAATTTCCGGACCGCATCAAATAATTTCTGGCGTTTCTCATATTTGGCAATCTGCGCCTCCAGCTTCCGGTAAGATTCGCTTTGCTCAAGCTTGAGATGGCCGGCTCCTTCCATCGCTTTATAGAAACCCCGGAGCGCGTCATTGACATTGCCCTGGCCGTTTAATAACGTATCCAGCTCCTGACGGAACGCTTCTCCCGCAAAAAGGCCGTTTGCTTTCTCGCTGCCTTTAAAATACGCTTCCAAACGGGCGCGGATCACGAAAATGATGTCAGCCGAGGCCGTCATGTCTTTTACGCTGACTTCAAACTTCTGCCGCGCGGTTTCTTCCTTTGAAATCTCGCGAAGTTTTTTAACGGCTTCTTTGTTGTTCGCTTCGCGGGCACTGTTGCGTAAACGCTCAACACGCGCCCTCACACTCTCTCTTGTTTCCGGTTTTGCCTGACGCAAGACGCCTGCTTCGTTTAATTGCGCCTCAATTTGATCAAGCCTTTCTTCGAGTTTCGTCCGTAATTCATTGGCGTGGGTCTGGCGGCCGACCAAATAGCTCAGATTAATTTGCTCCTGCTTATAATTAGAATCGCTGATCACCTTCTCAAGGAAAAGCTGGCCGAGTGTCGGAATTTGGTGCGTGACCAGATGGAAAAGTTCAAGCGCATAGGAATCAATCTGAATGGTCCCGTACAAGGTACCGATCTCAACTCTGGGAGATGCCTTGTCGAGCTCTGCGATTTTCTTATTCCGCTCTTCAATGCGGGATTTGTGCCAGTCCGCTTTTGCCTGACGGCGTTCGCGCGCATTGGCTTCGCCCATTTTTCTTTGGAGCGCGTCTAAGCGTTTGACATCTCGTGCATTGGCGGCTTTTAATACCTCAATTTGCACGATGCGCTTTTCAGACGTTGGGTCGATTTGGCGCTTAATCTGGTCTGCCATCATTTTGAAGTCAATTCCGGTTGAGAGAAATTGAATGGCGGTCAATTGCAGTTCGCGGTCGATGACGAGATTGTGAAGCGCTTCCGGCATTTTTTCTAAACCGATTCCGGCTTCCTTTAAGAATTCTGAAACACGCTTGCCGGTGGCTCCTGTATCGCGGGGATTCAGGATCAAATGAAATAGGGCTTCGGCCGGTTGATTGAAGCCTTGTTTTTGCAATTCGGTAATTACGAGCTGACGGACGAGATTCTGCGCAATTTCACCCACGAGCGCGTCCATGAAATCTTTTGAAAGCTGGCCTTTGGAGAGAAGGTCGAGGACGGTAATGGCATCTTTCGGCGCAAGCGGATCACCGCGGGTTGCGCGCTCTAAGAGGCCTGTGTGTTGAAGGTCAAACACCACTTCGCGCGCAAACTGCTGATTGAGCGCTTTGGCTTTTGCCTGAGTTGGATCGACTTTAAACCGGTTCACATTGGCGGTGTCTTTGTACTCTGCCTCAGCGTTTGTTTTGGACAGTTCTTCAAAGCGGCCGTTTGACAGTTCAATAACCAAAACGCCGTTTTGAATTCGAGCGAGCAGTCCCTGATAACGGTCCGCATCCAGCCGCAGGAAGCTCGAATCGGCGTTGTATTCATTGATTTCGCGTGACGCCGCTTCGCGGTACAAATCAGCATACTCGGCTTCGAGGCGGCCTTCCAGGAACCGGTGAATCAATTCTCTGCGCGCCGCTTTGGCTGAAATTACCTGTCCTTTTTCTAATTTGGTATTTTCTCCGGTAATGTCCTTTCCGGTGCGCACCGATTCGTGAAGCTCCTCGGTCGAAATCTTGTCCCAGGTGTTCCTTGAAATCGCAAGGCTTGATTCGGCGGCATCTGACGCTCTCGCGAAAAATCCCATTGCCTGAAGATCGAGAGACAACTCAAGCCCGATGCCTTCGCCGGTTAACAATTCCGTTAAAATTTCTTTTAAAACTTCCACGTTTGATTTGCGTGTCACGTCTAATTCTTTTAATTCACCGGACGCTTTGTAGGCATCGCGGATCGCCTGCTTGGCAAGTTCGCGCGCCTGAGAAGAATGATTGCTTTCATGATAATCCTTAAACGCTTTTTCGTATTTTTCCTGCGCAGGGCTTTTAACGGGCGCTTCGGCTTCTTTCGCTCTTTGATTGTAAGCGTCCACAAATTGCGCGGCGGTTTTGGCGCTGAATTTTGTGAGCCTTTCTTTCATTCCGTCAAAATTAAGCCGGTTGGCTGTGTTGGAATCCGCAATAGCGAACGCCTCACTTAACAGCTTGATGGCATCGTGTAAACTTGCCGACTCGCCGAGCGCACCTCTCTCTGACAGCGCGTTAACCAATTCGGTTGCGATACCCAGAATTTCCTCCGCGTACGTATTCGCGCGTTTTTGTATCGCAGCCTCAAGCTGATCAACCCGCTTGGCCTGTTCGGGAGTCGCTGTTTTCTTGGCTTCACGGATAAAATCAAGCGCGCTTGCATAATCGTGGTCACGCTGCGCATCAAGTGCGTTACGCATGTTGTCTCTCGTTTCCTTGCGAAGCTCCGTTTTCACTTCTTTTGAAAGACTCTCAAACTCGGCGCCGGATTTATTGCGCTCTTTAAACTTTTCGAGTGTAAAGCGGTTCAACTTGTCCATCGCAAACGGCACCCGGCCCTGCGGCACAAGGAAGAGCGCGATTTGATTGAGTTCAGCTGATAACTGCTTGTAATTATCTTCCGTCACATCGCGCACCAAAATCGCCGGCAATGAAATAAAGGTCAGCAAGGTGTTCGGCAATTGCATTAATTGATCCATAAAGTTCGGCGCTTCCGCGGCGCTGCCTGCGGGAGGAGGATTGACAAGGCGTTCAAACGCCTGCGCGGGTGCCATGAAAACATTGAACATCACCATGTTGTCCATAAAATTAAAGAGCTTCATGCCGAGGCTCGGCGCAGCCGGATTGCCGACAAAATTTGCGTAACGGCTTGGATTAATCGATTTGAAAATGGCTTTGAAAAGACCGCCGGTTTCCGACATACGGCCGAGCATGCCGGAGCGCGGCGAATAAGTGATGCCCATAAAATGGAGCACCTGGCCAAGTGCCACATCGTGAATGAAACGGTCGCGGTCAAACAGGCCGCCCGCTACGTTTGGATCCAGATTCCAATTTTCGTGAACGGCAAATTGAAGATGATGCCAATAATGAGCGAAGAACGATCCGAATCCTGTGATGATCGGAGAGTCCGAATGCTGAGTCATGACAGGGCCAATTTTGAAAAGTCCGAGTACAAAATCAACAATGTGATCGATGCCGGTCGCGGCCTGAAAGACCGGGAACGAACGGAACCAGAAGAAACTTCCGGCGGCTGAGCGCCAAAACGCGCGGCTGCCGCCCTGCCAAATCTGGCTCATGTTGTGAAATAATTTTGCGCCCGCCTGAGAGCCGACATCATAAGCCGGTGTGGCTTTAAACGTGCTGGCGCTTAATTTTCCTTCGGCGCGAACCACACGCGACATGATGGCGCCGCTAATGGCGCGCAAAACCGCCCCGCCGAGGATAAAATAAAAGCCCGTTTGTTTTAATGCTTCATTGTGGCTTGCGGTACCGTAAACCACCATGCCGAATCCGGCCCAGGAAGCAAGCGACCCTGTGAGATGCAGCGCTCGCGGAAGTGAACCCTTCACCGCGGTCATGATCAAGAATGGATTGCCCAGGAACAGCGTGCCGAGACGCGCGCCGATCACAGCAGCAAAAATATATTTATATTCTTTGAATAATTCCGCAAACGTTCTCGCGACAGTTTCAATACTGTCACCCTGAGATAATCGGTAACCGGCGAATCCGGCAAATACACCCAAAGATCCTTTTGTCACAACATTGGAGACTTGATTAAGGAAGCTTCCGGCGCGCGCCAATTCGATACTTAAAGAACCAAGGTCTTTCCCTTTTGAGTAGCGGCCGCTCCAAATCCTGACATATCGAAGCGCGGAACTGACAGATTTATAAACCGACATAAACAAACCAATGCCCGCACCCGCAAGCGCCATCACCGATCCGTTCTTAACCCAATTCTCATTTCCGGTTGCTTTTCCAATCAGAGCGACCACCAATCCAATGCCGCCAATACCATAAAACGCGACATTCTTGGCAACATCAAAGTTGTTTACAAGTAATTGCTTCGCGCTGACTAAATGAGACGGAATCGCGCTGAAAAATTCCTTGAACGCTTTCCAGCCCCCCGCCCATGCCGAGGCCTGTTTTAACGAACCGGCAAATTCTATAAAACTCTTAAACCCCGCTTTAACGCTATTCCATCCGGTTTTGATTCCAATCCATGCCGATAACCCGATTTGCCTAAACGCGTAATAGGTAAGCTGAAATTTATTCAGTTTGCTGATGGCTTGAGCATCTTTCTTAAGTTCGTTAGCAGCAAATTTCTGGCCCAGTTTTAAGAAACCGCGCCCTGCCTGGCTGAAAATCCGGACAGCGCCCGCCAGAAATTCTCCTCCGATATTAATCACGATAAGAACATTGGCAATTTTTTCCAGAGAATAGGCAAATTCAGTGTTCTTAAATGCCGAACCAAATTGCATTCCGATGGATGTGAGGCTTGTTTGAACACCCAAATCACCGACAAATGCCCAAAGAGCGGCGCCAATGCGCGGCGCTACAAATCTGGCAGCCAACATACTGACAGATTCTGATGCGCCGGTAATTCCCGCAACTGAAGCCGCTTGACCCGCAACGCGCAGCGCTTGCGCAATGCCAAGAGCTACTTTGCCGAGCGACCCAATCACCGCAACCGCGCTTGAAACCACCGCGCTGTCCATAAAAATTTGAGATAACGTATTTTCGGTTGTGCCTACTCTCCATGAATTGAGAGCGCCGATCGTAACGTAACTTACGGATGCAATTGTTCCTGCCGTTGCTGTCAATGATGCCGCTACCACCCAACCGCCCACGCCACCTTCCGGCAATGTCAGAATACCCGCGGCAATTGACGCAGCAGCGATTCCAACAACGCCCGCCACATCCCAGCCGGTTGCCGCGCTCCAGGCAGAAAATTGGAAGCTTTGCCATCGGCCGGCCGAATCCATCTCCAGGACCGTGCGATTATCTACATAAATCTTAAAAACTTTTCCGTCATTGTAACCGCCGTAAACCTGGCCATTTTCATTAATGCCCGCATAATCGTAATCAAATTTCTTGATGTGCTCGCTGATGTCACCTTCCACAATCCTGCGGCCATCCTCAGCGTTGCGGATTACGGTTCCAACGCCCTGGCCGTACATGATCTCAACCCAGCTGGCTTTCAAAAATCCGGCATCAGCATCCTGAACGATACCGGGATGCGTCTCGAGATAGGCAATTAAACTGCTTTCATCCAGACCGATTACGCTGTGACCGAGGTCGTAAATTCCTTCTGTCCGCTGCATATCCTTTCCATCTTGATAACGATGTAAAGTAAATACGATTTTCTCAAAACCATTCTCGTCTCTTACCACTTTTGCATCAAACCATTTACCCGCCCTTTTAATCGGATCAGTGGAAAGTGAGTCAATACCGGTTTTATCCGGATCAAACGCATAAGTCAGCGTATGCGAATCCATCGCCTTGAATTTTCCGGCTATGAAGCTGGTAACCGAAATAGACCGGTTTTCAGTTAACTTGTGGCCTTTGGCGACTTGCTCGGTCCAAAAACCGCCATCCACCTCTTTGTGAGTTACCGTTAAGTATCCTTTGCTCTCATCCACAACGCGCTTAAATTCAAGATGAAACTCGTAAAGCTTGCCTTCCGCATCCCGTGCTGTGATACGGTCGAGCCCGCTTGCTATCTTTGTTTTATCAATCCCGAGCTCGCCAATAAGCGCATAAAATTCGTGGTCGTTAAATTTTATAAATGCGGCGTTATACTCCGCCAGCACATAAAACAATGTTGAGGTCGGATCGGATTCAAAAATTTCAAATTTACCGAATTCTTTTAAATCATCTGCTTTCATCTTACCGTAGACGCCGCTGACCCGCACGCTCAAACCCTCGGCTCCCACGATCGTTATTTGTTTTAAAAATTGGCCGTCCACCAAAGAAACAGGTCTTTCGGCGGTTCCTAAATTTTGTTTGAAGAATTGAGCGATCGCGCCCAGTGCTTTAGCAGAAAATTCGCTGCCGCTTGCGCCGCGTACCACAAGTTCTGAATTCCACCGCTTCATCCGTATATCAAACGATGCCTCGATGCTGCCCTGGAACCGGATATTTTGCATTTTTCCATCAATGCCCGTCAGGCGAATCGCATCATCTACCGCGATCGAAAAACCAAGCGGCGCATCAAACTGATTTGATTTTGTTAAACCTGAAAAAGCAGCGTAAAGCACAAGCGCATCTGTCAGCCTGATTTTTTCGTTATTGATTGCGCTAATCCCGAAGTGCGGAACCCAATTTCCACTCTGATCAACGGCCGCGCTCACCCAGCCTGATAATTCAACCGGCTTTGAGAACAGGCTTGATTGAGCCGGTTCGAAACCAAACACGCTGAGCAAGCTGTTGACGCCTTTGATAGCCGTCCTTGTAATTTCATTATCAAATGAAAGCGTATCTTTCCATGCTATCGAGATTGTGACGGCATCTTTAAGCGCCGCATTCGCCTTGAACGCATTGCCAAAGAAGCTGGAGAGCACGAGTGCATTGCCGAGATTAATCTCTGCGCCATTGATTTTGGTTGGCGTAATCGCAGGCGCCCAATTACCCGCTTTGTTAAGGCCGCTATTCACCACACCTGATACTTCAACGCCGCTCGTAAACATTGCTTGATTGATTTCGCCCAAACCGAGCGCCTTCAAGAACGGGTTAATGACAGAACCAACTGCATTTCCCGTTAAGGAACCTGCTCCCAGGTTAAGTTTAAACGTATCGGTCCACGCAATAGACAGAGTTGTAAATTCGTTATTCGGAATCATATTGCTAAAAAACGCTGAGAGAATTAAAGCATCACCAAGGCGGATATCGCTGCCGTTCATTTTGGTCAGCGTAACCGCAGACGTCCACACACCTTCTTGATTAAAAGAAGAATTTACAACACCCGAAATGTCGACACCGGTTGTGAAAATAGTTCTGTTAACCTCGCCTAAGCCGACAGCGCTTAAAAGAGGGGTGACAATTTTATCAACTGCCGACTGTAGAAACGCATGACGCAAATCAATCTTAAATGTATCCACCCAAGCCACAGAAATACTGACGATGCGGTCAAGTTTTAAATCCCGGCTGTAAGAAATATTCTTGACGGCATTTGTAAAAAACGCTGAAAGGACCATGGCTTTCGCCAGGCCAACATCGTCACCATTCAGCTTTGTCACTGTCAGGGCCGGAGACCAATTACCTGCCTTATCAAAATCGGAAGATGTAATTCCGGAAATTTCAAAACTTTGTTTGGCGACAACAAAATCGATTACTAAATTATCAGTCCATGCAACTGATATGCTTGCTGTTTTGTGCAGGAATTCATTCCCCTTCAGCTGAGTTGCAAACAGGTTTGAGAGGACAAGGCTGGTGCCGAGGTTAATGTCTTCACCGTTCATTTTAGTGACCGTCACAGAAGGCAGCCATTTGGCCGCATCATGTTTATCAAAGCCGGAAGTCACAACACCTGAGAGCTCGACAGGTTTCTTGAAAGCTTCTGTATTCACCTTGCCTAAGCCCACAGCATTTAAGAGCGGGTTGATGACCTTTTCAATAGCTGAGCCGACAATGCCGAGGTTTACTTTGAAATCCTTCTCAATCCAGGCGACTGAGAAGCTGGTGACGTTCTTCAGGAATTCATTCCCCTTCAGCTGAGTTGCAAACAGGTTTGAGAGGACAAGGCTGGTGCCGAGGTTAATGTCTTCACCGTTCATTTTAGTGACCGTCACAGAAGGCAGCCATTTGGCCGCATCATGTTTATCAAAGCCGGAAGTCACAACACCTGAGAGCTCGACAGGTTTCTTGAAAGCTTCTGTATTCACCTTGCCTAAGCCCACAGCATTTAAGAGCGGGTTGATGACCTTTTCAATAGCTGAGCCGACAATGCCGAGGTTTACTTTGAAATCCTTCTCAATCCAGGCGACTGAGAAGCTGGTGACGTTCTTCAACGCATCCTGTGATTTGAGAGCATTTCCAAAAAAGGCGGATAAGATTAAGGCGTTTCCGAGATTGATATCTTGTATTTTTCCGTTGATATTGATTTTGGTTGCTACAATGGCGGGGATCCAGTTGCCTGCCTTATCAAAGTCCGAATTGACCACTCCCATTACTTCAACACCTTTCGCAAAAATTGTTTTGTTAATCTCACCTATCCCCACCATTTTCAAGAAAGGATTTACCACTGTATCAACGCTTGCTGTGAGAAATGAGCCGCCTAGATCTATATTAAAAGTGTCTACCCAGTCGATGTGAGTTTTGATCAATTCTTTTAAATTATAACTATTGCCGCCAATGTTAAGGGTGCTGGTCAAATATTTTGAAAGGACAAGGGCAGCCCCAAGGTTCAATGCTTTTCCGTTCTCCGTCTGAATATTACTTAATTGATTAATCCACTTATGCGACTGATCATCATAAGCAGAACTTAAAACAGCCGTCATGCTGATTGATTTTGTAAAATCAATTTGCGCGACTCCAAGCATGCTTAAAAGTGAGTTGAAAGGTTTGAGCGAACGCTCAAGCGCGCCATCCGGTTCAAATGTGTGTGCGATTGATATCGTAAAGCCGTCCAGATTGGGATTAAATTCTGTTTTTAGATTAGTTCCAATGTTAAGATGAGCCATCAGCATTACGCTCTGGAAAAGATCCAATTCTTTTCCGTTTGCGAGACTAATACGATCTGCAAAACGGATTACTTTGCCGTCAGAAATACTTCCAACCATTTGATATTTTAAATCGAGCCCCAAAATAGACTTTGTCTGCGCCGCGCCGATTCGGAAATTGCCAATTCCAAGCCTCGTAATTTCAAGATCATTTGCCTTCAGTGTCAGGTCAATGCTCGAGCCGGCAAAATTAAGCGCGCTTGTACGGTCCGCGAAATAAACAGCGTCCTGGTTCTTTCGAATAACAAGATGCTGTTCATTTCGATCAGATTGAATGTAATCAATGACAAAATCACCGTGACGGAGCGTAATGCCCGTGTCATTCGTAATCCGGTGCCCGAAAACAGTTTCAACGCCGGCGGATAGCATCGTAGAACCATGAACCGTAAACGGATTAGCATTTTTAGTAAATTGATAGGTTTTTGTAAAATCTGCTTTATCGCCGAATCCAAAGATAACACCATTGATTACTGCATTAACCGTTAAGCCGCCTGCCTTGTTAATTGAAAGTTCTAAATGACGATTTTCGCCTATATTCAAAATCGCGGCGGCAAGGCCCAGCTTTTCCAACTTACCCGCATCACGTGTTTTTGCAGCCGCAATCACAGCCGACCGGAGCGCCGCGCCGTTTCTCATTAATTTTTCTGCGTTTCTCTCAGCGTCCATTTTTTTAGAATCAAATACAAACTGATGGCCGTAACGGTCAACGCCGACAAGCGAAACAAGTTTGCTGGTAATTCCGTCATAGGTCCGGCTGAGCTGGCTGTTATTTCTGAAAAATTGAGTATCAGTAACACTGCCGTTGTCATTGATTCTCGTGGCGCGGATGACGTTGTTCTGTTTGTCAAATGTGATGGACTCATTCACTGTCGCGCGGGTATCGGTATAGGTATGTGCTTTCGGGCCGACAAAAGTTGAGGTGCCGTCGCGATTCACAATCCGCTGCCACATGCCGCCATTTTCACCATAGCCGGTGATCGTGCCGCGGCGGTCTAAAATTAATTTACCGCTCTTGGTGCGGCGGTCATTATAGGTATATTGCCTGGTAATCGATTTTCCGCTGTTCACATCAAACTGGCGGACCGACGTAACGCGCCCATATTCATCGCGAAGCACTTGGGTGGGGTGCCAGTTTTTCATAATTTTGTCGAGATTCTTTTTTGTCTCTTCAAGTTTTTTCTTATCCGCTTTCAAGTGAAGCAGCTTCTCACCTTCTTTTACTATGCGCTTGCCGATTTTCAGCGCCTGCTTAAGATCGCCGGCCTTAATTGCGCGCTTCAAGTCGTCGCCTAATTTGGCGAGCTTCTTTTGCTGTATTTTGATTCTCTTCTCAGTTTGCTCGATCTTCTTTGTTAAATCTTTCTCAATCTTCGAACGTTCTGTTTCCAATTGAGCCAACATCTTAGCGCCCGCTTCTTCGTCTCTTTTATACTCTTCTGCACGCTTTGATGCGCGGGTAAGGCGGGCTGCATTTAAAACTGAAGCCGATGCAGACACTGTTTCTCCATCCGGCCGAAGAAGTAAGGTTCCGGATTTAGAATCAGAATCAGAAACAGCTTGAGCCTTGGGCGCCAGCCTTGGCCCTACAGCCAATTGACGGCGGACGCGGAAGCGGTAACGGTTCTCCCACATGCTGCTTTCTTTGTAAGCATCAAACACGTTGCGGCCTGCGGAATCAAATTGAAATACGAGCGGTGAGCGGTCAAGCGCGCCGCGCTGACGGCCGCCCAAAACAACTCTTTCTGAGAAGCGGACCGTGCCGTCTGAAAGCATGCGTTTTTGAAGTGAGCGTCCGTTTTTGGTGATGTCAGCCACCGCGTTATTGCGGTAGCGCCAGGTCACAACGCCATTTCCAGAATCGCTGCCGAATATCCAGCGGCCCTGACGGTCCTGCTTGGCGAGCAGGTCTGTGCCCGAGCGCGCTTTCGCCACGGCTTCTTTTTGTTGTTTGGTGTTTTGGATCATCTCTTTTGGTGTAAACATGTGCACGCGGCCGTAAACAGCGGATTCCGGATTTAAATCGACAAACCCAAACGTTACTGTGCGCTGTTTATCGCCTAAGCCAAACGTGGTGGAAAGCCGGAAAGTATTGCCGCCGGAGGTGACATAGGTGCGATCTGAGCGAAGCACATCGCCAAATTTGTCAAACACAGTGGTGGTCACAATTGAACGCGGCCGGTCGCTTAAAGAATTTCCAATCACAAGCGGAACCATCATCACGTCTTGCGCGCCGAAGATGGGCAAATCAGACGGCACGTTCATAAAGTCATTCAAACTCATCTGATCAAGCCGCTTCAAATTCTCAAGCCCGACAAAAAGAACGCCTTCCATTAATTCATTGGGCTTCACCGTGCCGCCCAAGAGCTGATTCACCACATTAAGGCTATTTGAATCGAAGCCGGACAACGCCATTGCCATATCAAAAAGCATGACATCGAGCGGCATGTCCGCATTGAAGAGGCTCGCCTGAATTGCCGAGAGAGCACTTCCGCCAAGCAGGCTTTTCATCCAGTTTTGCGCGACACCTAACGAGCCTACCTTGCTCTGGCCTGCCGCGCCTTGTGTTTGATTTTCAATCCGGATTTCTTTCGGAATAATTTGTTCGCCGAAAATAGCGATAAACTGATCTACCGCGCTTAAGCCTGCCGCGGAAAATTGTGTCTGACAAACTGAACAAGCCTTGTTCAGAAGAAAATCGACCAAGCCCATCAACCGCCCTGCTTCCGGGCCATCCGCGGAAAATTTTCCTGATTCAAATAACTTCGCTAAGAAAATAGTGGCTTGCTCTGAAAGCTGCGAACGGTTTTGTTCGGATAGCTGGCCGAACGCCCGGCCCTTGAACAGATCATGAAGAGCGCCCGCAACCGCCAATAAGTCATCTTTGGAAAGCTCACGGGTGTTTCCGATTTGGCGCAAAATATCTCCAAACACGCGGGCCACATCCTGTGTTTGTGACTGCTGCGCATTAGCTCCTTCGCCGAACGCCTGAAGAAGCCGGCCCATCAAGTCGCCCAATGATGAACTCTGCGCTTGCCCCGCGCCGATCAGCGAAGCAAAATCCGCTCCATTAAATCCACCTGTGCCCTGCAAAGCACTGAGAAGCGAGTCGAAAGTTTGCGGGCTGGCATTTAGAAGCTGCGCGGAAATATCACCGCCGCCCAGGATGGCCAGAACTGCCTGCTGTAAATCTCTGGCGCTGACTTGGCTCGGCTGGCTGGCGGTACCGGAACCGAAGAAACGGCCAAGATTGCTCTCCGAAATACCCAGAGAAGCAAGCACGAGTCCGAGGCCGTTTGAACCGGAGCCAAAAATCTGGGCAAAGGCCGCCTGGAGCGCCTGCGTAGCGCCCTGTGAATTTTGAGACTGATTGAGTAAGTTGGCAAACTGCTGAAGAAGCGCGTCTGAATTTCCGGATATAGACTCTCCAAAATATTGATTCAGAATTTGAGAAAATGCGCTCAGGCTGGTTGGGTTATTGACATCAAATACGCCGGATTCGGAAGCGCCAAGTGCGGCGGTGAAAAATTGTGTCAGCGCGGCGGCTGTGTTCGCATCTCCGCGCGAAGCATTTTGAATCAACTGAGCAAAAGAACCGGCAGACACAGACTCCGGCTTGCGTGACGCGGTTTGCGCGGCGGCTGGCGGTGCGTTGGCTGTATTTTGTGAAAAAATTCCGAGCGCTTCTGCCAGCACACTGCCGAGGCTGTTCGGGCTTCCGGTTAACACATTGAATTGAGAAAATGGAGACCGGCCCTGCGGCATATCTAAATCAGAGCCCTGTGTATTTTTTGTAAAGGAACTGAAAAATGCCTGCACAACGGATTGTAAAAATGAAGACGCTGAATTTCCGGCGCCAACTACTGCCGTGCCGGCGGGCGAATCGGATGTTTGAGTTCCCTGAACGCCTACGCCAATTGATTGAAAGAAACGCTCCAGAGCAGAAGCGCCGGATCCCGAGCTCCGTGAACCGCTTTTAACAAACGCCGCGCTCTGTAATTGAGAACCGCTATCCTGACGGCCGATCGACCCGTTCCCCCGGAAGAGCGCGCTGAATAAATCAGCCAGAGAACCGTTTCCGTTCAATAAGTTTGAAAGTTGATCCTGACCGGATTGCTGGCCTGTTGTGATTGGCGCGAGACTGGTACTTCCGGAAAGCTGGCCAAGAAGAGCCGCCAGCGCTCCGCCATTCTGGCCAAAACCTGCCGAACCAAGTTGAGACAGCAGGCTTTGAATTAATTGCGTGGTATTCTGAGAAGACGCTCCCGTAAACGGACTCACCGCAGACGCAAGCGGTGAAGCAGAAAGCGCGTTAAATAAACTCTGAATTTGAGATTCGTCCTGGCTGTCTTTTCGGACACCGAACTGCTCCCGGTTCCGGATATCGCGTGTACCAGCCTGCCCTGCACCCTGCAGCCAATCCAGCATGTCGCGATCCAAGCTCTCGCCTGAAAATCTGCTGCGAAGCGTGCGTGTTTGGTTGATAGAGGAGCCTTCTTCGCTATGGCTTGGCGCACCAATTCCACTTGCCCCCTGACGGCGCCGGCCACCGGAAGCAAGCCCTCCTGTCGCACTATTTTTAAGTGAACTATTTAAGCTCGGAGGAACAGCTCTTACGACTTTTGGTTTCCAAAAATCAGCGCCGGTTTTGACTTCGTCACCGCGATCTTTGTTGATAATGTCATAGAGCATCGCAACCAAAACTGCCTTGTAATAACTAAGAATCGCAGCGCCGAGCGGCGTCAAAACTTGTTCGGTGGCACCTTGAACAAATACTTGCCGGACATCCATCATCATCAGGTTGTACCAATTAATCAGAAGTGCTGATTTGTAGCTGGCGTGATCTTTGGGGCTTGCAAGGCCGCCCAATCCAAGAAAGTCGCTGATGCCGACCGTTGTATAATTGCGGTTACTGGCACGAATTTCAGTACGCAGGTGGCTGTAGTTTCCATCCTGATAACCGGTTACAGGGTCAATGCCATAATAAATACCTTCAATGCGAATACTATTGAAATCCGCCACTTCGTTGCGCTGGCCGTCCCAGTAGTTGATACCGGGGTTCCAGGTATCAAAATGGATTGATATGCCCGGAAATTCTGACAAAATACTTGACGGCGGAAACGAGGTCGGATAATTATTATAATCACTCTGCGTATCCAGATAACCGTCACCATTCCAGTCCATCGGATCGCCGAAATATTTCACACGCGTAAGCCGGTTTCTCCATTTGCGCGTATCAACAAGCTCGTTCAGTCGCGTAACTTTTTGGCGAATCCAGGAATCATTATCCTGCATCTCGCGCCACTGTACGATGGTGGGCGCATTAGCACCCATCCATCCGCCGTAACCAATCGGTACATACGAGGTGAACTGCGCCGTCTCATTACACCGGTCTCCTTCACAATTTCTGTTACGATCAATCGTCTGCGGTGCATAAGTAATCCGTTCAATGTAAGGCGGGCTCCAATCACTGTGATAACGGCAAAGAGAATTAAGCCCGTACCCAATGCCCCAGCCAATGACACCGTCACACATCACGTTAATAACATAAATATTCTCTTTGTAATCCCACATTAAAGAATGCGGAACAGGCTCACCTGTTTTAGGCTTTGAATCATAGGTAACTCCGTAATATTCAGCCGCTGTTGTACGATAATCCTTTTTAAATTGCAGATAATCGTTGAGCGCCTTATCCTTCCACTGTTCGTAGAGATCCCTTGCGCCTTTTGCGCCGCGCGCAACACCGATGCCGCCGTCATTTCCCAGTGCGTTACGGTAGGTATCCGCCCGGGTTTGAATATCAATCGAAAGTTCGGTTTGTTTTTTAATCGCGTCCGCCATGAAATATTTGGCAAGCACGTCGGCCACAACTTGGGCGGCAAAGATAAGCCGCTCGGCTTCAAAAGGCCTTAACACCTGCTGGCGCGTGAGCCTTGCCAAGTCTTCCGTGAAACCATCTACCACACTGCCGTTTTCGACATGCTGATAAAGCAAATCATGATAAGTGGACCAATAATAATCGGCGGTGACCCGGGACGCGTCCATATACAACTGATCCGCAATGCTGTCATAGGTCTCAAGCCTCAGCGTGTCGGCGCCAAACGAGTCGCCATCCACCTGATCATAAAACCACTGAAGGCCGTTGTAATAATTAAACACGTTGTTGGCAGGATCGACACCGCCGTTAACATAGCGATTGTACCGGCTTAAATAAAGATCATATTCTTCAATGCCCGTTCCGCCCGCCTGAGACCGCACAAGCGCACCATGCTCAACATAAGACTGAAGATGCCATGCGGCCTGATTAGCGCCGTAAATATTAATACTTTGCGTGCAAGTCTGTTCGTTACCCTCGCCGGTTGTCGCCAAACATTGGGTACCCAGTGATTGTGTGGTGGTGTTATACCGGTACACTTCACCTGAATACCATTTATTCAAACGAAATAAATTAACACCGCCCCAATTGGAGTGGGTATAACCGCTTCCTTCATCAAACATGCAGCCGTTTAATTCACAATGAATTTGCCACAGGTGCTGCTGATTGTATGACTCTCCGCTCACACCCGTATCGTAACGCACCCACCAAGTGAATGCGTTTTGGATAGAGCCTTCATTCCAGGGAGTATCCGGATGGTCATAACCAGCACCCGGCCCCAACCAGCCAAACCCGGGATCTGCGCCTGGCCCGCTCAAATCCCAATGTATATGTGAAGGATGCATGCTCATCTGGCTGCCCGGCCTGTAGGAACCATCCGTCAGACCGCCATACCAATATTGATAATTAAGCTCGGTCTGAAATTTACCTCTCCTAAAACTGATGGTTTGGCTTTCTGCCTTGCGTAATTGCGCAAGATAGCTATGGTTACCATAATTATCATCTAAGGAGAAAAGGCCGCCGTCCTGATCCTGGCTTCCATTTCCCGTTCCCGTCTGATCCGGCAACACCACTTTATACAAACCGCTCGGCGGCCAAACAAAAGTATCCGACAGGATCAAGCCAAGCGGGCTTCCGGTGCCGGACCCATTGGATCCTGAAGAATCATTCATCGCAAAACCCTGAACATTATTCTCATTCTCAATCCCGATCGCATTTAAGAAATGCCGGGCCCGTATTTTGTTGTGCAGGGCAAACTGATCCGCCATCGGTTTCAACAAATAGTTGAGAACTAAATTTTTATTCGTAATTGCCTGGCCGATACGGATAATCTCGCTCGCCTTCGCGCCAATATAGGCGTAATCTTCCGGGCAAGTTGAGTTGACTGCCCCCGGATTGCACAGCGTGCCCACAATACTGGCTAAATTCTGCCGGTAACCGGAGAAGACCACCTGCAGGTTTTCTTCAAGCTCCTGGCGCTTTGCTATAAAAAATTCTCTGCCCCATTCCAGTTCTTTTTTAATGGCCTGAACACCAAAGAGAGCGTAGCCGGTTGGTAAATTGAGGCTGTTATTTCCGCCCTGCCAGGCAAACCGCATGGCGTTAATCGCGGAGAGTTCTGCATATCGGGCTTCAAACTTGATGAGTTCGTCATAGCGCGCTTGCGCCACAAAGTCATAATGGAAAAGACAGCCGTCCTGGCCATTCGGTCCTGTCGCGGATCCCCAATATTGAGGCCGCCCGCCGGCGCAAATGCCCGTGCTGTGGCCATTTTCGTCCACATCCATTTGCGGCCCTATGACTTCCCATTCCAAATCTCGCTGGACACCGCCGCAACCGAGAATGTGGCAATAAGCATTCTTGCGCATGGCTTCGATTTGATCTGAGCGCCGGATAAATTCAAGTTCAGCATGGCTTAAATTGATTTGGTCATTGTTATAATTACCGAGAATGGCCTCTGTTATTGCCAGATCTTGTGCAAATCCGGTCACAGGATTACTCACGTTTGAAACCGCAACACGAAATGTTCCGAACTGGCTTTCCGCAGAAAAATTAAGATAAATTTCTCCAATGTCGAAGCCGATTTCAGACGCAAAATCAGCAACCGTCAATGTGTACCATTTGGTGGGATCCAGATCGTTCAGAGTAAGCACTTTCCAGTCATTTGGATTGTCAGGGTCCCCGCCCGCCCGAAGAAAGCGGACTTCCGCATTTGCGTCAGCCGGAACAAACCGCAGAACCGTACTATTCAAATCCTGATTCACCTTGGTCAGTACATATCCCCAGCGCTCTTCAGACGCTAAACCGGTCCTGCGTTTTAATTCAATTTCATTACTATTGCCGCCGCCGGCAATAAAGGTTGGGTAACCGCCCGTATTAACCCAGCTTTGCCTTCCGCCATATCCGTTTGTCGAACTGTAGTACGGCGGATTTCCCGAATAAACGACAAGCGATCCTTCAAATGTATTGCCCGTAAGATCTGAAAGCGGATTAAGAATTCCGGTAGGGTCTGCCGCGTCATTATTCTGATTCATCGCCACCTGGAATGTGTCGAGCGCGCTGTTCATGGCAAACGCTAAAAACACTTCGTCAACGCTCATTCCAACCGTGCTTTGAGAAACATCGATTTCATACCATTCTCCGGCGCTCAGGCCTGTCAGCATGATTGATTTTCTGGTCAGCACCGAATTTCCGCTTCCATCATCCGTCATTCCGGTAAACCAAATCTCAGCCTTTGAATCGGCCGCCTGGAAATGAATGACCGTACCGTTGAGCGGACTTGTGCCTTTTTTCAGCACATAGCCCCACCTGTCCGCCGCGCCGCTCAAGTGCGGCGTGCGCTTGAGTTCAAATACACCGTTTGCGATAAATCTGGGTTTTCCTTGTGTGTTGATCCAATCCTGCAAAGCTCTTTGGCCATTGGTACCATCCGCTTCCGGCCCCGATAAACCGCTGACACCGCACAAGCCAGGCGCAGTGCACGCATCCAAGTTGGAAACATTGGGCGGTTGGACTGAATTGGCCACATTACTCACGTACACTTGGGTTGTATTTAAAACGCTGGAAGCTGAAAATGTAAGTTCGATCGCCTGAATTTTCCATCCCGGCTGGATTATGCTGTCTAAATTATCGTCATTGGCCATATCATAATTGTAAATGGTGCCGGGCTGAAGATTGGTCATGCGCACCACCACCGTTTTGACCTGGCCCTGGCTGTCCAGAAAAGTCATCACAATTTTGGCCTTTGTATCCGGAGCACGGAAAGAAAACGCGGGGCGCAGCCCTGCTGTATCCGGGAAATTTGACAACCGGTATCCCCATCGCTCACCGGAGGCAATACCGATTTCCCGCATCAGGTTAATCCCTCCGCTCATCGCGATGGCCAGAGGATCCTGAAGATTAATTCCTTCTTGCTCAGCCCCTTCGGTATCAATATTGGGAGTAGCGCCCGGATCCTGCGGAGTAATAGAAGGATCTATTTGCTGCGATCCGGCCGGATCCTGTCCAAAACCAGGGTCCTCCGGAGGATTAGAGGATGTGTTAGTGACAAATGCCCGGTAACCCACCATGCTGCCTGTCGCGTATTCATAGGCGGCGACATCTTCAACTTTTAAAAGTTCGGTGGCAGCTTGCGCTAAATCCTGTGTCACAAACATGGACCAAATATAACCGCGGTCATACACGGAGAATTGCAACATCAGCGGCGAGTAGCCCTGATATCCGGGGCCGAAGAACTCTGTCCCCGCGGGCGGCGCCAAGTAATAGCGCATCATCCGGAAATAGCCAAGATCCAGAATGCTTAGACCGCAGCCGATTTGATTGCCTCCAATTTCACAAGGATCCGGCGTGCCCCCTTGTGGGTCCCAACTGCCCTCTAAGTAGTACCAATAATCATTCTGGAGATTGTTATAAATCCTGTTTTTGTCATTGACCGTATCCCATGAAATATTTTTAAGGTCAATTTGATAGAAATTGCTCTGGCGCCAGCTGAAAATGTCGCGCATCGCCTGGTCGGTCTGCGCTAAATAAGAAGCGGATGTGTAATTTTCTATATTCTCCTGCCAGCCTTTAAAGAAAAACAGCGTGCCGGTCGTGTTGTCCCATGCCATACCGGAATTGGTATAGGCCGCATAACGCGCGTATTCGCGGATATCACGCCAATCGTTGGGATTGCCCGCGCCGCCGACTAAATCAAGAAAGATATCGCCGACCTGATCACTGTAATACAAAGCGGATTGCCGCAAGCGCGTGCGCATAATTTGAGAGCTATTCCAAATGCTTAATTTATAAAGCCGCTGAGATTCGTTAAATGAATTACGAACCCAGGTTTGCGCGGCATCGCGCGTATTCATAAACTGCTGGGCTTCATACTGCCACGATCCTAATTGACTGTTAAAATACGGGTTTCCTGAGAGCCAGCCCGGTGTCTGCTGGTCATACGAGCAGCTTGTCGGAAAACCATTGCTGTCGTAGTCGCAGGATTGATGCGTGTTCTGAGGCGGTGAATAATTTGAAAGCGAGCCCATCAAATTATTGTAAATCCACTCCACCTGCTCAGCTGTGCAAGTCGTATTGGGGCCGTCAGCGCTCGCGTAAGTATCACAATACCAGAGGTTATCATTGGTAATAGAGCCGCCTCTCAGCACTCTGATTTTTTCGTTCATGTGATAATAAAACTTATCGATCGCTCCCCACAACTTGTCATAGCTGTATTTATACTGCACCTGAATTTTGCGCGCCTCGGCATCAAAAATAAAATGTTCGATGGTCCAGCGGTCAAATTGATTTTGGTCGTTGGGCCTGAAAATCCTGAACTGCGCGATGTTGTTACGAAAATCGTTATAATCCACATGGCGGCCGTGATCGGAAACAATCATCGAAGAGCTCATTCTCGCTTTTTGAACGGCGGATTCCTGGGCAAGCTGCGCAGCCGCAGATGCGCGCGCTTTGATTGCGCTCACCTGGCTGATCAAGCGCTGTAAGAAATGGTTCACATTTTCGTCTGTAAACTGTTCTCCATCCGTAGTCGGAACCGGAATATAGGTGGTATCTTCATCGAGCATTTCATTGCAGTAAGTACCGTTACGCTGATCGCAATGAAACAGCAGATCCATTTTTGCCACATGGTCATACAGAAGCGAGTAGTTATGGTTACCATCGCTGTCCGTTGAACCGTCTCCAAACTGCTGATAGAGCTGATCCAGCAGATAATTAATTCCATTCACTCCGCCATTATCCGGATTCGCTGCCTGATTAAAACGCTGAAGCGCTTGTTTGTAATCGCTGAAAAGATTCTGAAAAGCCGTTGTGTAGTTGCCATTCGCAAGATTTTCATAGTAATTTTCGCGGGCGTTGTTAATATTTGCCTGAAGCTGTGCGGCCGCGTCACCGACAGTTCCAAAACGTTCTGCCGGATTGGCAGATAAATAAATCTTTCTGTTGCCGGCCCCATCACAGCCTGCATATTGTCCGCGAGACGGATTGCATGGATTCGGGTCAACGGTGTAAACGGAAATTTTGAGCCGGCCTTCGCTGTCGAGCTGGATGTAGCTTGCAAGTGTGGCGGTCATGTTAGTAGATAGATTGCTGACTAACCCGCCAAAAATTTGACGCAGATCGTAGGTAATTTCATGCGTGTTGTTTGGATCATCCACATCTTGCTCGAACCAGCCTTCCACACGGTCTAAAACTCCGATATTGCCGATGCCGCCGTAAGAACTGCGGAAGAAGCTCTTGTAATCGTTGAGCACCTTGTCAAAAGCCGAGTCCGGAACCACGTTGAGGCGAATTTCATTATAAGGATTGTTATTGTGATCCAATCGCGGAACCAGATGCGTGCCGCGCGCGTAACGGATCAAAGCGCCGGTCTGTCCGCAAGTTTGCCCTGTGCCCGCGCCGTATGAACCATCTTCATTGCACATCATCTGCATATACAATTTATTGGCGCCTTCCAGAACATGGTCCGTATAATAAAGCGCCATTGCCTGCTTGGTAGCCAGCCTGTACTGTTCTTGGTCGATTAATGAAGTCATGCCGGCCGGATATTGCAGGCTGTCGCCGTTCAGCAAATTGTTCATCCGTACCCACATCTGTGCATAAATTATTTTGAGATTATTCATTAACAGGTTATAGCCGGTCGCGCCGCCCACAGCCGCGTCCGTATTTCCGAAAATGACGTCTACGCTCGTATCCGCACAATAAGAGCCGTTACACGCCGGCTGAAGCTGCCCTTCCAGCCAGCCTGCGAACAAATTGAGTTCCATGTCGATAGCTTGCACAAAATCTTGAATGCCGCAATTCTCTGCTGTAAAACCATTTCCTCGAGTACATCTGAAAACGGTCGGCTGCCCGGTGACGTCCAATCCGCGAACAATATCCTGGGCGAAAGCGGACCAATGCTGCTGGAAGAAAGGTGAATCCAGGCGGACTTGTTTTAGAAAATCGGTCACAACCGCTGCAGAATCAAGAATGTCAAATGTGTTTTCATTGGGGCTTTGATAATTAGCGCCGTCAAATTTCATGCTCTGGTAGCCAAAGTAAAAGAAATCGTCTGGTGTACTGCCGCTTGTGGAAAGATTGACGCCGCGGGAATCGCTCGCCATTTGAATCCAGGTGTTAATGGTTCCGACCAGCGCCACATCTTGCACATTTCCCGGCGTAAGTTCGGCCTGCATCATGTATTGGATATCGCGGTCATTTTCACCCGTTGAAACAGACCGGATTTTTTCTACTGTCACCCAAACACTGCCGACTTGTTTTTTAACCCACATAACCGTTCCGTTCGGCCTGACAAAAATGGCAATACCCTTTTCCCGGTTCAACACAAATGTATAACCGCGATACTGGCCGCTACGGATTTTGACTGTTTCAATCTTAGGTGTCTGACGGGTGCTCAATTGGCCGTTTTCAGGATTGATGAGGAAATCTTCACGCCGGACACCCGCCTGTATGCCGTGATCGGAAAAGTCTGTTGTCACAATGCTCTTATATAAACCGGTTGGATCCGGAGAGAAGAACGTACCGCCCACCGCTTGATAACGGATGGTTTCTTCCATCCACGTCGGTGATTCAAGCCGGTTCAATTCGCCGTATCGAGTCGTGGTCGTGGATACAATGTAGTTACCATCGCGAATCACCCGGTTATTGATAGAGCCCGGCGCTTTTCTTAAATTAATGGTTTCGTTGCGGACCTTGGTCTGGCGGCCCAGCTGGTCATATTCCCGCCCCAAACTGTAATCAATGGTCCGCGCAATCCATTCAGACGCACCCGTCTGTTTTTGCTTCACAATATTGAAACTTTGATCGACAACCAGCGTTCCGAGCGGAAGGCCGTCATTTGAAGTGCTGGCGCGGAAGAAATTATAAACGCTGGTCTCCTGATCCACCCATTGCTCAATCGCGCCGTCAAATGCTTTACCATAAACAAAACGGACCATCGGAAGCCCTTCGATCCGGTATTGGCTTGCCACACTGGTTGAAACCGCGGAAGCATTGGTCACCAGCTTTTCCGACACTTCCGACATGAGCGACGAATCAGTTTCAGGGTTGATCACCCAGATTTTAAATTCAGGAATCCATACGCCATTTTCTTCGTGGCCCAAAAAGTTATGATGGAAAGAATCTGGCGCATCCGGATCGCTGGCGACAGAAACCGGAACGGTCAGGTAACTCACGATCACCTGACGGTTATCGGGTTCTTCAGACGCCGGGTCGCTGGTACAGCCGCGCTTACAATGCTGCTCTGTCGATTTATAGACATAGCCCCGGTAGGTTTCATAGGTAAAGAAGGATTCGCCACCGTAACCGATCATTGAAAGATCGTCCCCGTTTTTAGTTCCGTAAATTTGATGGATCACGCGGCCGAAATTATCAAAATACTCTTCAACCCGGTTATTGACACCGTTTCGATCGTCAATTGTGGGCGTGCAATTAAGCGCGACAGCGGGATCGGTCGAATTGCAGGCCTCGGGGTCATTGAGGGTAATTTCTCCGGGCGTTTGGGTGAAGTAAACCGGCATCCGGTTGCCATTTGGTATGTATTGTAAATATTCCAAACGGACGGTTTTTTGAAGAACGCCCTGGGTGTAAGTATGTTCAAACTTAATGAAACCTTTATCGAAACCAAAATAGCCCCCGCCGCGGGTTGTTTCACCAATCACCGCCCCATGAACCGTATCCAAAAACTGTTCGCGTACGCCGCGATAATCGGCCACCTTCTGATATCGCAAGCGCCCTTTTTCAAACACCTGATCCGAAAAAGTCGTTGTGACGCCATTTAAATCGGTAAAACTCTTGGTGGCGCCGGTGCGCGGATCTAATACAGTGCGTGTCTCTCCCGTCCCCTCATTATCAAGAAGCCTTGTGAATACCATTTCGATCTGGAAAAATTGATTGAGCACATTACGGATCTCCGAAACGCGTCCGAAATTATCAATTTGCCGGATAATATTTCCGTTTGAATCAAAGAAATTCTGCGTTACCACATCTAAATATTCCGGCTCACCCTGCTGACGGTTCAAGTTGAGTTCGCGGCGTGTAAAAATAACCTGCCTGACGTTCCCCGCCGCGCCTCGGATTTCCTGAATATCAGTTACCAGGCCGGGATCATCGGCTGCGGCATCTGGAAATTTCCGTACAAGCCGCGTTCGGAGGCCGTCAGCGTCCGTGGTGATAATTTCACGGATTCCAATGTCATTTACCGTTCGCGTTTCTTCAACATAACCATGCTCATCATTGAGCGTATATTCGAAGGTGGTCCACGCCTGAAACGGGTCTGTTAGTTTGGTGGTGAGGCCGCGATGATTGAGTTCTGTAATTGTGACTAAAATTTTATCGGCGGCCGTGCAATTGCCATCCATCATCCAATTAAGATCGCAAAACTGTTCTGTTGCCGTGATTTTCTTAATGATTCCGTGGTCTAATTCATACGCAAAAGTGGTAAATCGAAGATGCTCAATGTGACGATCAACTTGAAGTAAATTCCAATAGGCTTCAGCCGTAAGCCCGTCAAGAAATAAGCCTGCGCCGCCCGGCTGATCCGAATATTGAAACCCCTGGTTCCAGCGGCTCGCTTGCGCGCGGATACGCCGTCCGGCATTGCCCAAGAAATCAATCTTACTTTCATACACCACTTCCTTTTGATCAATGCTCCATGCATTTTCAGCTTCGTCCCACATTTGATACGTAATGGTGCGGCTTGCCAAACGCCCAAATTCGTTGAAAGAATAATTAAAATCACTGCGGCGCTCCGAGATAAATCCGCCGAGGCCATCCGGCGCACGCTCAATTTGATGCACCACCGTACCGTCGACTAAATTAAAATGCTGCTCCTGCTCACGGCCGCGCCAATCGGTTGAAGTGGTCGTTAAAAGACGGCCGACAGAATCTTTCACGTGAACTAAGTTGGTGACATTGCCGAAACGGTCCGTAATTTTAATGACATCGCCGTCTACATTTTGCTCGCGAATGGTACCAACTTTGTTAGTGCGGAACCAGGCCGGGTCTGTGAAAAATCGCCAAGTCACTTCACTCACTTTTTCACGTTCTATCACAGGATTTATTGCCATGCCGGCAGGCGGCAAAATATCCAGAGGGTTGTCATACGTCAAGTCGTCTGAAACCGGCATATCAATTTGATCGGCGGCATCATAAACCAGTGTTTCTGTCGGAATGCCATTTGCATCACGCTTGGTTGCCAGATAAGATATGGCGCCTGCCTGGTCAATCCGCTTCCAGAGTGACCCATCTAAACGGAAGTAATCAATTTCAGAAACAATTCTGTCCAGTGTGCTGTCAGTCGGAGCCGTGGCACGCGGCCCTAAGAAATCGTTTAAATTAAATCCAAAAAGTTGAGCGATGGGGCCATCTTCGGGAAAGAGGTCTCGCGGACTATGGCCGGATTCTCGGCGCGTCCATTTGAGATTACCAATTGAGTCAAAGAAATGCGTATACTTTGTTGTTTGCCCAAAAGCGCTGGTCGACATGACAGGATTTCCATTCACGTCATTCACCATGATGGTGTGAATACCGGAAGACTGCACGGCAGCGCTTGTCACAAAACCGTTCGCATCTGTCACTAATTGCCACGGAAGATCATCCTGAAGTTTTGTGGTGATCACGACTGTTTGGCTGATGTATTCGGTCGCCGGATCCATCACATATTTAAAGATAGTGGCGGTGTTCCAGTTGGTTGTGACCGCTGCCGTACGAAGGTCAGCCGTATATTCATAGGTATCGATTCTGCCGTTTGGATTCTCTACACGGTCCACAATCGGCACATACCCGCCCAAAGCCCTGCGGCCGTCCTGCGGCTGCGCATAATAAGTAATCGTATTGTCCGCTCTCACCGTCCGATCCAAAACGCTGCGCCCCTGAACCGTATTGTAAAAACTGGTTACTTTCATGCCGCCATTGAGGAATGTTTCCTTCACGCGGTCAAGAAATGGATTGTTAGGATCCGCTTCGTAAATCCGTTTGGTCCGGTTAGAGTCCCAATCTTCTATCAAATGTCGGATATTATTGATGTTGGCGTATTTAAAAAGAGTGAAACCTAAGTTGCGGCCATCGGTGCCGAACCGCGCCTGCATCGTCACCTTTGGCTGATTTTTGCCGGTCACCGGATCGCCATTGTCATAAAGCGTATAAACTGTTCCTGTATTCTGCCGGGTGATCGTATAACCAATATTTTCACCATCCGGGGTATCCAGAACACCGTTACCATTTGTATCTTCACCCGGATCCAAAATGCCGTTGCCATTCAGGTCTTCCCGGAAAATAATCAGGTTTTCTAAAATTCCATCTCCGGTTAAATCTTTCTGCACCTCAACGCCCGGCGGAACTGCGGTAATGCCCGGTTCATCTCCGTAATAATATTCGATACGGGAATCAAGAATGGTTTTTTGGCCGGTTGCCGGCGGATTACTTCGCAACCGGTAAACTTTTTTAACCGCCAACCGCTCATCGCCCGGCGCAGGCGGCACCGCATCCTGAAAACCCCTGAAAATATTTTCTTCAATCAGATAATCTAAAATCGGGCTGAGTGCATAAAAGTAAACGGTTGTGATTTCCTGATAGCGGCCTGAAGCCGGCAGTGTTTTATCGTAAAAATCATAAACTTTTGATTCTGACAGGCTGCCTTCTGTTGTATAAAAATTCTTGGTAATGGTTTCTGTTTTTCCGAACCCGAAGTTGATCGCATACTGTCCGCGTCCGGCCATGTCCAGATAAGTGCGGGAATCAATATCCACCGTACCCGGATTATTATCCGCATCGGCAAAACTGATGGATTGAAGCCCTGCTTCATCCGGCGCTGTCACCTGAGCCAGCACCGAACTCGAAGTGGTTTCAAAATAAATAGCCTGCTCAAATTCGTTGTAGGTATAAACTTGAAACCGGTTTGCCACCTGCCCGTTTAAGAATCCAATACTGCCCTGCCTTAAACCGATGGCGCTGAAGAACGTGACATCCGTCAGCCATTCATTTGCTTCCTGGACATACGGATTTACAAAACCAGCCTGCTGAGGCAGAGCAACCGTAAAATGACGGTAGCCATCAACACCCGGAGCTGTCAGCGTGCCGCCTTGCGGCGCTTTGTAAGTTAAAGTACGGACATTTTTACCGTGGCTCACAATGGTTTTTTCATAGAACTTAGCGGTCAATCCATCGCTCTTATAACGGACTCTCACTTCCGGATTTTGCGCCGCATTATAATAAGTAGTCGCGTTGCGGAATGTTTTTATATTTCCCACAGAACTGCCTGAATACCAACCATCCGTGGTAATCACACGCGTAAAAATAGCGGTTGGGATCGCGGCGTGAGAATAATTTTGAAGCGTGCTTTTTCGGTATTCGTGAACCGCAAAAAGCGCTTTACGGTCATTCGGAACTGAATATTCAAAAATGGTGGCGCCCTGATTCAGGCCGGTTTCGGGATCAAATTGTACCGCGCTATTTCGGCGCTGAATTTGGTCAAGGTAAGTGGTCTCTACAAGCCCTTGATTATTAGAACCAATGTAAACGATTTTCTTAAATCCGTCAGCCGCATCTTCAACCTGTGTGTACTGGGCAAGATAAGTATCAATTTGTGAAGCAAGCCCCGCGCCCGGAATCGGCATATAAATACTCGCACGGCCCGGTGTCACGCCGTTTGATAAATAGGAAAGTGTGTAGGCCGCCTGACTTTCAAGTTCAGTGCCGGGAGCGCCCATGTAAGTGGTGGAAACTCTGCCGGCGTAAGTAGACGGATTGATCCGCTCTACATAAAAATAGTTTTGAGCCAGCGAACTGCTGTAAGACAAAAGATGGACTGATTCCGCACCGTAATTATCAGTTTGGTATAAAAGCCCGTTATCGGTATAAAAATTAATTCCCCAGCCAGTGGTTTCACCGTTCTCATCAAATGTTTGGTATCCTTGCGGCGATCCCGCGAGCGACACCGCGCCGGGTGTAAATGATGTTCTGGGATGCAGATAATCCGTCCGGATTGGATTTCCCTGAACCGTAATGCTGGTGTAGCCGGTAGCTGAATCGGTATTGCGCGTTACTTTTGGATAGCGATACGAATTAATCTTTGTAGTTTCTTTATGTGTAATTGCCGGACGCCCGTCCTGGGCCGGCTGATCAATCATTTCCACAGTCACCGGCACGCTCCAGCTATCAGGCGTTCCGTCCAAATCAAATGAAAGTGTCGCCACCTGCTCTCCGTCTTCATTTTGATAAAGAACACTCGAAAGCCCGTCTTGCACAATTCCCTGCACCTGACCAAGAACGCTCGTGTTGAATCGTGTCGCGTTGGTCAGTTGAATGCGCTGATAGCCATCACTGTCCGGCTGCGTGATCGTTGCCCAGCCATCCGGCCGGTAAGTCCACACTTCGCGCGCCGGGCCTCTGGGGTCATCAGACTTATATTTGAAGAGCGCATAGCTTGCAATGTGAATACCGTCTTGTTTATAAGAAACTTGCGCCTGCGCGTTGTGGTTTACCGGATCCATGTAAATGACCGTGGTGATGCCGGTTCCGATATTGCCGTTTTGACTCGGTTTGTAAATCGTAATGGCGCCGCCCGTCGGTGAATACGCCACATAAGAACCGGTTGGATAACTGGCTGGATCTGTATTGTTGGCGGCAGTAATTAAGTTTTGGGAATCAGTTTCAAAATATTGAGTACAAGCAGCATTCAGGCAGACTCTCTTTTTGAAAGGATCCGATACATCTAAATTAACCCGGAAATTAACCCGCTTCACGGCGGTTACATTGCCATTGAAATAGATAAACTCGACCTGAGCACCCATGGGTAAAAGCGTGTTGGAGGATTCTTGGACAATTCCGTTCTCATCAATCTTAACTGTGCAATTTTGTGAGCAGCTTGTCAGCTGGAAAATTCGAAGAACGCTTTGTGTCAATACGGATGAATTTTTTGATTTTAGTTTTTTGTTAACCGCATCGTATTCCACATAACTGCCTGCCGGAAACGCAGGGCCAAGCTGAGCGCAATCAAGTGCGGGGCCGGATTGATTGTAATAATCGCGGCATTCAAGCACTTTGCCCTCTCCGTCTGTTTTCATCAAAATGTGCCAACCGTTATAAATGCCGCTGGTTGCGTAAAAATCAAACAATTGAGTAGAAATTGTTCCTTGAATGATAGATCCTTTAATCGTTAACCGGTAGTTCTGCAGATCAACCGTCATGATCTCATCGCCCACCCGTAAATTCTCCCAATTGTTTAGCTCGACAATTCGCCTGGTAATTGCATCCACTTTAATCCAGGATGAATAACTTTGGAACCATCCCGAGCCATTGTAACGATAGTAATGATCGTAAAGACGTTGAGACCCGAGCGTCTCGCGGTGAGAAAGGTAATAAAAATCATAATTGTTAACCGTCTTGAGCAATAAATAAACCGATGGATCACCAACTGTGAAACGCAAATCGTTTGAACTCAAAACCTGATTGGGTGCCGTATTATTGCTGTTAAACGAGCTTGCTGAAAGCGACACGGTTCGATTGTAAGAAAGCCTCCGGGCAGAATCATCGCTAAATGAATCATTGGAATCCAAAAACCGGTCTAGCGTCCAATTCAAGCTGCTCGCTTCATTAACATTTAATAAACTGCAATTCCACCAATCGTTTACCGCGCACGTGGTGAATGTTTTAACATTTGAATTAATCATGCCCGGCAATAAGCGGAAATTGGGATTACGGAGTTCATACCGATTCAGAATTGAATTGCTCCAACCATCGTAGTTTACATAATCAAACGGGTCCACAATACCACCAAGCGCATAGCGCCAGTCTTCCACACCGCTCGCGCTCATGTTGGACACGATCCTGTTCACATACGAATCGGAATACAGGTCGTACTGTCTCTTCACGCGGATTTCATTACCGATAAAGCAATTGTCGGGATCCTCAAAACCATTCGGAACGTTGCAATTTGCCCACTGAGGATTGGTGTAACTTGTATAAATAAGCGACCGGTTGGCTTCCGGCACTAAAAAGGCATCCAAAACAAGTTTTTCAAAATTAAGCCCGCCGTCTCCATAATATCCTCCGGCTGGATAATGCAGGGTTTGGCCAACTGAACCCGCGAAGAACGAGCCGCCCTGCGGATCGCTGCGGACAGTTTGACGGGTTTGGAACATGTAACAATTGCGCCCGCCGTCCATGTCAATGTTGCCTGTGCCGCTTGAGCTGTCGCAAGTAACAGTCGGGTCGTAGGTCACATTGGTGTAAAGACTGAAATAATCCTGGCTGCCGGGATTGCTCGAAAGCGGTAAAAGATAGCGGTTGTAATCATAGGTACTGCCTGCAATCACGCCTCCTAACATGTAGAAGAAATACCCGCCGCCCCCGCCATACGGATCTTGAAAGTTATAAATACCAAACCGGCCGGACGGAAAGCGCGGATCCGCATTGGCCGCGTTTTCTAAAATATCCCAGGTCAAATAAAATTGGTCGGCAAGGTCATACGATCCGTAACCGGTATTAATACGCCTTTCGCCTTCACTTAATTGACGCCAGGTCGGCGTTCCTAATCTTACATTGCGAATTATGTTGTTACTATCCTTCGTGAACACGGTGCGCTCCATGGAGCTGAACCGGTAGGAAAATTTGGTCACAACATCCCGAATGCCGTTTCGTTCATAAAATCCCGGCAGCGCGCCAAGGCCATTGCCTCCTATGGCAAAATCCGCATTTAGATACGTATTTATAGGAAGCCGTGAGCTTAAACTACCGTCCGACCAAAGCACTTTTCCGTTAGCATCAACTCGTAGAAATCCGTCAAGAATGGGATTGGTCAGTGAGTTGTTATCTCCGTCATCCAAAGTGGATGCTCCATACTTACTTTCTTGAAGTGTTACAATTGCGCCCAAATAAGGAGAACAATTTTCCTGGCCTTCTTCGGTACAAGGAATCAGGGTGTTATAAACCAGCCAGCCGTAATCATGATCAAAACGGTGTTCTTGAATATCGGTACAATCCGTGTCACCGAACGCGCAGACTTCGAAACGGTCATCTTCGGATTCAAAGGGCCTTGATTTTGGCCGTCCGTTGGTCTCAAGTTCGAAATAAACCTTTTTCAATTCACTGGGATTACTGAGCGATGGAACCGAATAAACACGATACGCTGCTGTGTTTGTGTTTAAATAATCCGCCTGCCCATCGCCATTGAAGTCCATGCCGAAATGAGACGGCGCCCACGCACGATTAAACTGGTCATGATTGCGTTTAATGGCGATTGTGGGCGTTAACTTTGCATCATAAGTCGCAAAAAGCTGGTAAAGCTGTGAAAGCGCGATGCGCGGATCTGTGCTGGTAAGAATTTGCTTGGTGGTGCTGTCAACGTCGATATACAACTGGCCTGATTGATCCAACATGTAACGCGTCTGTCCCGGTGTCACTGTTTGCGAGGAGTAAATCTTGAAAACCGTATCCGCTTTGCTTGAAAAATAAGATTCTGCATTGCCCCAATCCGAAATGCCAAATGTTTGGCCGACTTGAAGCCCTTTGATAATCGGTGAAACACCGTCAATTAAATCTGCATGCGTACAAACCCAGTCAAACGACCACATGGCGTCTCCGCCGGATGCCTGATAGCCGCAAACGTAGTAAATATGCTGAGATGACGTAACTTCATATTGAAAATTAGAAGCAACGACCACGCCGCCGCGGTCAAACCGGCAGTGCGGATCCGGGTTCTGAAAAATACTGCTTCCCGGCGCGCCGCAATCGTAAGAATCAACATTATTATTGACTGCATCAAAGTAGTGGTAAGTGCTTTTCCTGAAATCTACCTGTACGGTCCAGTTTCCTCCTGAAAGGTCACCTAAATGCCAGCACTCATACGCTGTTTTTCCCTGCGACGCGCAGCGTGCAGCCTGCAACGGGATATCCGAAAAGACATAACTGCTTCCCGGTTGGGACATCGCGACATTCGGATTGAACGTATCATGGCGGAAACGCGTAAACATTACATCAATCCATCTGTAATTGTGCTCGTAAAGATTGTTGATGTCACAACCGCGCGGGCCATCGTAACAGCCGGCGTCATTCACGATATCGTAATTAGCGCCGATCAGTTTTGCTTCCAAGCAGCCGCCGCCGGTACACGGGCGCGGGCTGGTATTGCCAGGGTTTGACGGGTCATATGATTGCAGAATTGAAGAATTCTTTCCGATTCCGTGCTGCCACCATTTATACGGAACTTCTTTTCCATCCGCGCCGAATTTTACGGTTGAAGAACATTGATTGCCCGGCAAGCAGCGGCCCGGATCGTTTACATCAAATGTAAGCTTTGTCCCGATTTTGAATACGTTTTGATCAGTTGAATTTAAAATCACCCCGAAAGAATCAAGATAATTATGAATCAGCGCAAAATACTGTTCAATAATGCGGTCATCCCGGTATTCGCCGGGATCCGGTATGCCATTCAGATAATTAACTCCGCTAAATTGAATTGTGTTTCCGTTAATATCCTGCCCATCGCGGAAGGTATTCTCATCGCCTACTTGATAAAATTGTGACTGATACCTTGTGGGATCAGGGATCATCTGATTCCAGTAAGGCTGACAGGATGCAATGCTGTTGCAAGTTACGCTGGAAGTTGTGCCATCCGTGTTTCGGATCAGGAACCTTCCCTGCTCATCTTTTAGAATATAAATATGGTGATCTGTAAAAGGATTGACAGTGCGGTTTGTTTGGAATGTGAGCAGTTCCGAAACCTGTTTAACTCCATCCCCGTTCAAATCAAACCAAGTGTTAAAAACGCTGGAGTCATAATAAGTGCCGTCATAATACTCAAGCAAATAAGGGCTGTTGTAATCACAAACAGCCGGATTTACAGTACAAAAGTTTGCGATCTGCTGATCGAGCGCTGCGTCACGGCCGACCGTCACAATTACGGGCGCTCCGCCTCCCTGCGGTGTGACTTCATAAGTCAGCTGGCTGTATTCATAGAAAACCCAGGATTGAAAATTGGCAATTGCTTCTTGATTGAATTCACCGCCGCCCCAGTGAGCACCGTTATTAACTTGAGTCGGATCAAGCCCCCAAAATCTTGGATCAGTCGTTAGCCGGTAATTGGGATCGCCTTCCATTAAATATTCAAGCGAATCAGCCAAAGTAGCGAGCGGTGTAGTGGGACCGCCGGGAGAACCGGCTGGTTTTGCAAGTCTTGCAAGAACAGTTGAATAAGTGCCACTATTAGCCACATAGCCATTACGCCAATTTTGGAATGTGTAATGATTGGAATCCGGTATTTGAATATGGAAGAATGGATCTTCAACCATAAAAGCCGGCCCATCCCAGCTGATCAGCTCACATCTTTGAACAGTTGGATCTGTGGAACCGAGCGCAGCCATGCAGGCATCGATATCAATAATTTTCGCATTGGGGTCATTGGGATGCGCCGGATCCTGCTTGGTTAAAATATCCACAATACCGTCTTGATCAAAATCCCACCAGATATCGATTTTTCCGTTTCCATTGGTGTCTGCAAAATGTCCGGGTGAAAATTCTTGATATTTGTATCTATCTTCCCAGCTGCCGACACCCGAAAAACTCACCTGTCCGATTGAAGAAATCCATGCTGAATGGTAATCCTTGAAAAGAAGTGTGCCCGGAGGATAACGGTCCTGAACAAGAGTGCCGCTCGGCAAAGTAGTCCGCGCAGTATGCGCTTGTGATGTCAGAAACTGAGGATCGTTGGTCAATTCTTGAATGATCGGCAGATACTGATCAAGATTATAGAAAAGATCATTTTCGTACGGCGAAAAATAGCGGACTGTCAGATGGCAATCTGTGCCAAAACCGTCGTGTTTGTCGATACAGTTTGTCCCTCCGGTCATATAAATGCGGGTTGCCTCGGGCGGCTTAAAATTCGGTGTTGGTGGATTCCAGGGGTGATAATAATCGCCAGCGTAGTAAAACGGTGCATCCAGGCCATTTGTCCAACCGTCACGATTGATGTAGAGAATATTATTTTGTGTACTGGCAGCACCAAAAAGGTCAATGCTTGGAAGCACTTTTACATACAGCGCGAGCTCCGCCGTACTCACCGGTATTTTTGTCGGATCGCTGGAGGCGACAATGCGCTGAACATTGGATTCATCGGTACGTACATCAATCCAACTTCCGTCAGAAAAGGCGTATCGCGTAATTCCGGTAACTGTATCAACGGTTTTACTCACAAAGGACAAAGCAACCGGCCGCATGCTATTCAAGAAAAGGCTCGCCTTGTTTGAATTGAAATTCAAATAATTAAAATCAAGCCCGATTAATTCCGGATGAAGCGCAGCTGCCACCACAGTACCGCCCTGCCCGATGTCACCGTTCATTTGAGAATTATAAACATTCGGAATACCGAATCTGGAACGTAAATCAATGGTCATTTCGCCCAGAGAAGTAGACGTAATATCGTAACCGATGAATTGGGCGCGGCGGCAGGCTTGGCTCGTACACTGCCACGGATTTTGAGAGCTGCCGTTATAACGATACTTATAAATCGGCGAATTTTGATCATAGAAACCGCTTACCGGCCCGAGAAGCTGCGTGCTTCGCTCGCGCCAATACGGCAGTGCGTCAGAAAACGCGAGCGGTGCGTTATAAACATTGCGTTCTTTGTAATCCGGCACGCCATTTCCGTTAACATCCTGCTGGCTTGAGCTGTCGGGCGCCCGCTCACCGAAAGCATACTGATGATATTTTGTCTGGCCGTTATACTCGTAGGGTCGAAGTAAGGGATCGGTTGAATCTAGAATCGAACCTGATTTAACGAGCTGCATCTGGCCGGTCAGCGGATCCAGTATTTGTGTATCACGCGCAAGAAGCACCACATCCATTGCCGGTACATATTCATTAACATATTCGCCGTCATCCACTTGGCCGTTGTTATTCCAGTCAATCCATGAAGACATTTCACCCGGATTGACATAGCCGTCATTATCGGTGGGCTGATATTGAAGCAAGTTGCGGTCTGTCTGATGCCAATGATTCTTCCAACGCCAACGCTGGTTCTCACGGGCTTGCGCGAACCAATGGTCCTGCTCATCACCATTGTCAAATACCCAAACGGGGTTTCCTAGCGAATCATTTTTCTGGATGCACGGGCTGTCGGGGCCGGAAAAAGCCGCTGGATTACAAGTTTCCCAAAGTTCACTATATTGGGCTTTTCCATCTGCTATGCAGGAATTGTTTGAATCGCAATCGCAGTAAAATTGCGGGCACGCCTGCCTTGCCGGCGGGACAGCTTGATCATTCAAGAAAGTTCCATCGTGGTGATCAATCCAAATGGTTCGAGATTGATAGCCCCAGGGTTTATCGGGATTGGGATTGCCCGGCTGAAACGGACAGTTAATCGTGCCGCCACTGCCAATTGAACAGCTTGGGTTTCCGTCACCATTGTCTTCGTCAAAAATACCGTTAAAATTCTCATCCGAGAACCAAATGAGTTCATGTTGGGTTTCGCCCGGATCCGTATAGTCACCATCTCCATTCAAGTCAATACCAACATCAACCACGCCATTGTGGTTAAAGTCATGCCAAGCTTCTATAATCGGCGTGTAATATTCAAGCGGATAAGGATGCCACAAACCGCCGCTGTTTAAATTGAAATAGCCGCCGTCCATATGAACGTAAACTTTGTCATATTTCCAATCATCGATTTCATGCACATTGGTAATCAGCCGGCCGTCCAGCTTCATGAATTCATCGCTGTTGTGCCAATTACCGCTCGGATCCTGCCAATAATAAAAATCGCGGTAAACAGAATTTGGAGTTACATTCCGGAATCTGAAATCCTGGGTTAATTCCTGATTAACGGACCATTCATAATTGAAAACCACTTCACCCAAAATGGTATGGTAAGTGGTTTTTGTCCACGGAATCCTGCGTTCAACCGGCTGTAGAACCCATTTGTTATATTCGCTCAACCACCGGTAAGTGACAATGTCGTTAACTTTGAAATTGATATCCATATTCGTATAAGCTTGATCATAGGCATCGACCACGATCATTTCGGGTTGTCCGGAAGAATTATAATTCAGTTTGACTGTCACATAGGCGTCTGCCTGGCCGGCAGCAGGATTGCCGGTTTTAAAAACACGCCAAGTGTTTGTAATTCTGATCGGTTGAGAAACCATTGGAATCTGATCGGGCGTCAGACCTAAATGATCCGTATCAAGCAAAATATAAACCGGGTGGTTATTTTCGTCTAAGTGGTCAGGGTTAGCATTTGGATCGCCCGTATTACCAAATTGCCCTTCCCGGTGGTCATCCAACTTTACAAAATCGCCGACTTTAAAATAAGGGTGAGGGTTTGGGCCGCCGGACATGCCGGTAATTTTAAAGCGAGATGCCTGATTATCCCACTCTACCGTAAGCGTGGTACCGTCAGCCAGCTGATAACGGTCTTTGAATCCTCCGGTTTGCCAAAAATCAGCAACTTCACTCTGTTCACCATCGACAATAAATTCACCGATATTGCTGCCTTCCTGACCCCAAACAAATCGCGCGGATGTTCCGACTGGAAAGCGCGTGTCGTTAGAGATGGCAACCGTGCCGGTAGAATAGGAAGGCGTGGGCCACACATTGTCTATCCGCATCATATTAATTTCAACATAACCGCCGTTCGCGTTGGTCGTGAAATGTGCGAATCCATTGCTGGGTTGAAGCTGTAAAATCAAGTTCCCGTCCTGACGAATGCTCGGAATATCCTGACATCCATTATCATCACAGATATGTTCCGTGAACATTTGCACACTATCGGCGCGCGCGCGGGGGTCTGTGGAACGCTCACGGTCAATTTGCCAACCGCCCGGCTGACACCAACCTGACGGACAAAACGTCAGGACGATCGTGCCCTGATCTGTCTGGTATTCCAAATGGTCAAACTGAGCTGCGAAACGTGTGATGCGGGTAATGACATCGTAAGTATCATCCAGCGGATCGGCCGGATTGTTGATATTCACTTTAATGACCGACACTGTACCGTCATATTGGTCGCGCGAAACTGGAATATTTAAATCCGTAGAATTCAGCACAATGCCGTATTTCTGCCCATTTCGCATCATGACTTTGTAGGTAATGGTGTGGCCGGGCGAAGTTTCCACTACTTCCGTTCCCAAAACTTCTCCCTGGCTTTCTAATTGATCGGTTGTCAGTACCACTTGATTGGTGACTGTGTTGATCTCAACATAATCAAAATTATCGTTGTCACAGTTTATATTTCCATCACAACTACCCTGCAGTCGCTGATCGCCGCTCAATACGACTTTGAACCGATGTACATTCGGCGGATAGGTCACGTTTGGATCATCATCTTGCCAAACGGTAATCGTCGTTCCGCTGCTCAAGAGATACGTCGTCAACCCGTAATAAGCCGCATAATCCGTTGTCCAATCGTCCATGACAAACCGGTTACCCTGAAAAACACCGATGCAGCCCGAATATTCGTCACCATTTCCATCGCAATCCCTGAGATATTGCGGATCTGTCGTACTGGCGTTCAATAATATTTCCCATTTTGTAGAATCATTAACACGCCGTTTAAAGACTACGAAGCCGTTGTCGGTCTGAAGCGTCATGTCTTGGAATTCAACATTCAAAACCGTTTGGCCATTGTCAATTTTGACACCCGTTTGAGGATCAATCGTCACGATGGCGCCGATGATAAAACGCGGATCTGTGGAACCGGCGGTTACTTGATATTTACCTTGATTGGGGCCTGAGGTAATCAAAGAAGCTAAGATTCTGCATTGGCCACCGTTACCGCAATCAGTTTGAATGTCATAGCTATTTGTGGTGACATTTAATGACGGCGGAACAATGCTCACCGTTCCATCGCTATTCAAGCGGACAATTGAATTATTCGGAATCTGCGGATGATTTGATGAAATCACCAAGCCGGCTTGATTGGTGATAACAGTATAATTATTAGCGCCGACCGTTAAGTGATACTCGGTATTAATGCCTGATGGTGTTACCGTAACAGTTTCACCGAGCGCGCTTCCGACAATCATCCGGAACCCTTCCGGATCCGGTGCTGAGACAAACGCGCCGCTTGGTTTATAAGTGACAATCTTTGTAATCTCGCTGTAATCATTCATTGTAAACATTTGAACCGACGAAACACCCAGCTCTCCCGCAAATGTCCACGGCTGATCCGCATGATCTGCGTCAAATAAATGTGCGGGCGGCACACCGACAAAAGTTACCGCGCCTACCGGGGCGCCATCCGGGCCATACAGTGTGTAGCTGTTCAAGCCTGCCATATTTGAATTAAAAGCATGGAACGCTTTAAATCCGTCACCCACGCTCTGAAGCTCTCCGGCGCTGGCAGACCAGCTGAATGACCCCACTGTCCTGCCACGTGCATTCAGAACATACTCAACATAATTATCAATTGTTTCCGGCGGAACTGCTGGAGACGGCCGCTTATAATTGACTGTCACATTCGGAGAGCCGTCGCGGCGCAGATACGTACGGCTTGTATGAATGCCGAGTTCCGCGCTCAGCTGGGTGTCATTAAGGTAAGTTGCTCCATCATAATTAGACCCGTTCTTCAATTCAAAGGTATCGGTGTAAATCACCTTTCCAAGATTCGGAGCGTCACCGCTATAAATATATTTCGTAATCGCCGTAATCTTAACGCCGGATGGGCTTGTGGTATCACGTTCAAAGCTCACACTGTAGCGCTGACGGTCACCCACCAGAGGAATGTGTTCGAAATAAGTAATGCTGTCGGCATAATTTCTAAATCCCGGCGTTTGGCGCAGTGTTGAAGTTTGAACGGTTTTATACAACTGGCGGTTTTGATCTTCCGTATAGTAGAGTTTTGTTTTTGAAATCACCCACCCGAGCGGGATCGCGGGATTTAAACCTTCCGGATAGGTTGGATACACGCTGCCCAATTGATACGCGCGCATAATGTCATAATTTACCGTTTCGTCCGCCACTTCATTGCCCATTCCATCCAGCGTATCCATCACAGTCACTGAAACCGGACGTGAACAGGTGTCTGATGATTGGCAATTTTCAATAACAGGAGGCTCTTCATTGAGGCCGTAATCGTAAGATTCGGTCGTGATCAAAAGCCCGGTTGCATCATAAGAATAATGCGTGAGCGTTTGTTTCTTTGGAGTTCCTTCAAGCGTTTCGGGTTTGTAGCTGATACTTTTAATAATCGCATCACCTCGCCCGGGAACATTGCCGTAGTAATTATCTGTCATCGACACTACTTTTTTCTCAGGGTCAGTCGGAATGCGGTCATAGACGCGGATGCGAATAATATTCCAGCCGGCTTCATCTAAAGTGTTAAACGGATCGCGTTCCTGATTCAAATAAGAATCTACAATGCCGCGCGTGTTATCCGCGTTAATTAAATACTGTTCAATATCGGTTGAACGCTTTCCGTTATCGACCCGCTGAGTCTGGCGGATAATGCTCTTCACCGTATCAAACGCGAGAGTTTTATAAGTGATGACTTCGTGCGTTTCCTCATGAGCCGATGTCTGATAAAGTTTGCCTAGGTTTTCATCCGTATAAATCTGGTCGATATTCCCTTCCGTTCCGTCTGTGTTCGCGAAATAAGTGATGGCCCATGTTTTATCAATATCCGTCCGCGGATCCTGCCATTGTTTGACGAATCCTTTTACCGTGGTCCAATCATTCGCCAGATTAGTCACATAACTGACTTCGGCTTTTTCATTTGCCGCACAGGAATTAGCCGGAACATTCGGCAAACATTCGGGCTCAAGTGTTTCGACTTTTGATCTTGAGTCATCAAAATCATCGAAGGTTAAATTATCGCCGGCATCATGTGAATAACTAAGAGCGTCATCTACTTGCCAGGTGCGGCTCAGGCGGGACACTGTGACCCATGTAGAATCGGTGTAGGTTTTAATAAGAGTTTGCTCTACTTTGTCGGAATTCGCGCAGCCGGTGGCAAATGGCAAGCACTCTTCGCCCTCGCTAATCTGCTCAAGCCAGGTAATACTGTCCGTATCCACTCCATTCCGAACTCTGATCTGCTTAACGCGCGTAACAGCCGGCTCTGTTCCAAGTTCTAATTGAACCGCATGAGTTTTCATTTGACTAAGCGGATCATTGAACGCGCGGCTATAAGTCCTCACTTCAAATGCGTCATTCTCAGACGTCTCACCGGCACGAAGCAACTCGGCCTTGAGCTCGTCTGATGCTTTAATTTGATCAATCCAGGTAATTTTTGATGTCTGGACGCCATGCAGCACCTGCCAGGATTTAGAACGCGTATGCGAGTCATCGATGGAACTGATTTGACTCGCAATCGACTGGAGTTTGGAACCGGCGGTTCCTGTAAAGCCGATCTTATAGGTCGTCACATCAAACACGTCCTGGTCGAGGAACTCGGCGGCGTCAG
>Ga0268299_1000828_pt1 | contig 76120 bp, 73 predicted proteins | sample NOBtaG_FD_193484 | JGI IMG/M metagenome (GOLD analysis project Ga0268299, IMG submission 193484) | Activated sludge microbial communities from bioreactor in Nijmegen, Gelderland, Netherland - NOB reactor | ecosystem: Engineered > Bioreactor > Aerobic > Activated sludge | place: Netherlands... | reverse complement strand
TATATACAATCACTTCTGCGCTGTTCTCGGTGATGGTTTCAATCTGTTCTGCAAAATTTGCAATGCTGGGAAGTGGCGCTGCTACATCATCATCGTGCAGGTTGATCTGAAATTCGGCATGCTCACCGGTATTGAAAAGTGGCGAAGGTTTAATCCGGATTTTTGCGATCACATCACCATCCACTTCGGAATTGTTGATGGCCTTGACACTGAATTGAAGTTGACTGGTTCCTTTCGCGAAGGGTATTACAAGTAGCCCGTTCGTGTGGGCGGGTGTGGTTTGAATTCTTGTTTGCGTGTTCTCATCAATCTGCAAAGCAACCGTTCCGCTTGCAGTTGAAGGCTTATTCAGCGTAAGCGTTACAAAAATTGGTGAACCATCACCTTCGGTAATGACTTGCTCACCTTCTTCAAATTGAATAGAATTTTTTTCTGCCGAAGGTAGTTCGGTTTCATCCTCACAACTCATCAGAATGATGCTGAGTATGAAGGGAATTAAAATACGTGGTCTCATAGTGTAGTTTTTATGTTTTTGATAAGTTTCAGATGTACTGCGGTTTTAGAGTTGCTTTGTTCACCAGCGCCAGCGCCCCGGCAGACAGTGCTCCGGAAACAACCTCTGTGATCAGCCAGGTTATGACAAATGCGTTGGGTGCGCCATCGGCTACCATTCCGCTTAGTCGCCCCAGCGCGAATCCGCCTGTGTATAAGATCACGAGCACTAATGGCGCCTGTGGATTTCTGAAAATGCCGTAGAAGCAAAACAGGCCAAACACCAGGTGCATGCCGCCATAAACGGCACGCATGGAGCTGAGTGCGCTCGCATTGTCGAGCACGATGCCCACCTGCGACAATACCGCTTGCGGATTGATCAGCGTTTCGATGCCGGTTTTACAGAAGGCAAGGCCCAGCAGTCCCAGCAGTATTTTTGGAAATAGGGTTTTCATGGTAAAATGTTTTTAAGTGTTACACGATTTTCAGTTGCAGTAGGGAAATGATACTTTGCGACAATAACAGGACATTTCACGACACGCCATGTTTGCTCACATGCCCATCATTCAGGGAATTCTGTACGGTGCCACACAACATGGCGCCCGACTGTCAGAGCTGTGCAGTGCTATCGGAATCTTCCCCGATCAACTTGGAGATTCTGAAGTGAAAGTCCCGTTTGAGCAGGCGTGCCAAACGTGGGAGCAGTCCGTCAGGCTAACCAAGAATAATTTGCTTGGTCTTCACATAGGCGAAATAAGCACGGTATCGGTAATGGGCATTGTGGGCAACCTGATGCAAAGCAGTCCGGATTTGCTTTCGTCTTTCGAAAACCTGATCCAGTTTGTTTCAACCGCAACCGATATGATCCTGTTCGGAGTTAAGCGAAATGTCCACGAAATTTCGCTAACCTATAAACCCGTAACACTCTACGCAAAGACCTCTCCGATTGCCGCGCGACATTCCATTGAGCAATCCATGTCCGGCACCCTGAATGTGTTTGGTCATTTGGCCGGAAAGAAAATAAAACCGTTACGCACTACTTTTAAACACAAACGTTCAGGTGATCTCTCTGAATATCACCGTGTGTTTGGCAGTAATGTCACATTCAATTCCGAGGGAAATCATCTTGTATTCCGGAAAGAAGATTTACTGACCCCCGTAGTGAGCCAGGACAAAACCCTGTTCGCTATGTTTGAAAAATTACTGAAAGAGAAAAAGTCAACGAAACAACAAACCTTGCCGGTTCAGATCAAACATCTGGTGCGTACCGATTTCCAGGGGCAGATTCCTTCGCTGGAAGTAATTGCCGCACGCCTGAACATGACCCCGCGCACACTGCAGCGCAGGCTGGCCGATGAAGGCGTGAACTTTCGTGCACTTGTGTCCGCGATTCAAAAAGACCTGGCCGATGAACTATTCAAATTGAAGGGCAGGGTATCGCAAGTGGCGGGTTTGATGGGTTACGCTGATCCAAGTGCCTTTCGAAGGGCGTACAAGAAATGGAATAGGGGAGATAGCTAAATCGCATCGTTCTTTATAAAGATCGCATTGAAGTAAAATACCCGGTCGGGCAGTTCCCAACTATACCACTATCCAGCGCAATTCTTTTTCATCAATTTTTAAATGTTTTCAAATCTTAATGCGCATGCCCCCCTTCCTCACTGTTTTTCATTTTTGAAAGGATGGCGTACGCTCCTTTTACCACCACTTCATTGGCACGGTTCCATCCTTCCGGTAAAATTATTTCGGTGAACCCTAATTCACTGGGGCCAATCGTAATCTCCTGCATAATAAAGGATACACCTTCATCCACAGGTTCAGTCTTTGCTGGTGTTTCTGCGGAAGAATTTTTTTCCTGGTGCTCAACTCCTTCACTCTTTACGAAAACATATTTCTTTCCCTGGTAGTCAATGATGGCTTCATCCGGTAATGCAGATACTAAGGCGCCCCCCGTTTCTACCAGGGCTTTCAGGTACATGCCGGGTAGCAGGTCTTTGTCTTCCTGATCAATGTGACAATGAATGCGAATAGTCCTGTCGGTGCTGATCTCGCGGCCAATCAGGTGCACGGTGGCCATTCGTTCTTTCGTTTCATTGGCAAGGGTAAATCGTACCTTCTGGCCAATTTTGATTTTTGGAACGTCTTTCTCGAAGATGATCAGTTCGGCATGAAGGTGCTCGGTGTCTACAATTTCAAATAGCACATCGGTAGGGTTCACAAATTTCCCGATGTTCACATTAACTTCTGTTACAAACCCGTTGATGGGTGAGTACAAATTGGAGGTGCCCGAAATGGTGCCAGTCTCCAGCTTGGTAATATCAATATGGATGAGTTTGAGTTTCGCAAGCAATCCGTTCTTTTTGGCCAACCAACTATGATAGCTTGCTTTCGCCAGTTGCAGGGTTTTTTGGGCATTCACATTTTCTTTGGCCAGTTCCTGTTGGCGGTCGTAATCTGCCTGCGCAAACTCCAATTGATTTTTCGCTTCGAGGTAATCTTGCTGAAGTTGGATGTATTCCGGATTTTCAATTACTGCGATCACCTGGCCTTTGGTTACTCGCGAACCCTGCAGCAAAACAGTACTTTTCAGGAAACCACCCAGTGGAGCGGATACACTCACCAACTGCTGCGGAGGAACATCCAGCAGGCCGTTTACTTTAATGGTACCGCTGATTTGTTTTTGTTCAACCTGGCCCAGTTCAATACCTGCGGTCTTGATTTGCTCAGGAGTGAGTACAACTATATTCTCTCCTTCGTTATGAAGGTCTTCAGTTGATTCAACCGGTGCGTTTCCACAGGAGGGTATGAAGAATGAAGTAATGGCGATCAGAATAATTTGTAAAGATTGATAAAGCGATTTCATGTGTTTCATTATTTATTACCAGACAAAAATTCGAGGTAGTTGATAGATTGATTGTATTCCTTAAGCGACAGGGCGTACTCTTCTTTTAACGTGATGGCCCGGTGTACTACAAGCAGGTATTCGACATACCCGATTTCTCCCATTTTAAAAGCAACCTGCGATTGTTTGAGAATCAGTTCGGCATTCGGCAATGCGGAATTTTTGTAGTAAACCAGGTTATTTCTGTTTTTCAGATAATTCTGGTAGGCTTGCTGGTATTGGTCTTGCAAACTTTTCTGATGGTATTTGAAATTGCTTTCTGCTGCCTGTCGATTGTATTCTGCAGCCTTCACTTTTCCCTGATGCGATACAAACCACAACGGTATGGCAAGGCCAACCTGGAAACCGGTAAACCGATCTCCCGATGATGCAGTGGCTCCCGATCCTTCTGTATCTTCAATTCCGATCAGGGTTTGACTGAAAAAGCCAAGCAAAATTTCCGGTGCAGCATTCGCAGCTTCAACTTTCTTTTGACCCCTGGCAACTTCTACTTGTTGCCGCATGTAAGCCATGGAGGGATTGGCCTGAATGGATGCAGTATCTGGCGAAATTCCCGATGATAATTCTTCCGCTGTTTGTGTATGAACAATGTGTGGAAGTTCCTGACTGTTTAATAACGTTTTTAGCTGTGAGCGTACAATGAATTGTTCCGCCTCATTTTTTGCCAGTAAATTCTTGATCTCGTTGCGCTGTGTTTCCGCTGTGGCATGCTCCAGCAAACTTGTTTCTCCTGTCTTGTAGCGCAAGGCTGCAGCTTTTAATGATCCTTCATAAATGCTATCTTCCTGATGGAGTAAATCGCGCATGGCCATCCGGTAGTCTAACTCATAAAAAGTTTCCTTCACCTGGTAAATCAATTCGTTTTCGGTGGCCGCCTTCTTTAACTCACTGGATGTAATCATCGCACGATTAAGAGACCCCTGGCTTCCGAACACGGTGAGCGGAATGGTTTGTGTAACGGTTATGTTATTATCGTTTTTAGCATAACTGTTATACTGACCGTACAGAAGCGACACATTTGTCTTGGGTAAATCGAACGATGTCTTCTTCAGTTGACGTTGCGATTCCACTTCCAAAGCCGAAGCGCGAATCCCCAGGTTGTTTTTTAAGGCTTCAGCTACTGCCTGCTGAAGGGTAAATGTTTGTTGGGCATGGATTGAAGTGCTCAAACTCACGGCCATCAATAAAATCCAAAGTAGTTTCATAACAATTTTGTTTCAATGAAAAATATTTTGCTCAGTAGTCTGCCTAGCTCCTACGTCCCTCTCCTCTGGAGAGGGATTTAGGGTGAGGTCTACATGGCTATTTCTTACCGTCTCGTCCAATACTTTCTGAGTAAATGTATAAGCAGGGAAGCACAATCAACGTTAAGAGAGTGGCACTGATCAGTCCACCGATCACCACAGTGGCCAGAGGCTTCTGTACTTCGGCTCCTGCGCTGGTGGCCAGTGCCATCGGCAAAAAGCCAAGCGATGCCACCGAAGCTGTCATTAACACAGGGCGGAGCCTGGTTTGCGTTCCTTTTTTTACAATATCATATAAATCGGACAGTCCTGATTTCTTCAGACGATTGAATTCGGCAATCAGTACAATACCATTGAGCACGGCCACACCAAACAGGGCAATGAACCCAATACCGGCCGAAATACTAAAGGGCATTCCGCGCAAGAGCAACGCGATCACACCTCCGATAGCCGACATGGGTATGGCCATAAAAATGAGAAGGGATTGTTTAACCGAGCCGAACGTGAAAAACAGCAGCATCAAAATCAGCAACAATGCAACCGGTACGGCAATCGAGAGCCGGGCTTGCGCTTCTTTCAGGTTTTTGAACTGCCCTCCATACGTGGGATAGTATCCGGGAGGAAAATCAATCTGACTTTCAATTTTTTGTTGCAATTCTTCTACGATGCTGGCTACATCGCGGCCGCGCACATTAAACCCGACAGTGATTCTGCGTTTGGCATCCTCCCGTTGAATTTGATTCGGCCCGATTTTGAATTCAACGTGGGCGATCTGATCGAGTGGTACCTGGTTACCGGTGGGTGTAGTAATAAAGAGATTTTGAACATCTTCAATGCCCTGGCGATTTTCTTTCAACAAGCGAACCACCAGGTCAAAGCGTTTCTCACCTTCGTAAACCAGCCCCGCACGCTCACCTGCAAAAGCAGTACTGACGGCCTGGTTAATGGTTTCAATGTCCAATCCGAACCGGGCCACCTCATCGCGATCAATGTGTACCACAATCTGGGGAAGGCCTGTCACTTCCTCCACATACATGTCACGAACTCCTTCAAGTCCGGACGCAATACCCGCAACCTGTTTTGAAAGTCCCGTTAATACGTCCAGGTCTTCTCCGAAAATTTTTACGGCTACATCCTGGCGCACTCCTGAAATCAATTCATTGAACCGCATTTGAATCGGTTGCTGAAATCCGAAGGTAACTCCGGGAACATCTTCTAATGCTTTCGCCATTTGTTCGGCAAGTTCTTCGCGGTTGTCAGCTTTCTTCCATTCGTCTCGTGGTTTTAAAATCACCATCATGTCGCACACATCAATGGGCATGGGATCTATCGGAATTTCTGAGGAACCAATTTTTCCAACCACTTCCACTACTTCATCGGGAAACTCACGCAACAATACTTCGGCTCCTTTCTGGGCGGCCTCTACTGTGTATGATAAACTGCTTCCGGTGAGCACACGGGTTTCTACTGCAAAGTCACCTTCTTCCAGGGTAGGAATAAATTCACCGCCCATGTTCAAGAACAAGAAAAGACTTCCTGCAAAAAATAGTACAGCAATTGCCACTACCAGCATTTTCCTTTTCAAGGCGGTATAAAGAATGGGGTCGTAAAGACGCTGAAAAAAATCCATCATCCTATCGGATAAATTACGTTTATGCTGCGGGTTCTTGCTCAAAAAAAGAGCCGACATCATGGGTACATAGGTTAGGGAAAGGATGAAGGCACCCAGTATGGCAAAGCTTACCGTTTGCGCCATAGGCTTAAACATTTTTCCTTCTACACCTACCAGCGATAAGATGGGTAAGTACACAATCAGAATAATGATCTGCCCAAAGGCTGCTGCATTCATCATTTTTTTTGCTGAGGCGCCTACCTGGTCGTCCATTTGTTTTTGAGTGAGGCGCGAGGTAATTCCCGCGCCAACGATATAGTGCAGGGTGGCTTCCACCACAATAACAGCACCGTCCACGATCAAACCGAAATCAATGGCACCGAGGCTCATCAGGTTTCCGGAAACACCAAATACACGCATGAGCGATACGGCAAACAGCATGGCAAGCGGAATTACCGAGGCTACCAGGAGGCCTGCCCTGAGGTTTCCGAGAAAGAGTACCAGCACGGCAATAACGATCAGCGCACCTTCAATCAGGTTTTTTTCTACCGTACCGATGGCGCGGTTTACTAAATCACTGCGATCCAGAAAGGGTTCAATCACTAAACCTTCCGGCAAGGTTTTTTTAATTTGATCCATCCGTTCCTTTACCCTTGTAACAACGGCATTTGAGTTTTCACCTTTCAGCATCAGCACCAGGCCGCCTACCACTTCGCCTTCGTTATTGTACGTCATGGCGCCATAGCGATTGGCTGCACCGTACCGCACCTCTGCCACATTGCGAATGAGGATGGGAACACCGGCAGATGTGTTCTTCACCACAATCTTTCCAATGTCATCAATGGAGCCCACTAAGCCTTCGGTGCGGATGAACCATGCGTTTGGCTTTTTGTCGATGTACGATCCGCTTGTGTTTTGATTATTTTTTTCCAGCGCTGTAAAAACATCGGTGATGCTCAGGTTGTAACTCCTCAGTTTGTCGGGATCTAAGGCAACTTCGTACTGTTTCAAAAAACCACCAAAGCTGCTCACATCCGCCACGCCCTGGGTGCCGAGCAATTGCCTCCGCACCATCCAATCCTGAATAGTCCGGAGCTCGGTTGCATCGTACTTTTCTTCATAGCCTTTATCGGGTCGTATAATGTATTGATAGATTTCTCCCAGACCGGTGGTGATGGGAGCCATCTCCGGGTTTCCGATTCCCTCCGGTATCTGGTTGCGGGCTTCGGCCAGTCGTTCGTTTACCTGTTGCCGTGCCCAGTAAATATCAACGTCATCTTTGAACACAATGGTAACGACCGAAAGCGCAAACCGGGAAAAACTTCTGATCTCATCAATACCCGGAATGGTCGCCATGGTCTGTTCTACCGGGAATGTCACCAGGCGCTCAATATCAAAAGCCGATTGCGAAGGCGCTATGGTGATAATCTGTACCTGATTATTAGTAACATCTGGGACCGCATCGATGGGAAGTTGTGTTAAGGAATATCCTCCCCAGGTAATCAGGGCGATGGTAAGCAATCCAATCAAAAACTTATTCTTGATGGAAAATTGAATGATGTTATCTAGCATGCTGTTAATTAAAAATACGCACAAGGTACCCAACGCTCAAGTGAAGCACCGGGGTGGGTTTGTAAATATATTTTTTACCTGAAAATTGAACAATGACTTTCGTCATCTCTGGAAATAGCGCTTACGAAATTTTTGGCGGCTGCCAGATAGCTTTAGAATTATTGAGCGAAGACTTTTCGATGTAGCGCGTTGATAAGGATGTGTTGTGAATCAGATTAACGAACGGAAAATACGATGCGTACTGAAGTTGAATGTGCGTAGCACAACACGAGCAGATGCAAAAAGGTGTGCAGTAATCAGCTTCGCTTCCGGAGTGATCATGATCCGGCACGTTTACAATGGCTGAACCCAGATTGCGTTCATCCGCACACGTCTCCCGGTCGCTGCACGGGAAAACCGTTAGCGTCAGAATATAAAAGGCGATAAGGGAACGCATGAAACGCATGGGGCAAAATTAAATGAAAAAACCATGCAATGGGGTTGCAAGGCTGAACTATTAGGTGGGTCTTCCTTTAAATTTTTACTGGAATGAGGCTCCATTACAGGGATTGTGCAAATAATACCCGGAAAAATATAAATCTAATCCGCCCAAAATCCGTTACATTTGGCATCGCAAAATGAAAAGTTTCCGCTCCATAGCATCTGTAATCCTTGCCCTGCTGGTGTTGGTGTCATCCACCAGTTTCATGGTAGGCATGCACCTTTGCAGTGGTGAGGTTCAGAACGTGGCTTTGTTCAGCAAGGCTCAGCCTTGTGAAAAGGAAATGAAGATGCCACCCTGCCACCGTCATCAAACCAGCTCGTGCTGCGATGATGAAACGGTTATTCATGAAGGTGAAGATTTTAATGCCACTTCCTCTCAGGTAAGCATTCCGCTTGTTTCTTTTGTAGCCATTGCTTTACCAACGGTTATCCTTTCGGAAATCATTCCGGTTAATTATTCTGCAAAAGTAAAATACGTCAACTACGACACGCCATTGCGAGCGTGCGACCTGATCATTGCCCACCAGGTTTTCCTGATCTGATTTTTATTCACTTCTGAAGAGTATCCGCTCTTCACCCGACTGCTTATTCCTTAGCAGTTCTTGATTTTTCTATTGCATTTACATTTTTGTTTATGATTGAAGGTTTAATTTCATTCTCTCTTCGCAACCGCTTCCTTGTATTGCTGTTTGCCCTCGGGCTCTTTGCCTGGGGAATTTATTCGGTGCGCGTCAGTAAAATTGATGCCATTCCCGACTTATCCGAAAACCAGGTGATTGTTTTCACAGAGTGGATGGGACGCAGCCCGCAGATTATGGAAGACCAGATTACCTATCCGCTGGTCACCAACCTGCAAGGATTACCACAAGTAAAATATGTGCGGGGCTCCTCCATGTTCGGGATGAGTTTTGTCTATGTGATTTTCAATGACGATACCGATATCTACTGGGCACGTGAGCGTGTGCTGGAGAGACTGAACTATGCCACGCGTTTGTTGCCGCAAGGTGTAACTCCTACGCTGGGCCCCGATGGAACCGGTGTGGGTCACATTCTGTGGTACACGTTGGATGCGCCCGGTATGGACTTAGGTGAACAACGTGCGTTGCAAGATTGGTACATCAAGTTTGGTTTGCAGAATGTACAGGGCGTGAGTGAGATTGCATCCTTCGGTGGTTTCCAAAAGCAATACCAGGTAACACTCAACCCCAACAAACTCATTTACTATAATCTGTCGGTGCCCGAAGTGATCCAAGCGGTGCGCAACAACAACAACGAAGCAGGCGGTCGCAAATTTGAAATTAACGACATCGGCTACATCATTAAAACCACGGGCTACCTGAAGTCGGTGGAAGAAATTGAAAACATTGCCCTTAAAACGGTAAACACAACTCCTGTAAAAGTACGCGATGTAGCTACTGTGCAGATGACGGGTGAAACGCGCCTTGGAATCTTTGATGAAAACGGTGAGGGTGAAGTAGTAGGCGGCATTGTTGTGATGCGCTATGGCGAAAATGCCGATGAGGTCATTAAGGGTGTGAAGAAAAAAATGGATGAAGTGGCGAAGGGATTGCCAGGTGGAATGAAGTTTAATATTGTATATGATCGCAGCGAACTGATCGAAGAATCTATATCCTCGATCAAAACTACATTGATTGAAGAAATGATTGTGGTATCATTGGTGGTCATCATCTTTCTGTTTCACTGGCGCAGTGCGGCCAGCATCATCATCCAGATTCCGATCACGATTGCCACAAGTTTCATCTTGCTGAATGCGTTTGGTGTTACATCCAACATCATGTCACTCACAGGCATTGCGTTGGCCATCGGTGTGATTGTCGATAACGGAATCATTATGGCGGAGAACTCTTACAAGAATCTATCGCAAAGGTTTGCTGAATTGAACCCTGCAGAAAAGGAATAACCTATGGTAAAGAAATTATTTTCACGCAAGTATAACAAAATTGATGACCAGGAGCGCCTCGACATTATAGAGAAGTCGAGCAAGCAGGTGTCGCGTGGGGTGTTTTACTCCACCATCATCATCATTACTTCATTCCTGCCGGTGTTTATGCTTACCGGTCAGGAGGGCAAACTGTTTCATCCGTTGGCCTACACTAAAACATTCATCATGCTGGTGGACGCCATATTGGTGATCACACTGGCACCGGTTATTATTTCCTTTTTTATGAAAGGAAAATTTACGGATGAAGGTAAGAACCCCATCAACCGGTTTCTGGAGAAAGTTTACGAGCCCATCATTCGCGGCTGTATGAAGTGGCGCAAAACAACAATCGGGATAAATCTTCTGGCGTTAGCAGTCAGCGTTCCCTTGCTGATGAGCCTGGGCTCGGAATTTATGCCTCCGTTGGATGAACAATCGATACTTTTCATGCCCGTTACATTGCCCGATGTCTCCAACGAAGAAGCCAAGCGCATTCTTCAGGTACAGGATAAGATCATCAAGTCGGTGCCGGAGGTTGACCAAGTATTGGGCAAAGCAGGTCGGGCAAGTACCGCTACCGATAACTCTCCCATCAGCATGATTGAAACCATCATTATGCTTAAACCAAAAACGGAATGGCGAGAGGGCATCACCAAAAAAGATATTATTAATGAGTTGGATGCGAAGATGCAAATACCCGGAGTGGTGAACGGCTGGACGCAGCCGATCATCAATCGTATCAATATGCTGGCAACGGGCATTCGTACCGATGTAGGCGTGAAAGTGTACGGCCAGAACCTCGATAGCATTTATGTTTTATCGAATCGGGTGAAAGCTGCATTGGAAGGAATTCCAGGAGTGAAAGATTTGTATGTCGATCCGATCACCGGAGGAAAATATTTAACCATCGACATCAACCGCGAAGCGTTGGGCCGCTATGGATTAACGGTGGATGATGTTAATACGATTGTTGAATCGGCCATTGGCGGTTCACCCATCGGACAAACCATTGAAGGTCGTCAGCGATTTTCCATCAGCGCCAGGCTGGCACAGGATTACCGAAACAGCATTGAGCAACTCAATCGCATCCCGATCAAAACACAAGCACTAGGAAGCATTCCGCTCTCGTCTGTGGCTACAATCAAATTTGAAGATGGCCCGCCTATGATTACATCCGAGAATGCCATGTTGCGTGGAGCGGTGCTCTTCAATGTGCGCGACCGCGATTTGGGCAGTACGGTAAAAGAAGCGATCGAAACGCTGAACGAAAAAATGGGCATCATGCCCAATGGTTACTATGTGGAGTGGAGCGGGCAATATGAAAACCTTATCCGCGGACAACAAACGTTGATGATGATTTTGCCCGTGGTGCTGCTTGTTATTTTTGTTTCGCTTTATCTCGCGTTCAAATCCATTCGCGAAGCTTTCTTCAGTTTGATTACCGTGCCCTTCGCGCTGATTGGCGGTGCCTACATGGTGTACTTCTATGGAGTGAATTTATCGGTAGCGGTAGCGGTCGGTTTCATTGCGTTGTTTGGTATTGCTGTAGAAACCGGTGTGGTGATGATCATTTACCTGAACGATGCCATGCAGCAATTGATAAAACTGCGCGGCAACTCACGCGAAACCATTTCGATGGAAGAATTAAAAGAAGCAGTGATTGCCGGAGCAGCCAAACGCCTTCGCCCGAAAATTATGACGGTAAGCGTAGCCTTATTCGGCTTGGTGCCGGTGTTATGGGCAACGGGTGTGGGAAGCGATGTGATGCAGCCAATTGTGTTACCCATGATTGGCGGGGTGCTCACCTCTTCTACGCACATCCTGCTGGTAACGCCTCTCATCTTTTTGATGACGAAAGAATATGAATTAAGAAAATTTGGAAAACTAGAGGTTTATGAAACAACGCATTGATAATAAAGGAGATTCTGGATTCAAGGTTCTGGATTCTGGTTACAGCATCCAGTATCCAGCATCCAGTATCATAGCAGTAATCATGTTGTTCGCAACAACGCTGAGCTTTGGCCAGGTAATAACCCTCGACAGTGTACTTCGAACGATTGATAAGCAAAATCCCATGCTCCAGGAGTATGACAATAAAGTAAAAGCATTGAACACCTACACCGAAGGCGCTAAAAGCTGGATGGCTCCCATGGTGGGTGCCGGAACGTTTATGACTCCTTATCCGGGTCAGGAGATCATGGATGACCGTGACAAGGGTTCGTTGATGATTACCGTGGAGCAGGATATTCCTAACCCGGCCAAGTTAAACGCCAACAAAAACTATTTCGCTTCGCGTGCTTCGGTAGAAGAGCAGGGAAGAGCACAGCAGTACAATCAACTGCGGTCGGAAGCAAAAACATTGTACTACCAATGGCTGGTGGCTGAAAGGAAGATGAAAGTACTTGCGGAAAATGAGCGCATCATCGAATTGATGGTGAAAATTTCACGCATTCGCTATCCATACAATCAGGGAGGCCTCGGCAACATTTACAAAGCTGAAGCGCGTCTGCATGAAGTAAAGAACATGCAAACCATGACCCTTGGTGATATTGAAGAGAAACGCTTTCGCCTGAAAGGATTGATGAACCTGCCGCACGATGTACCGATTGATGTAGACACCACTACTCAAATTTCATTTGAAGCCAGTCAGCTCATGTATGACACGGCTGCGCTGGGCAATTTACGCAGCGATGTAAAACAAATCAATAAAACCATTGATGCCATGCGCTTCAATCAAAAAGTACAGCAGTCACAAGCTAAACCCGATTTTAAAATCCGCTTCGATCACATGCAGCCGTTGGGTAACATGCCAACATTGTTTACCGCTATGGCGATGGTGTCTATTCCCATTGCTCCGTGGTCGTCTAAAATGTATAAGAGTGAAGTGCGCGGTATGAACTACGACATTGAAGCCATGAAGCGCGGTCGCGAAGCCATCCTGATTGAAGCACGCGGCATGCTGGCCGGTATGGCATCGCAGTTAACGCGCATGCAACAACAGTTGAGTAACTACGACATAAAGATAATTCCCGCGTTACGCAAGAATTACGAAACACTGATGCTTGCCTACGAAGAGAACCGCGAGCAACTGCCGATTGTAATTGATGCGTGGGAAGCTTTGAACATGGCACAAATACAATACCTCGAAAAAATGGAAGAGTACTATAACATGATTGTGGCTTATGAGAAAGAACTGGAAAAATAAGTCCATAGTCCATAGTCGACAGTCCATAGTTGACAGTCGACCGTGGTCTGTGGTCAAGGGATTGTGGACATTGATGTATATAATATTTCTGGCAAGCTCATGCTCAACCGATAAGCATGCCGAGCATGTTGACACCTACACCTGCCCCATGCATCCAACCGTTGTGTCTGATAGGCCCAGCACTTGTCCGGTGTGTGGTATGGACCTCGTGCGCAAAGCAAAGCCGGGCGAGGAAATTAAAATTACCGAAGACCTGGCGCGGTTGATAAAGTCACCGAATGAAGTGGTGATTGCTTCTGTCAAAACTATTAAACCTGAATACAAGGCCATGACCGCTTCGGTACAGGCACAAGGTATTGTTACTTACGATACGCGCTACGTGTACAACATTCCGGCACGCATCGGTGGAAGGTTAGAAAAAGTTTATCTGAGGTATGCTTTTCAACCTGTGCGCAAAGGCCAGAAGGTGGCTGATATTTATAGTCCGGAATTGTTAACCGCACAACGCGAGTTGCTTTACCTGGTTGAAAAGGATAAGGACAATGAAGATTTAATTCGTGCCGCTAAGAATAAATTGCTTTTGTTGGGTGCTTCTGAAAAGCAGGTGGAGGAAATAATTGCACGCAAAGAACCGACATACACATTCGCCATTTATAGCGTACACGATGGATATGTAGTGAACGAAACGCAACAGGCACCGGCTATGGTTAGCACACTGGCATCTGCCGCTTCATCATCAATGGGAGGTGGCATGGACGATGGAGGAAACAGTGTCGCGCAAGTTGCCTCATCATCTGCACAGGCAACTGGCGAGTTAACGCGCGAAGGCGTTTATGTTACCACGGGCCAAAACTTATTTAAAATAGTAAGCGGTACCGCTCTGCGGATAGAACTCAACCTGCCAACTGCACAGGCAGGCTCCGTAAAAGCAGGTGATAAAATTTCACTCAACCTTGGCGATGGTAAAACAGAAGAAGTGAAGGTAGATTTTGTTCAACCGTTTTTTAGCGATGGCGAGGAGTTTGTAAAAATCAGAGTGTATGTGCGCAGCACAGAGAGGCTGCGCATCGGGCAGTTAGTTTCAGCTACGCTTGATTTCCAAACTTCTGAAACACTATGGTTGCCGAAAGAAGCTGTACTCGACATGGGTGTTGAAAAAGTAGTTTTTGTAAAAGAGCGCGGTGTATTTAAGCCGAAGAAGATTGTAACAGGCATCCGTACCAACAGGTTGATTGAAGTTAAACAAGAACTTGCTTCTTCCGATGAAGTAGCCGCCAATGCACAATACATGGTAGACAGTGAAAGTTTTATTAAATCGAAATAAGAGATGAAAAAACTTGTGGATGATATAATTATAAAATGGTCAATGGTCAATGGTCAATGGCCAATGTGGAGGTATCTTCTGCCTACTGCCTACTGCCTACACTTGCTTTTCGCTTTTTCGTGCAAGAATAAAGAGGCCTTACCAACAGCATCCAGCGTAACCACGTACACTTGCCCCATGCACCCGGATGTAGTGCAGGATAAACCCGGTACATGCCCGGTGTGTGGAATGGATTTGGTTTTGGTGTCGGCTGCGAACGAGGGAAGCGGTCTGATGTTAACCGACAGCCAGATAAAACTGGCTAACATCACCACACAAAAAGTTTCTGTTAAACCCATTGGGCAAACGCTGGTGGTGAATGCAAAGTTTGTGGTAGACGAAGAGAAAACTACCGTGATCAGCAGTCGCACCGCAGGAAGAATTGAAAAACTTTTTATCAAAGAAACCGGTCGCGCAGTAAAGCATGGCGAACCGCTCTATGAAATTTACAGTGAAACCTTGCTCACGCTTCAGCGCGAATACTTACTGGCTTTGGAACAATACGAAACCCTGGGCAAAGAAGAGAAGCGATACGAAGGCTTTGTGAAGGCGGCTGAAAGTAAACTTTTGCTGTACGGCTTGAGTAAGAATCAGGTTGAGCAATTGGCAAAATCGAAATCGATTCAGCAACGCATCACTTTTCTGGCCCCAACCGGTGGCATTGTCGAAGCGCTTGAGGTAAGCGAGGGTCAGTATGTAAATGAGGGCGACAAACTTTATCGCATCGAAAATACTGCATCGTTGTGGCTTGAAGCGGAACTATATCCGCAGGAAACCCGCTTCGTTACTATGGGCGATAAGATACAGGTTCGTGTGAGCGGATTTGAATCAGAGGCTGTAACAGCAACCGTAAATTTTCTGAGTCCGGAGTATCGTGCTAATTCGCAAATCACAGTGATGCGTGCAGCTTTGAATAATCCGGGTTTGCGGTTCAAACCCGGCATGCAGGCACAGGTATTGTTTACCCACTCTTCGCGTAAAGCGTTAATCATACCGGTAGATGCTATTATTCGCGATGGCAAGGGGACACACGTTTATGTACAATCGGGCCAAAACACCTTTGAGCCGCGCATGGTAAAAACCGGCATAGAAGATTTTGAACAGGTGGAGATTACATCCGGATTGAAAGAAAATGAAACCGTAGCCGTGAGTGGTGCCTACCTGCTTTACAGTGAATTGATTTTAAAGAAAGGCACCGACCCGATGGCGGGGCATAATCATTAACATTTTAATTAATCTTATATCAATGGTTTATTTTCAGCATACACAGACAACGCCTTGGCCAATCTTTGGCCTGGCAGTGGCAAGTGTGGATTGGGCACAGCGTTGGATGTGTATGCGGGGCCATGCGGCCCTGGAGCAAGAAATATTGAAACGTTCAACTATTAATAATCAATAACAACTATGAAAACAAAATCCATTTTCTATTCCCTCTTGTTGGCAACCGCTGCCTTTACTGTATTGAATTGTGGCGGAAAGAAAGAATCTGACCACGATCATGACGGGCACGAGCACCAGGATAGTACGGAACACGCAGCCGGTTCGTCTGCCCAAGCCGAAGCTGCCGCGCCTACTTTTGTCGTTGATGCAGCCTTTCAACAGCAACTGGCCGGAGTGTTCACATCGTATGTAACACTCAAAGATGCTTTTGTTGCTACCGATGCGGCTAAAGTAAAAACTGAAGCTGGTGCTACACAGGCAACGCTTGGTAAGGTTGATATGAAATTGCTGAGCGGTGCTGCGCATAACGACTGGATGAATTACCAAAGCGGATTGAACACCGCCCTTCAATCCATCGCAGCCACCGATGATATTGAAAAACAACGCGAAGCGTTCAGTGTATTGTCAGACAATCTTTACAAGAGCATTAAGGCCTACGGACTGGGTGGCGTGAATGCCTATTACGAGTTTTGTCCGATGGCGTTCGACAATCAGGGTGGCTATTGGCTGAGCAACGAAGAGAAAATCCGTAACCCTTATTTTGGCGACAAAATGATGACCTGCGGAGTGGTAAAAGAAAAATTGAAATAGAATTTGGAATATATTTTTGAAAATGTTTAACAACTAAATAATCACTACTATGAAAACGAAATTAACGACAATTGCATTAGCTCTTTGCTGTGGAATGGCATTCGCACAACACGACCATGCCGGCCACGATCAAGACAAAGCACAAACAACAACCACAGCAACTTTTAAAGATGCCAAACTGGGAACCGCGTACACAAACTACTTAAAAGTGAAAGATGCGTTAGTAGCTTCCAATGCCGAGGAAGCAAAGAAAGCAGCGGTTGAATTTCAGAAGTCACTCAAAGATGTGAAGGGCGCTGATGCTGTTCTTGCAGCAACGACCAGGTTTGCAAGCACCGGTGATTTAAAAGAACAACGTGTGTTATTCAGCACTGTAAGTAATGAAATGACTACGCTGGTAAAAGGTGGTCAGCTTTCGGCAGGTGCATTGTACCTGGAATACTGTCCGATGGCAAACGGCAACGAAGGCGCCTACTGGCTCTCGAACGAAAAGCAAATCAAGAACCCGTACTTTGGAGATCGGATGTTGAAGTGCGGCAGCGTGAAGGAAACGATTCAGTAAATCAGAACAGAAATAGTGTTAACGGAGTAATCAATGAAATATAGGCAATATGGTTTTATCGCGTTGATGATACTGGCAGTAAGTCTTTCGAATTGCAGTTCGAAGAAGGTAGATGACGGCATTATTGAATTGGAAGATTTAAAACTCGCAACCCTCACCGGTCAGTCTATTGATATGGACGAATTCAAAGGTAAGGTAGTATTCATCAACTTCTGGGCAACGTGGTGTGGTCCCTGTATCAAAGAAATGCCGACCATAGCGCAAGCACAAACGTTGATGGCGGGCAAAGATGTGATGTTTCTATTCGCCTCCAATGAAGAGCTTGACCAGATTGAAGCCTTTTCAAAGAAACGCGATTTCAATTTCCGGTATGTGCAATTGGATAACATGGAAGAACTGAGAATTCAGGCTTTGCCTACTACGTTCATCTTTGACCCGGAAGGCGCGTTGAAATTCTCGGAGACCGGAACGCGCGATTGGAGCGAGTCGGCAAACATTGAATTGATTACTAGAATCCTGAACCATGAAGAATAGCATAACGCTTTTTGCTTTATCGATAGTATTTTGGACAGCTTGTTCATCCAAAACTGAAGAGAACCAACATCATGTAAGCATAACGCAACTGGAGTCTCCGGCTCAGCCGGAAAGCACAGTACCATTTTTATTTACTTATCAGGATAGCATCGTTTATTTTTCATGGATTGAGAAAAAAGATGACGAGTCGATTTTCAAACTTGCCAGTCTTGTTGGTGGCAGATGGACAAACCTCGTTACCATTGCCTCAGGCAAGTCCTGGTTTGTTAATTGGGCCGACTACCCTATGATGGCGAGAAATGAAAACGCGTTCATTGCTCACTTTCTCGATAGAAGTGCCGATGGGAAATTTACCTACGATGTAAAGTTTACTACCTCCAACTCCACTGATACAACCTGGGCAAAACCAAAAATCCTGCACGATGATGGTAAACAGGCGGAGCATGGCTTTGTTTCCCTTGTACCGTATGGAGATAAATTTTTTGTTACCTGGTTAGACGGTCGCAACACGGTGATGGAAGGAATGGAAAACATGAATCACGATCATCATGGAGAGATGAGCCTGCGTGCAGCGATACTTGACTCTAATGGAAATAAACTAAATGAATGGGAACTCGACAAGCGAACCTGCGATTGCTGTCAGACCACAGCGGCCATTACCGAAAATGGGCCGGTTGTTATTTATCGCGACCGTTCGGATGAAGAGATCCGCGACATGTCGATTGTACGTTTAGTAAACGGTGAGTGGACTGAGCCTGTAACCATCCACAACGACAACTGGAAAATTGAAGGCTGCCCGGTAAATGGTCCCAGAGCTTCAGCTATTGGAAATACATTGGCCACGGCCTGGTTTACGATTGAGTCAGACACAGCAAAGGTGAATGTAATTTTTTCGGGTGATGGCGGAGAGACTTTTGGTAAAACCATTCGGGTGGATGAAAGAAATCCGATTGGCCGCGTGGATGTTGTTTTACTGGATGAACAAACTGCTATGGTAAGTTGGATGGAAGGAACTGAAATAAAGGTGGCGAAGGTTCGCAGCGATGGAACGAAAGAGCCATCCATTACGGTAGCCGCCTCATCCGAATCACGTTCCAGCGGATTCCCGCAAATGACTAAGGCTGGCGACAAACTTATTTTCGCGTGGACTGATTCGAAGGAGAAGACAATCAAGCTGGCTTCGCTTGCGCTGTAAGTATAAGCCATCTGACCAATCCATCTGACGGCTGTTGACGGAAGCAACAAGCACTTCTGACGGCTCGTTCAACCAAAGCTTATCGGGCAGATGTTGAGTTTTGTACTCCTGTCGATTTTATTATTTCTTTCTTATAAAATAGAGCAGGGAAGGCAAAAGGAAAAGACAGAGCAGAAAAAGTGGCCATATACGTCCCGCTAACAGATTGTAATCTTGAAAAAGAATTCCCCAAGGCTTATTCGTTAAGCGTCCTAATGAAAATTCAAACGCAACCGTGAGTAGCGACCAAACTAAACCAATTAAAAGAGCCTGTTTATAATCCTGAATATTCAAAAACGGAAACACAAACCATACGTAAACTGAGCAAAAAATTATGAGTGTTATTGTTGATAATTGATGCGCGCGTAAATCATTGAAATAATTGATAAAAATTAATTGCCTTAATGTTGCATTTAAAAATGCAATTACTATCATCGGTAGCCAAAGTAAAAAAAGTTTAATGCTCATATTTTTTTAATTGCCAGGTTAAAAATGGAATAGTAATGGTGACTACTGCTGTAGTTGGCTGCATCCATGAAACGTAGCCAATTATAGATATTTGTACAGTAAGCCATAGAAGAACTATTGCTCCACAACTAAAAGTTACTTTCCGTGCCAGTTGGTGTCGTTTAAATACAAGGATTGCAGCAATGAGCGCTGAACCTCCAACACAGACAAAAAGAATCAGGCTTGGAATAAAATAGTCATGAAACGGACTGCCCTTCAACCATTCCGTAGGAACATTCTCTGCTCCTGACAATCCGTAATATCCTCCGGCAAAAGCATTTAATGCTAGTATCAGGAGAAGGACTCCTAATGAATAACGAATACGTTTCTCAGGTGATTTGTGGTTACTCATAGAATTTTATTGTTCGCATGATTAGGATTTTGGTGCAGCCTATTGTTTACAATGTATGGTTTTTGATTTGTCGAAGCCTGATAGTGATCGATATTATTGAATTACACAAGCCCCGCCTGCACAGGCAGCCTCTGCCTGAAGATCGGTAGCGTCATCGGGTTCAAATACACGAGAAAGGTCAATAGTATGGAGCGATTGTTCCAGTAAACCGAATTGCTCCTGGGTGATATCTTCAAAAGGGGCTTGTTTGTAATTGCCATTGTCGAACGGAAGAACACTTAGGCCATTATAGCTGGCCTTGTTTTTCCACATCCATTCACCCACCTGTGCCCATTCTTCGTTGCGGATAGATACTGTGGCGGAAACATTATTAGCATTGTACCCTAAACGGTAACCGTTGCGTACCCAGTTCAGATTAAACGCTTTGATGCGTTCCAGCATATCCATAACACTTTCAGTACGAAGAGTACTTCCTTCAGGAGCTTTTTGCGGGATGCAAATAATGGCTTGTTTGCTGTTCAGCAGATCGTCTTCAATTAATTCGGGATGATTATTTTTCAGGTATTCATAGAGCGCTTCATTCTTTCCGATTCGCATTCTGCGCAAATAGTAATCATTGTGCCACGCATGAATGCCGGATGAAGTACCCAGAACGATGGAACTGGTGCCCGATGGTTTGATGGTGGTACACCTGGCTGCAAACTGAATTCCAATCTTTGCCGATACAACGTTGTTGATGTGTTTTACTTCCTGGGCTGCTTCCCTTAAATCCAGTTTGGCAACTCTTCCACTGGCAATGCCGGTCATGCCCACACCAATAAGGGCATCTTGCTCGGTGGTTTTTTTCCATACTTCCCGTAAGTAATGGAAATCGGTAAAACCGGCCTGCAGCGTTCCAAGGAATGCAGCTGCCCGGGCGCGCGCATTCAGTTCTTCTTGTGACTCAACATCCGAAACATTGATCTCGCACAGATTACAGAATTGAAACGGCCGCAAGGCAATTTCGCAACAGGGGTTGGTTCCCCAATCGGGGTGGTTGCTGAAATAAAATCCTGGTTCACCGGCACCGGAGATTTCAATTTTTTTCCATAGATCAAAAAACTCCTGTTGTGTTGTATGTTCCCGTGAAAGAACGGCCGAGTTATTCGCACGGCCGCGTTGTTCGTTCAGTTCCCACCAGTTTCCAAACTTACTCGTGAGCATCTCTTCATCTTCGAGCGAGAAAAGCGAAATCATGGCCGATCTGCGAATACCACCGGCCAATACGGCATTGGCAATGTGGCACATGATGTCGTGGCATTCTAAAGGGGTAAGTTGTTCACCATCACGTTTTCGGTCTAGGATGGCCGTAACGTGCGCATGACAAACTTTTAAAGGTTCCGGTCCAGGAGCTTTGCCGCCAGCAGTAACCAAACGCGCACCTTTAGGCCGTATATCGGAATAATCAAATTCAGGAAGTGCATCACTTTGTCCGAAGTAAGCCTTCATAATCATTTTAATAGAGTCGGCCCACCCTTCCAGGCTGTCGCCAATTAAAAATCTTCTGTGTTTTTCGGCTTTACGAATAACAGGAAGCATTGCCACGTGATGAATCTGTACAGAAAACCCAACGCCCGTTCCTCCTAACAATAAAAACATTGCTTCCGAAAATGCGCGAATATCATCTACAGGCATGTATGCGCAATTGTAAATCCGGCTGTTATTCTTCACAATGGGCGATCCCGCAAACTGCATGGCCCGCATGGAGGGTAGTACTTTCTTTCGAAGTACCCAATCCATGTTTTCTTCAATTTCACCTTTCAGCGCAGGATATTTTTCAATCATCATGGCTGAGTAGCGGTTGCAGATCTCCGGCCATAATTCTCTTCGCTGAAGTTCAGGAAGATAACGTGCATACTTCATGTAAATGACAATGTCGCTGAGAATTTCTTGATTGAGTTCCATGATGGGTGGTTGTTTAAGTTTAAAAAAGCATTAAATGAAGGTTAAGTAAACACAGATTACGAACTATCAGAATCCTTTATCTCCATGGATACCAACACCGGAAACATCTGGGTATTCTCAAAGTAGATGAGCGCCACCAACTCATTTTCGAGACAAGCAATGGCATAACATACATCGGTCAGGTGAGGATTGTTTTTTGACGCAAGCCCGGATGAGGTTCTTAATTTTCGGATTTCCTCTAAGAGCACGACAGTGGATTCATGTTCGTGTTCAAGCCGCTCAATAGGGTAGAGTATGTTAAAGTCCAACGCAGGTTGGTTTCCACTTTGTTTGATAAACCTTGGAAATAGAATTTCTTTTTCTTTATATAAGTGCATTTCCAGACTTTCCGACAGAGCGATCAGTCGCTTGTGGATTAGGAGCAACTTCTGCCGGAAAGAAAATTCCTTTTCAAGTGCTGTTTCCAAAACGGAATAAACCACACCCATTTGTTGCTTCACAACCTCATGCTGTAGCAGGGCTGTGTGAATAATTTGATTGATGGGGTAGAGATTTTTTTGAAAGGATTTCTTTTGTTCGAGCAGTTCCTGCTTGATAAGAATCGGATTAACCGAGCACGATTCACATGCTTCTTCAAATGGCAGGTGCCGGCAGGCAGCATCGTTCAACCCGTACTTGTTCAGGATTTTTAGCCCCAAAGGCTGATGCCGGATGATTTCAGTGATTTTCATGAGTGTAAGAGGGCGACCATCAAAAAAAAACCGTAAAAAGTAGAGGTTTGCAACTCAAACTTAATAAAAGATAAATAACTCTTTAAATAGATTCTTAAAAAAGATAAATTTGTCCGGTAAAAGCGTGATTCGGATACAGTTATGAGCAGACAGCGAACATTGGCAGAACCCTTCAAAATTAAAATGGTGGAGCCGCTGCGCATGACCACCGAAGCCTATCGCGAGATTGCCCTCCGGGAAGCCGGTTATAATCCTTTCTTACTAAAATCAGATGATGTATTTATCGACCTGCTGACCGACAGCGGCACAGGTGCCATGAGCGACCGGCAATGGGCCGGGGTGATGACGGGCGATGAGAGCTACGCAGGCGCCCGAAGCTGGCAACATCTTCAGTCAGTGGTGCAATACATGACCGGCATGCCGTTTATTTTGCCTACCCATCAGGGGCGTGCAGCCGAACGGATTCTGTACGGATTGATTGGCGGAAAGGACAAAGTGTTTATCAGCAACACTCATTTCGATACTACCCGTGCTAACATTGAATTTACAGGAGCCTCTGCAATTGATGTAGTGTGCCCGGAAGCTGATGAGCCGGAAACTGATCTTCCGTTTAAAGGCAATATTGATATTCAAAAATTACTAGATGTCATCAGTCGCTATGGTGCCAAAAACATAGCGGCTGTTATCATAACCGTCACCAACAACTCGTCAGGCGGCCAGCCAGTGAGTATGCAAAATCTAAAATCAGTAAGAAGCATTTGCGATGCTCATAATCTGATGTTGGTATTGGATGGATGCCGCATTGCCGAAAACAGCTACTTTATTAAACATCGTGAGCCTGGCTATGAACAAAAATCATACGAAGCCATTGCACGCGAAATTAATTCCCTTGCCGATGCGTTTGTGATGAGCGCCAAAAAGGATGGCCTGGTGAATATGGGCGGTATCCTGGCATTAAGAAGCGAACATCTTTATCGCCAGTGTACCAACCTTTTAATAATTTCTGAAGGGTTCACTACGTATGGCGGACTTTCCGGTCGCGATATGGAAGCCATGGCCATCGGGTTACAGGAAGTTTTTGATCCCGATTACCTCCACTATCGCATCCGGAGTACAGCTTATCTGGGTGAGCACTTGAGAGCGAATGGCGTTCCGGTTGTTTGGCCCATTGGTGGGCATGCCGTTTACGTTGATGCAGCAAAACTGTATTCCAATATACCCATTGAGCAATACCCCGGACAGGAGTTGGTATGTGACCTCTACATAAAAGGTGGGGTACGTTGTGTTGAGGTGGGCAGTGTAATGTTTGGTAAATACGATGAGAATAAACAACTGATTCCGGCAAAGCAAGAGTTGGTTCGGCTGGCCATTCCGCGAAGGGTTTACACCCAAAGTCATATCGATTATGTATTGGATGTATTTGATGATATACTGGAGATGAAAGGAAAATCCACCGGGGTGCAGATCGTAGAAGAGCCCCCCTTCCTGCGGCACTTTACTGCGCGCTTTGAGAAGCTTACTTCGGAACCTGTAGCCGTAATTTAATTTTTATCACATGAACAACATACCCGATAATCTCAAACCCCACAACACCGGAACGGCTCCGTTGTTTAATAACCGTTTCATGGAGGCCATTACCCGAACGCACATTTCCATTCCGGTAGTCATGCACGTATGTATTGTGGCAGCGATTACGTACTATGCCCTTACTTTATTTTCCTGGCTCACGGTTGTTGCGCTATTTATTGCAGGCACTGTCACCTGGACGTTCGCTGAATACTGCGTTCACCGGTTTGTGTATCATACAAAAACCACCAACAAACTTTGGCTTAAGATTCAGCACATGGGGCATGGTATCCATCATCAATACCCGCGCGATCCTACACGGCTGGCGATGCCCCCGGTACCGGCCATTGTACTTGGCGCCATGTTCTTCGGTCTTTTTTGGCTGATCATCGGAAAGTATGCGATACCTTTTTTTCCGGGATTCTTTTTTGGATATATCCTCTACATCTCGATGCACTATGCGCAGCACGTTATCAAGTCACCGGTTTATCCGCCTTTTAAAAGATTGTGGAAATACCATGCGCTCCATCACTATAAATATCCCGAGACGAAAGCCTTTGGTGTTTCAACAAGTTTGTGGGATTGGGTTTTTGGCACGTTGCCATCCAAACAGGAAGGTCAGGAGAAAGCTACTCCATCATAGATATTGATTTCAGGTATTTGGCCATTAGGCCGGTCGGCTTTGAGGTTCTGGCTGGAGGGAGTCTGGGGCTGAAAAAGTTTAAAAGCAGAATGGCCAATACTTGAAAATTTTTCCAAAACATTTTAAAACGAATATTCATTAATCTGATAGTCTGCATTTATACCTAAACTTTATAGAAGTAGCCGTCTGACCGCTGTAAACGGAAGTATTGAGCGGTCTGACGGCTGAAGTCATTTGAATTTGAATGGTTGCTGACTCGTTAGGTATGTTTCCGGGTTATCTGTTTCATTAAAAAGAAAAAGTAGAATTGAAATGAGTTTATTAAAAAGAAGATCGTGGGCCGAGCCTTACAAGATGAAAATGGTCGAGCTGTTGAAGATGACAACCCGCGCCCAACGAAAGCGCGCTTTGGAGAAGGCAGGATACAATACATTTTTATTGAAATCAGAAGATGTGTATATCGACTTACTCACCGATAGCGGCACCAACGCCATGAGCGACCGCCAATGGTCGGCTTTCATGCTGGGTGATGAGGCCTATGCCGGCAGCAAGAGTTACTACAAACTGGAGCAGGCCATTCAGAAGTTTTACGGCTATAAATACATTATCCCCACACACCAGGGAAGAGGTGCTGAGAATATTTTATCACAGATCTTAATTAAGAAAGGCGATGTGGTGCCGGGCAACATGTATTTCACCACCACGCGCCTGCACCAGGAACTGGCCGGTGGAAAATTTGCCGACATCATTATTGACGAAGCGCATGATCCTTTAGATGAACATCCTTTTAAAGGAAATGTGGATATTCAGAAACTGGATAAGCTGGTTAAAAAATATGGAGCCAGGCGAATCCCCTATGTAAGCATTGCCACCAATGTAAACATGGCAGGCGGGCAGCCCGTGAGCATGAAAAACCTGAAAGAGTTAAGAGCCTACACAAAGGAGAAAGGCATCCGCATTATTCATGACATGACACGCGTGGCAGAAAATGCGTACTTCATCCAACAACGCGAAAAGGGCTATGCGAAGAAAAGTATCCGGGACATTGTAAAAGAAATTTGCTCGCTGACCGATGGCGCCACCATGAGCGCCAAGAAAGACGCACTGGTTAACATCGGTGGTTTTATGGCTACTAATGAGTGGGAAGTGTTTGAGGAAGCAAGAAATCTTGTGGTGGTGTACGAAGGACTGCATACGTATGGCGGTCTGGCCGGCCGCGATATGGAGGCCATTGCAGTAGGCATTGAAGAGAGTTTGGACGACAACCACCAGCAAGCGCGGGTAGGGCAGGTGGAATATCTGGGAAAAAAGATGGAGGAGTACAACATACCCATTGTAAAACCCATTGGAGGTCATGGGGTATTTGTTGATGCCAAAGCGTTTTTACCACACCTCACGCAAGATGATTTTCCGGCCCAGGCACTGGCAGCAGAAATTTATATTGAGTCGGGTGTGCGTACCATGGAGCGTGGCATTGTATCGGCCGGGCGAAAGGCCAATGGAGAAAATTACTATCCAAAACTGGAGTTGGTTCGTTTCACGGTGCCGCGCAGGGTTTACACGCAAGCCCATACCGATGTGGTAGCCGAAGCAGTGGCTGCGGTTTTTGAGAGAAGGAAAAAAGTGAAAGGACTAAAAATGGTTTACGAGCCTAAGTACCTGAGGTTTTTCCAGGCGCGGTTTGAACCTAAATAACTTACGCATGATCATTTCCCTCCAGATACATCGTCTGTATCTGGAGTTTGTATTTTTCGTAAATCACTTTACGCTTCAGCTTCAGAGTAGGGGTGAGTTCGCCTGTTGCGGGTGACCACTCTTCATTCATCAAGCAAATCTTTTTTATTTGCTCCCACTGCCCGAAATGTGGATTGTATTTGTCTACTTCCGATTGAATTAACTCAAGCACGGCTTGATGTTGTATCATTTCCTTTCTTGAAGCAAACCGCAACTCCAGTTTAGCGGCCCACTGTTCAACCTGTACAAAAGAAGGAACTACCAGTGCTGATATAAATTTTTTGTCATCACCACCCACCACCATAATTTGCTCGATGTACTTACTCTCTTTCATCTTCATTTCAATAACCTGCGGAGCAATGTATTTTCCGCCAGCCGTTTTAAACAATTCTTTCTTACGGTCGGTGATCTTCAAAAATTTCTTTCCATGATGGTTTACCCACCCTCCGATATCGCCCGTGTGAAACCAGCCGTCTGGCTGAATTACCTCGGCCGTCAGGTCGGGGCGGTTGTAATATCCTTTCATGATGTTGGGCCCGCGTGCCAGAATTTCCCCGTCTTCAGCAAAGGATATTTCCACACCAGGAATGGGCATCCCCACGGTTCCAATACATCGCAAGTGTGGCTCATAGCCATTTACGGCCAACACAGGCGAAGTTTCCGTAAGGCCATAACCTTCAATAATCTGAATTCCGGCAGCGGTAAACAAGGTGATGAGACGCGGCTGCATGGCGGCAGCTCCCGTAATGATGTACTGAATCTGGCCACCGAGCGCATCAATCCATTTTGAAAAAACCAATCTTCTGGCAATACCTAATTTCAACCTGAACCATAATCCCTGTCTGGTGCCGATCTGGAATTGTGCCCCCGTGTCAATCGCCCAATAGAATAATTTTTTCTTCAGGCCCTTTTGCTCAGCACCTTTTGCCATAATCTTTTCATATACTTTTTCCAGCAACCTGGGTACGGTGGTAAAACAATAGGGTCTGACTTCCTTCAGGTTATCAACCAGTGTGTCCAGACTTTCGGCATAACTGATGTGCAGTCCAAAGGCCAGGTAGACGTAAAACACGGTGCGCTCAAAGCTATGGCATAGCGGAAGGAAACTCAGTGTTTTTTTACAATCGATGATGGGCAACACTTGCATAACACTGAAGACATTGCTTAGAATGTTTTCATGCGTCAGCATAACGCCTTTCGGGTTGCCGGTTGTGCCGGACGTATAAATAATGGTGGCCAGGTGATCAGACGCAATGCTCTTTTTGAGCGCCTCGATTTTCTCAGGATTTACGGTCTCGTTCGCGGGAAGCAAATCCCAGAAGTAATCGGCACCGGGTGTGCGTTCAAAACTAATAATACTTTTCAGGCTGCCGCATTGATGTTTTACCGCCAGTACTTTTTGTACGATGGTTGCATCTTCAGCAAATACATACTGCACTCCGGCATCCTGAAGAATGAATTGATAATCGTGTTCTGAGAAGGTGGGATACATCGGAATGTCAACCACACCTGTTTGCAGGGCTGCGAGATCAACAAAATTCCATTCAGGCCGGTTAGAAGATATGATGGCAATGGTGTTGCCGTTGGTTAACCCCAGGTTAATCAGCAGTTGACTGGTGCGATTGGTCCACTGCTGTACATCAGCAAAGGTGTAGTGTTTCCATTGCTTGTGTGAGTCTTGTTTTTTTGAGGAAAGGAAAAATTCTTCCGGCCGGTTGGCTGCATGTTTATCCAGAAAGTCGAAAAGTCTTGTGGCCGTTTTCATAGGTTACCCTTACATCGAAATAGAACCTTTTCTGAAATCGCTTTTGCTGATGATGGCGTTAATAATAAAAGGAGTTCCTGCCCTGCTTTTTTGTAGCGCCTCTGTAACAGCCTTGTTAAATTCTTCTGCACGCTCTACCCGTACGCCATCTGCGCCAAAGGCTTTACCCACCTGTTCGTAATTAGCCTGCTGTAAGTTTACCGCGCAGTCGCTGTTCAATATCGCAATCTGATCGCGGGCAATCTGACTCCAACAGCCATCATTACCAATCACAGCCACTACCGGAAGGTTGTGACGCACAAACGTATCAAACTCCATCAGGCTATAGCCTGCGCTTCCATCGCCATACAGAATCCAAATATCTTTTTCGGGAAAAACTAATTTTGCTCCTAAGGCAAATCCCGCACCGATGCCCAACGTTCCAAATACACCCGGATCCAGCCACGCGAGCGGTGCATTCGGGCGCAGGGTGTAGGCAGCCGTAGCCACAAAGTCGCCACCATCGGCAACCAGTACGGTGTTTTTGTCAATCACCGAATCAAGCTGCCGGAAAAGTTTTAAAGGATTGATACCCGACTGTTCTTCTTCCGACATTTTTTGAATGTTTGTCTCACGCTGTTCATCGCGGGTACGCAACTGGTTTAACCAGGCGGTGTTATTGCCTTTATATTGTTCTGCTAACGCGGTTAAAAATTCCTGCGGATCGGCCAGTACAGGCAATGTGGGTCTTTTGTTTTTGTACAAATCATCATAACTGCGGTTAACTGAAATGAATGCTCTGCGACCAATATGATTGCCATAATCCAGACGGAAGTCGTTAGGCACACCGGCCAGTATGATCAGATCCGCTTCGCGAATGGCTTCTTTGCGATGATGCCTGAGTTGTAACGAATGATTTCTACCCAGCAGTCCGCGGGCCATGCCACTCAGGTAAATGGGTATACCCAATTGGCTTACAGCATCGGCAAGCTTTTCAATCTTTTGCGGATTCATAATCGCTCCGCTGCCAATGAGCAATAATGGTTTGGAAGCTCGGTTAAGTTTTTCAACCGCTTTTTTTATTTCTGAGGATTGATGTAAAGGCGTATCCGGTATTGGTCTGGATACGGTCGTGTTAAATTCATTTTTCCCTTCAAATAATTTTCGGGCATGCCGTTGAATATACCATAGCTTAATTTTTTCAAATAGATTTTTTGGAGGTACCGCCTGGCTTTTGATGCCGTACCATTCGCGCACAATCGATTCAGGATAGAGGATGTCTACCGGGCATTCGACAAATACCGGCCCCGGTACACCCTCACAAGCTTTGTACAAGGCTTTGGAAAGTATGGGCTCAATATCTTTTACTTTTGAAATCCGCGCAGACCATTTTACCACCGAGCGCATCAGGGTTAGTTGATCAACATCCTGCAGTGCGCCTCTTCCTTTCAGCAACGTAGCCACGGCACCACCTAACAGGATAACGGGCGATTGCGCCAACTGCGTGTTTTTAATTGCCGTAATGGTGTTGGTAATTCCCGGCCCCGCTGTTACCACCACCACACCGGGTATGCCGGTCAGTCGTGCTACTGCATCCGCGGCAAACGCGGCCGTAACTTCATGCCGGGTGTCGATTACGCGGATGCCCTGCCGTTCAGCTTCAACAAAAATGGGAGAAATATGTCCGCCACTAAGTGTGAATAAAAATTTTACACCCCGCTGTTTAAGTAAGCGGGCAATAATTTCTCCTCCGTTCATAGGTGTGAGTCTTTTCTTAAAGTTAATGAGAACCCTTCATTTTATGATAACTCCATCATTCGTTTAAGAGAGCGTTCAGCTCCCTGGCGAGTGGCCTCGTTTACGTGAATCTGTGGCTGTTCGTGAAGCAGGCAATCGCGTAGTTTTTCAAGTGTATTCATTTTCATGTAAGGACATTCGCTGCAGGCGCAGGTATTGTCTTCATGTGCAGGTGCCGGTATAAGAGTTTTGTGCGGTACCGCTTTGTGCATCTGATGCAAAATGCCCGCTTCGGTTGCCACGATAAATTCCTGTCCGGAATCTTTTTTAACAAATTCAATCATTCCTTTGGTAGAACCCACATAAGAGGCGATTCGCAGGATGTGCGGTTGCGATTCGGGATGCGCAATAAATTTTGCATTGGGATGTTTCTGATGGAGATCAAGGATTTTGTCGATAGAAAAATTTTCGTGCACCAGGCAACTGCCATCCCATAACAATAACTCACGACCGGTTTGGTGCATCAGGTACTTTCCTAAGTTAACATCCGGTGCAAAAATGATGGGCTTATCGCTTTGAATGGAGTTAATAATTTTAACTGCGTTAGACGATGTGCAGATAACATCGCTCATGGCTTTGATTTCGGCACTGCAATTAATGTAGCTGACAACCGGTGATCCGGGATGTTTGTCAAGAAAGGCTTTGAATTGGTCGGGAGGGCACGAGTCGGCCAATGAACAACCGGCTTGTAAATCCGGAAGCAGCACGGTGCGTGTGGGGTTCAAGATCTTAGCGGTTTCGGCCATGAAGCACACACCGGCTACCACTAATATTTCAGACTTTGATTGAGCCGCGTATTGCGCCATCTGTAAACTGTCACCCACCATATCGGCTACCTCCTGAATTTCAGGTACCTGGTAATAGTGTGCCATGATGAGTGCGTTCTTGCGCTCCTTCAACTCCTTTATAGATTCAACTATGGTTTTGTTTGATGGCTGTGTGGTAACCGGGCTCATGTAAGGTGTTTGATATAACAACGTCTGCGTTTGTGTTGCCTGGCTTCATAGTAGGTCCACATCGACTGCACGCGGGCGTTTGATTCCAGTTCCGGATTGGATTCGGCCAACTTGATTTTATTTCTGATAAAAGTTTTGTTCATCTCTTCCATGAGTATGGCATTCACGCCCTTACCCTGGTAGTCCGGGTGAATGGCAACTAAACACAACTCCACCATATCGTTCCGGTACAAATCATGAAGCACATGAAAAATGCCGAGCGGAAACAATTTTCCTTTCGCTTTTTGAAATGCTTTTGACAGCGAAGGAATGGTGATGCCGAGGGCAATCAACTTTCCGTGCCGGTCTGTAATAAACGAAATAAAATCTTTCCGGATGTATGCCAGATAACTGTTGGTATAATAATGAACCTGATCTTTGTTCAATGGTACCATGCCATGCAGGTGTTGGTAGCAGCGATTGATCAGGTCAAAGATGGCTGGTGCGTGTTGTTTAATTTCTTTTGAATTTTTTAGTTTCAAAACAGTCAGCTGGAAGCGGGCCTTTACAATTCTTGAAAATTGCGTAACCTTTACCGGCACCATGTTCGGCACAGTTATTTGATACGACATCCAGTCTACTTCTTTACGATAGCCAGCCCGTTCAATCAGGTTTTGATAATAGGGGTAGTTATAAAGTTCAGCCAGGGTAGGGAGTTCATTAAACCCTTCGACTAACATACCGGCCGGGTTAAAATTGCTGAATCCCATGGGGCCATGTATGGCGTCCATTTCTTTTTCTCTGGCCCAACACTCAGCCTGGTGCAGTAACGCATCGGCCACAACCTGATCATAGATGACATCAAACCATCCGAACCTGGCATAACGGCAACCCCATTCGTTAATGTATTCGGGGTTAATAATTCCTGCAATGCGGCCAACAACCTTACTGTTTTTATAGGCCAGCCAATACCGGGCTTCGCAATGGCGAAAAGCAGGATTGTCCCAGATTTTTAACGTTGATTTCTCATCGTTCTTCAAGAGAGGAACGAAGTATGGATTTTTATCATATAAAGTTCCAGTGAAGGAGATGAATTCATCCAATTCAGCGTCAGTCAAAACTTCTTTGATCAGAACGTCTGATTTCTTCGCTTTGTTTGGAACGTCAGGAGCGTATGCGGGATGCACCGATTTTCAATTTGATTGACAAAATTACATTAAATAAAAGATAAAAATATCTTTTATTTGTACTTTTGCGTCCAATCTCTATGATCTGTTAAAGACAGTGGGAGTGGCCACTTCTATCCAGCTTTATGCTAACCCTTACTAAAATATTCAGATTTGAAGCAGCTCACGCTATTCATGGTTATGCAGGTAAATGCCGGCATATTCACGGGCATTCATACGAATTGCATGTAACGGTTGCCCATCAGGAACCTGTACATGATTTTATTGGCGGACAAGGAATACTGATTGATTTTAAGGAAATCAAAAGCATGATGCAGGATACCCTGGCTATGCTCGATCACAAACTTATCCTGTCAAAAAAATACCTGACTGAGCATGCGCGGCAATTTTCGGATGAAGAAATACTGGTGTTGGAGGTTGAGCCGACAGCCGAAAATCTTTTATTGTTTTTGAGAAAGCGGATTGTACCTGTATTGCCGGAAGGCTTTGGCCTTATGAAGCTGGTGCTTTGGGAAACCCGCGACTCATACGCCAGTTGGTCAGCGACCTGATTTTTTAGCAGGAATGTTTTTCAAGAATGTCTTGCCTTGTGAGAGATCATCCGAAAGTGTCTGAATCGTAGTGTCACGCATAACCTTTCTCAAATGATCCTTATAAGCCTTCACCTCATGATGAACCGGGCAGGGGAAACGATCCGAACATTCTTTCAGGCCTAAGGTGCAAACGTGTAAGGCATCATCGCTGCCATCAATGGCTTTGACAATGGCGGCCAACGATACCGGCTTGGCTTTTGGGTCAAGATAAAATCCTCCGTTAGGTCCCTTAATCGAAGAGATTAAACCTTCCCGTACCAGCGTTTGCAGAATTTTAGCTGTGAAGGGCACGGGGGCATCTGCTTGCTTGGCAATTTCGGCAATACCCAAACGCGACCCGTTAATACTTTTGATAGATATATAAAGAGCAGCCCGGATGGCGTATTCACAAGCTTTTGAAAACATGAATGATGATTTGAATTGGCAACTAGTTACTAAAATTTAACCGATAATCCGTTTCGATCTTCAAAATAAGCGGTAGATTGTCTGAGCAAAGTTAATACAGGCCTGTCAGACTGCTTGCTTCATCAGTGAAGAACTGGCCTGACAGATTTCAATACAATCAAAAAGCCTGATTGGTCAGCCTTGTGGCCATGTGCCTGTTGAGAAAATGCTTAAAAGAACCGGCCAGGGTTTCTTCCGCCTGGTTTAGCCCTTCCAGAAACGATCCTTTCAATACCTTCCATTCCTGGCTTACCGATTCGGAAAGGTTACGGTAATACCGGATTCCCTCCATCAGGTTTTGATGAAAATCCTGAATATGTTTTTTTCGTTTTTGATCCAGTTCTTCTGTGGCATCATTGAATAATTCGATCCAGTACGAAACGTACAGCGAGAGTTCTTTAATAAACATGTGCGGCCTGTCGGAACGGGAAATAACGGTTGTCCGGCCATAAATATGATCCAGCATTTCGCGCAGTGAAACAACCCGGTCGAAGTAGGCAATGTTGGGGCCGGGGCAAATGTTTACAGCTTTCGATTGTTTGGTTATTGGTGAAAGATTGTGTTGCACGATTGCCGCATTGCTTAGTCCTACACAGAGGCATTCTTTGGTAAGCACAAGGTCGCGTTTTTTGATGTACTCCTGTTCAGGAAGTTGCAGGGTTTTCAGTTGTGCAAGTTTTTGTTTTTGATAGGTGAGGGAAGCGGTGCAAAGCGGCTCTTTACTGAATTCCGTATCAGAAATCAGAAACTTTTCGGTACAGGGGCTTCCCGGTTTGTTGGCATTGATGCGTTTTATTTTTTCGATTTCAGCGGTGGTGCCTTTGAGGTAATGAAAACGAACACCCAAAGGAGAATTATGACTCAGTACAACGTCACTTTCGCGCGCCTGACAAAGTAATTTCAACGTATGCTCATCAACTGTGGTGGCTTCGGGCACCAGTAAAAAAGGAGTACCCCATCCGGTTCCATCAATCCCGTAGTGTTCCATCAGAAAAAAATCTTCCTGGTGAGTTCCAATGCCACCCTGCACTGTAACCTTTATCGGGTGAGGCAGCGCAAACATCGGTTTACCTTTTGCCATCAGTGCCTCGCTGTATAGTGTGAATAAAGTATTCGTCAGTTCACCTTTTCGGGATTTAAATTCTTCCAGGATCGGTCCCAGTAAAAGACCGTCAGAAGCAAAGGCATGACCACCGCAATTCAATCCCGATTCAATCCGGAATTCACTTACCCATATTCCTTTTTTTGCAAGCATTTTTCCCTGGATCAATGCCGACCGGTAGTCAGATACTTTCAGGATAATTTTCTTTTTGAAGTAGCCGCTTGTGATGGCATCAAGTTCGGTACGCTTTTCCATGTAATTGAATAAGCGTGGATTCATACCGGCAGAAAGAATGATAGAGGAATTAACCAGGTCGCTGTCAGCGTAACCCCGAAATGCCGCAACAGCATCAGAACCGTCTTCGATTGCGTTTCCTGCCTTATCGAAATTATTTTTATCAAGCTTCGTCATGATGTTCACGTCAATACTGCCGGGAGTAATCTGAGCACGAAGCCAGTTTTCTAATTGCAGACGATCGTCTGCTTCGCACAAGGTTTGTGAAAAATGATAGATGCGCTTCAGTTCTGATGAATCAGGAAGCATTTCAAAATATTTGCAAATGTCGGAGCCGGGTTCGAAGGCTTCTGCTTTCAGTAGCTCCACCTGCCGGGCAACAATCCGGTTGATCAGGTTGAGGTAGTCTGTAATCCTTCTGGCCCGGTAATCTTTATCTTTTGAAGTAATGGGTACATAAGGTTCGTTCAATTGCTTGTAGTAATGCGACCGCATGCGCTCTACCAGGTTGTCTTGCACAATGGAAATGACCGAGGCAATACCAAAACGAGCTACTTTTACAGGCGAGTCGATGGTATAGGCCAATCCCATTACAGGGATGTGAAAAGTGTGCGGTGATTCATTCATGGGATGTAAGTTTCTAAGCCACAAAGGTAGAATAAATAAGGATAAAAAAGTCCTTTAATTACGCTTTTCTCCGTAATTTTGCGCCAACGAACATTGGTTTGGAAATGAGATAAAACAAAAAGAATAGTTATGGAACCACATTTTTATGAAGTTAATATCAACTGGAACCACGATCGGAAGGGGTTGATGTGTGCGCCTGATGTGCAGGCGCAGGCTGGCGGTAACGGATGTCTTGAAGTAGCCACACCTCCGCAATTCAGCAAGGGTATTCCGGGCATCTGGTCGCCCGAACATTTGTTCACGGCTGCAGTGAGCAGTTGCCTGATGACCACCTTTCTGGCCATTGCCGAAAACTCGAAGCTCGAATTCACTGCCTTTCAATGCGGCTCCAAAGGAAAATTGGAGCAGGTGAACGGAAAATTTTTGATGACGGAAGTGATTCTTGAACCCACCGTTACCATTGTCAGAGACGAAGATCACGACAAGGCCATCCGCGTTCTGGAAAAATCGGAAGCAGCTTGTCTTATTTCTAACTCCATAAAAGCAACTGTTGTGATGACCCCCACTGTAATTGTTCAAAAGACGGTGATGTCATCATAAGCATAAACTTATGCTGAAGCAGTGGTTTACTGTCAATCTGATTTTTGTGTATGCAAATGCCTTTGCACAATTTTCAATTGATGGTCAGTTGCTGCAGCGGGCCGAGTACCGGCATGGATATGGTAAGCTTATCGCTGAAAATCAGAATGGCATATTCCTGATCGGGCAGCGTGCCCGTGTTCAGGTTCAGTTTAAACATGAAAAGATTCGGTTCTATGTCAGCGGGCAGGATGTTCGCACCTGGGGCAGTACGCCCCAGGCGAAAGAAAGTGATAATTATTTTTCAATCCACGAAGCATACGTTGAAGTTCCGCTGAATGAATTTTGGGTTGTAAAACTGGGCCGACAGGAGTTGAACTACGACAATGCCCGTTTTCTCGGCAACCTCGATTGGGCCCTACAGGCCAGGGCTCATGATTTTGGACTGGTGAAGTTTGAGAAGGAAGCGCTCAAGCTTCATGTTGGAGGAGGATACAATCAGGTAAAAGAATCGCTGGTGAGTCAGCCGTACACCATTCCCAATCAATACAAAACAGCGCAATTACTGCGGGTAGAAAAGGAGTGGGGAAGTTTCAAAGCAGTTGCGTTGTTCTGGAACCAGGGGATGGCTCAATTAAGCTATGATACACTTGGAAAAGTGACGCACGAATCAATCCGGTTTTCACAGACACTCGGCATACCGACTCTTCAATGTAAACGTGGCAAATTTACCTTTTCAGGATTTTATTACTTCCAGGTCGGCAGAGATGGTGTAAATAAAAAAATTCGTGCTCACAACATGAATGTACAGATTACCCATCGCCATACTTTCGATAAAGTGAAAGGCTCGACATTTCAATCGACACTCGGAGCCGAATACCTGAGTGGTACATCGCAACAGCCTGACGATAATCTGAACCGATCGTACAATCCGTTTTATGGAACCAACCACGCACACAATGGGTACATGGATTTTTTCTACGTTGGCAACCGCCATGTAAATTCGGTGGGGCTGCAAGACTACTTCTTACGCCTGCGGTGGAGCCCGAAAGAATCGTTTTTCCTATCATGCAATGTGCACCAGCTCCTCGCAGCGGCAGGTGTGTATGATGGAAGCACCCGGGTGAAAAGATATTTTGGTACCGAAGTTGACCTTACCGCAGGATATATTTTTAATGACATACTCTCCCTTCAGGGAGGCTATTCACAATTCTTTGCGAGCGAAACAATGAAAATTAGTCAAGGGGTAACCACCGCATCCAATCTGCAAAACTGGGGCTATTTGGCTTTGTTGGTAAGGCCAAATATGAAAAACAGATTTGTAGGGCTATTGCTTTGAGGCGAACAGTGACAAATGTCATGTTGGTTGAACGCTATGAATAGTATCTTTAGATAATGAAACAGCATTCTCTCGGTCTTCTGGACAACCTTAAGAAAAACATTGCTGATTTGTTTCCCAGCTACTTCGCTTTAACCATGGCTACGGGAATTGTGTCCATCGCTTGTCATTTGTCCGGAATTCCTTTTGTTGGTGAATTGCTCTTATACCTGAATATTATTTTTTATAGTATTCTGTGGATGTTGCTCGTGTGCCGTGTGATCTTTTATTTTCAAAACTTTGCAAAAGATATTTCCGATCACGCCCGTGGCTCCGGATTTCTCACAGTAGTAGCCGGTACCAATGTACTGGGTACTCAATTCGTTGTTATCGGGCAAAACTATCAGGTTGCTGTACCTCTATATTATTTAGGCCTGATACTTTGGGTAGTTCTCATTTATTCATTCTTTATTATAATAACTGTAAAAAGTAATAAGCCATCGCTTGAAAAAGGAATCAATGGAATTTGGCTGTTGATGGTGGTGGCTACTCAATCTGTTTCGGTACTCGGAACGCTTCTGGTGGAGCACCTTCCGTTCTCTAAAGAACTAACACTCTTTTTATCCCTGACATTTTTTCTTTTTGGCTGCATACTCTACATCATACTGATTACCCTGATTTTTTATCGACTAACCTTTTTCGAGTTGCGAGCCGAAGAATTCGCACCGCCTTATTGGATCAATATGGGAGCCGTGGCAATTATTACCCTGGCGGGATCTGTTCTAATACTAAATAGCAATCATTGGGAATTATTGGCACACCTCAAACCATTTTTAATCGGGTTTACGCTGATGTTTTGGGCTACAGCCACCTGGTGGATTCCTATTATTGTTATTCTTGGACTCTGGAGACATGTGTACCAGTTAATACCCCTGACCTACCATCCGCAATACTGGGGAATGATATTTCCGTTAGGTATGTATACAGTTTGCACTTATCGGTTGGCCCAGGCAACTCAAATTCAATTCCTGTTTAAAATTCCATCGGTTTTCGTATACATAGCATTTGGAGCATGGGCACTTGCGTTGTTGGGATTACTGTATGGATTAGCCAATAACTTTTATTCCACTTTAAAACGGCAGAAGACTTACAATTCATAAAATGAATAATAGAGACTTTGCATCGAAAACAGTTTTACAAACGCTAATGAACATCTATCTTTAATGAGCTATGCTGAGCCTGTTTAAAACATTAAATGCTAAAGCAATGCGAAATGCACTGGTGACCATGTCACTCACCATCGTGTTGGTTTTTGCAGGCTCCCGTAACCTTCAGAATTTTGATGCCGCCCTCATTGCGTACTTGTTCGGTACAGTGTTCGCAGTATTTGGGATTACCTACCGCTATTCGGTTTGGCTGCAACGCCCTCCCACAAAAATGTATTGGCGCAGAACCTGGCAATTCGCTTTCAGCAAAAGTTTCCTTCCCTACATAGGCAGCATGTTATTGTTGTTTGTGCAGAACATCGGGTTTCAACAATTTATCTATCCACGCGGAAGAAATCGCTGGGTCGGACATTTTTTGTTGGCTACCGGTTGCACCCTTGCCTTTGCCGTAACGATTCCGTTAACGCTCGGCTGGATTCACTTCACCTTAAAACCCGGTTCGCTGGATATCTATGAAGCACACTTGTTTGGTTTTTCGGTAATGGATTTCACGCTGGGTTCTTTCATGGCTTTCAATATCTTCCATGTGCTGTCGTGGTGTTCGGTGCTGGTGATTATCGGGGCCATGATGATGATGAACCGAAGGTTGACCAATGGCGGCCTCATCGCTACGCAAACTTTTGAAGGCGACTGGTTGCCGCTCATCCTGTTGTTAGTGATTTCCGTAACCGGCCTGGGCATTACCTACGACTATACCTTTCTGCAAGGCAAAACACATCAGTTTATGTCGGTGATACACGCCATCACCGTAATCTTGTTTTTATTGTGGCTTCCTTTCGGAAAATTCTTTCACATCTTTCAGCGCCCCGCGCAGGTAGGTGCTAACATCTATAAAATTGAAGGTGCGAAGCGTGGCATGGCCGTGTGCCCGCATACGAGTCAACCTTTCGCTTCCAAGCTTCACATCAATGACCTGAAGCAGGTAACACACGAACTGGGTTTCGATTTCACGTTGAAAGATGGAACCAGTCATTTGGATTTAAGTCCGGAAGGAAAACGTTCGGCCATTGCCAAAGCACATTTTAAAGCACGGCAAAAGTCGGGAAAGTTTTTTGGGTGATGTTTGAAACTGAATGAAAACAAATTGTTTAATCCCAAAGGGATGAAATGATTATAGCTCAATACATTTTGCTCAAATGATTTGAATTTTATATTGAAGACAATTAATTGATTATTTTTCATGGCAAAACTCCCCGCACCGGTTGAAGATATTGTTACGCAGTTTGGACCGCACAAAGCCTACTCGCCCGAACATGGTTTTAAAGGGCGCCACGAACCCGACAAGCTGGTGAAAACGCATTGTTGTTTCTGCGGCATGCAGTGTGGCATTCAACTGAAAGTAAAAGACAACACGGTGGTGGGCTTCGAACCCTGGATGGAGTTTCCTTTCAATGAAGGCAGGCTTTGTCCGAAAGGGGTGCAGCGTTATTTACAAAACAATCATCCCGATCGTTTACTGTCACCGTTGCAACGTGTAGAAGGCAAGGGCTTCGAGCCGGTTGATTGGGAAACGGCCATGAGCAAAACGGTTTCTGAAATCAAGCGCATTCAATCCGCTTACGGCAACGATGCTTTCGCGATGTTGTCGGGTGTATCGCTCACCAACGAAAAAAGCTACATGATCGGCAAGTTTGCCCGCGTGGCATTGAAGACCGCCAACCTCGATTACAACGGAAGGCTTTGCATGGTGAGCGCGGGCGCGGGAAATAAAAAAGCATTTGGTCTCGACCGTATATCCAACAGTTGGGCCGACCTGGAACATGCGAAGGTGATCATGATCTGTGGCACCAACGTGAGCGAAACTTTTCCTACCCTTACTCATTACATCTGGCAGGCCCGTGATAATGGAGCCAAACTCATTGTAGTTGACCCGCGCATTACGCCCATTGCCCGCACGGCCGATTTACATTTGCCCATTAAACCGGGCACCGACTCCGCATTGTATGGAGCGATGCTGAAAATATTAGTGGATAACGATTGGCTCGATCATGAGTTCATCAAGAACCACACTTCCGGTTTTGAAGAAACGATTGCCGCAGTAAAAGATTACAATCTGGATTGGGCCGAAAAAATTACAGGCATTGCCAAAGAAAAAATATTGCAGGCTGCTACGTGGTGGGGAAAAACAGCCACCAGCTTTTTGTTGCATGCACGCGGCATCGAGCATCACTCCAAAGGTGTTGATAACGTGGTGGGATGCATCAACCTGGTATTGGCCACTGGCCGAATTGGGAAACCGTATTGCGGATATGGTACTATAACCGGTCAGGGCAATGGTCAGGGTGGTCGTGAACACGGCCATAAGTGTGATCAACTACCGGGCAACCGCGACATCACCAATCCCGAGCATCGAAAATACATTGCGGGGGTTTGGGGTATTGATGAAAAAGAGATGCCGGGAAAAGGTCTTTCTGCTTATGAAATTATTGAAGCCATCAACCGGGGAGAAATTAAAGGACTCATCTCAATTTGCTTTAATCCGTTGGTATCGCTTCCCAACAGCAATTACGTTCGTGAAGCGTTGGAAAAACTGGAGTATTACGTGGCCATTGATTTCTTCCTGAGCGAAACGGCTCGCTATGCCGATGTGGTCATGGCCGGATCGTTGCACGAAGAAGATGAAGGAACCGTAACCACTGCTGAAGGGAGAGTAGTACGGATCAATGCGGCCGTTACGCCTCCTGGCAATGCGCGCAAAGACAGTGATATTATTATGGAGTTAGCGAAGCGCTTGGGTGCCGGAGATAAATTCAATTTTGAGAATAGCGAGGCTGCCTTTAATGAATTGCGTGTAGCATCAAAAGGTGGCACAGCCGACTATTACGGCATTACCTATCAGAAGATTGAAGAGAACATGGGTATATTCTGGCCGTGTCCGAGCGAAGATCATCCGGGCACCCCGAGATTATGGGAAGACCGGAAATTTAAAACTCCCGATGGCAAGGCGCATTTTAATGCCGCACCGTATCGCGATCCCGGTGAAGTTACCGATTCAGAATATCCAATTGTGTTAACCACGGGGCGCGTGGTATCGCAATATCTTAGCGGAAGTCAGACAAGGCGCATCGGAAAGCTGGTGGATCAATATGCAGAACCATTGTTGGAAATTCATCCGAAGCTGGCAACCATGTATGGAATAACAGAAGGCGACCTGATTAACGTAGTAACGCGCAGAGGCGAAGCGGTTTTCCCGGCACAACTGGTGGAAACCATTCGCGAAGACACGGTATTTATTCCTTACCATTGGGGAGGCAGCAAGTCGGCTAACTTGCTAACACCGGGTACGCTGGATCCCATTTCTAAAATACCGGAGTTTAAAGTGTGCGCCTGCAAACTTATTCATACAGGAACCAAAGTTACGGAAGGATTCACGGCTGTTGCTTATCAGAGTATTTAACTATGACTGCACAATACAAAGAGAACCTGGAATTTTTCATTGACATGCAGCGGTGCATCGGTTGCCACGCCTGTGAAATGGCGTGTGCCGAGTGTGAAACCAACGGCCAGGAAAGCATGATACACATTCACTACGTGGATCGCGCGCATACCGTTCAAACCACAGTGCAAGTTTGCATGCACTGCGAAGATCCTGCCTGTGCCAACGTATGCCCTGCCGATGCCATCACAAAAGATAACTTTGGTGTGGTGCATACAGCTAATACTTCGCGCTGCATCGGCTGTTCCAACTGTGTGCTGGCCTGTCCGTTTGGTGTGCCGAAGAAAGAAGAGAAAGCCGAGCTGATGATGAAGTGCAACATGTGCTACGACCGCACCAGTGCGGGTAAGAAACCCATGTGCGCTACGGTTTGTCCCAGTCAGGCCTTGTATTATGGAACTCGTGAAGAAATTAGAAAGATGAGACCGGAAAGCGATCCGGTACAAACATTCAAGTTTGGAAACGAAACGGTAAAAACAAAAGTAAACATCATGATGCCCAAGGGCAGCCCGGAATTAAACGTTCACGATTAACCGGAAGAATAAATTATGTCTACCTCACCAGAAGAAGAAAAAGTACCCAACTGGAAAAGTGATTTTCCGATTGAGCAAAGTGAAGCCACCCATATTTCAAGAAGGGAGTTTGCTAAATTTTTGTGCCTGCTCTCCGGGGGTATGGCGTTGGGCAATGCCGGTATCGTTATCAAGTCGTTTGCGTTTCCATCTCAACCATTGGAAGGCGAACACTTCGTTTGTCAGCAGTCAGATGTGAAAGTAGGTGAAATGAAACCGTTTGTGATCAAAGGGAAACTGGAAGTTCCGTACATATTAATTCACCTCACAGATAATGAGTGGCGCGCCTTTGAGCAAAAGTGTACCCACCTTTCCTGCGCGGTGCGTTACCGTGCCGACATCAATAAGATTGAGTGCCCGTGCCACCACGGATATTTTGATCCGCGTACAGGTGTGGTCACGCAAGGTCCGCCACCCCGGCCCTTGCCTCAACTGGAGGTGCTGGTAAAAGAAGGCAAAGTGTACGTAAAAGCAATGGAACAAGAGACAGTATAATCGTATGGGAGATTTCAGAGAAGGACAAGACCAGGCGCACCCCAACAAAACCAATACGTTAATGGGGGGCATCATCACGTTGCTCATCGGCATTTTGGGCATTCAGGTGTGGCTTCTTTACAGCGCACTGAACAATGCCCTGGACGACAACCGGGGAATTGCTGTGGCGGCCTTTACCGGCTCATCCATTTTGTTTGTGATGGCCTTGTGGCTGTTGCGCTATGTGCCCCAAGCCCGCGGGTTTGTTCGGAAGAAAAAGCAGGAGGGAAAAAACAAATATGAGTAGCTCATCATGCATGGAAGCTTCTGATACTTTTTGTAGGAATATTAAGACAAAAAATTCCTATATTAAACGCAAGATATGTTTGAGCCCACACAAACCATTGGAATGTAAACATTCGTAAGAAGAAAAATTTTGGTGGGTGTGGGGATCCCAACGGGTATAGGATATAAACTGAAGTGCAAGAACTATGACCATACAAAAAGAAGTCTTCATCGTATTTTCAGTGATGTTTCTCATCATTGTTTTTGTTTTTTTTCTGGTATTCCTTTCTTCTGTTAAGAGCGGGGAAATGCAAAATGTGAATCGCAAGCGAGCGATTTTCTTTTTTATTGCGTTTGGAACCGTACTGCTTGTCCTGGGAATATCATTACCTAAATCGCCTTACTTCCTGTATGCAAAGGAAGAACCTGCACAGAAAGTATTTGTTGTGGCTAAACAGTTTTCGTTTTCAATTTCTAAATCTCCGATTGAAACAGAGGATGATTTTATGATGTCGGCAGGAGCAGAGGTAACTGTGCCGGCCAACGAAGTAGTTGAATTTAATGTTTCCAGCTGGGATGTTAATCATGGATTTAGTTTGTATAAGGAAGGTGTTTTGCAGGCTCAAGTTCAGGCCATGCCAGGGTATGTAAACCGGTTGCGATGGCGATTTAAAGAAAGTGGAACGTACGATATTTTGTGCCTGGAATATTGTGGCGTGGCGCATGCCGCGATGACCTCTAAAATAAAAGTTGAATAAACGCACTCAGGATGATGGAAACATTTAATAAAAAATCTACACTGCTCTGGCTTCTTACTGTGTTGGCAGTATTTCTGGTGGCCATCATTTTCGGTGTCACCATGCGCATGGGTCAGGCAAAAATGGTTGAGCTAAGCCCGTTAAATTTCTATGTGCTCATGACCTCACACGGATTGTTAATGGCGGGTGTTTGGTTTGTGGCAGGCATGGCCGGTATTCAATACATCCTCAGTAAGTATATAGCCGTACCACGCTGGGGTAGCGTGATTGCTTACGTTTGTACCTTGCTGGGAGTGGTGCTGCTGTTGTTTTCAACCTTCTTTGCCAAACTTCATGCAGGCTGGTATTTTCTTTATCCGTTACCTTTCTATGCAAAAGGGATGGAGATCGGCCCGCTTCTTTTTCTTATTGCATTAACTATTCTGGGAGTAGGCTGGCTGTTGTGGTCGTTGGTGTTGCTCGCTTCTATCCTTAAAAAATATACCGTTGCACAAGCACTGGCGTGGCATCACCTAACCGGAAAGTCCGAGCCAGCCGTGTCTCCTTTTATCCTGATTTCCTTCGTGTCGTTGATTGGAGTAACATCTTGTATCCTGGCCGCGGTTGTGCTGTTGGTATTGTATTACGCTGAAATGTTGAGTACGGGCACGATATCCAACGATCCATTGCTGATGAAGAACCTGACGTTCTTTTTCGGTCACACCCTTGTTAATGAAATGCTTTATCTGGGATTGGCTGTACTGTACGAGTTGTTTCCAAAAATGGCCGGTAAGCCATCATACAAAACAAGTTGGTATGTTGCTTTGTCGTGGAATGCAACTTTACTTATTGTGTTGTTCGCTTACTTCCATCACCTGTACATGGATTTTGCCCAGCCCGTTGCGCTTCAATATATCGGACAGATCATGTCGTGGTTTGCACCGCTGCCGGCTGCGGTGGTTACTATCTTTTCCGTACTTACCACCATTTACCGTTCGAATATGAAGTGGAGCCTGGCTGCACTGTTGTATTTTTTTGGTGTGATGTTCTGGGCAATTGGAGGAGTAGGGGCAATTTTGGATGCCGTGATCGCCAACAATTTCGTGCTGCACAATACACAATGGGTACCCGCGCATTTTCATACCTATAATTTATTGGGCAATGTATTTTTCAGTCTTGCCTTTGCCAGTTGGTTTGCCGATGAAATTGGGAACAATAAGATTAAGCCGGCTATGGTAAAAGCCGTGTTTAGTCTGTTAGTGATTGGTGGGGTTGGTTTTGTTATCGCCTTCTATTTGGGAGGAGCCCTTTCCGTTCCACGCAGGGTGGATAGTTACAATGAAGTGGTGAGCGAGGGCGTTTCGTTAGCTCAAATGGCAGTTGTTTTTGCTTCGTTGTATCTGGTAGGAATGATTCTATATACCATTGATTTTACAAAACGATGTGCTGGGCAATTATTTTCCTGAGTTTTTTGTCATGGCAGCCGCAGGATGAAATGAAATACCTGCTTAAAAAAGTACCGGATGCTGAGATTGTCACCCCAGATTCCACTGCAGGAAATCTGTCGCAATGGTATTCGCAAAAACCGGTGGTGTTAACGATTGTCTACAGCCGGTGCCCTGGGGTATGTAATCCTTACCTGTTGCAAATCAAAGATCATATTTCTTTACAAGGCAATACCTTGAAAGATTTTCAGATGATGGTGCTGAGTTTTGATCCGGAAGATACCCCCGACCAACTTTACAAGCTGGCCGGATTTACACAGGACAACCAACCCCCCGACAACTGGACTTTTGGTGTACTGGAGGAGGAAGGAAAAGCAAGCCTGTTGTCTTCCATTGGTTTTCAAACACAAACCGAAGGCGAATTGTATGATCATAACACGGTGCTGGTTTTGATAGGTATCGATGGAAAAATTCTTCAGCGTGTTGAGGGTCTTCCCGCAACAATGCAGTGGAATCGTCTTTTTAAGGAATTGTCGAATGAATTTGTTCCGGTGTACTCTACCCTCGACACCAATGTATGGACGAGTTGCTTCCGGTATGATCCGGCCAGCGGCACGTGGCGCATGAATTGGGGGCTGATGATGATCCTCATCCCCTCTGTCGCCACCGTCTTCTTAATTGTAATCTTGCAAATGGTCACCAGTCAAGACCGAAAAAAAAATAGTTCAACCTTAATTCCCAGCTAACGATGAATACCCTGAGCCAGCTTTCATTTTTTGGATGGAATCACATTCTTCTTCAAAGTGTTGCCAGTCCTTTTCAAATGGATATTATCCTGTACCTGTTGGTAGCCGTTCTTGTACTCACCCTTATTGTGGTGTTTTATATCTACATGGCATTGCAAATTTTGGTAAAGCCTGTAGGAATGAATGAGCCCCTTGATGAAGGACTTTCAATTGAGTGGGTTAAACTCTTGTTTGTATTAACAATTGGGTTAGCCCTGGCTGCACTCTATATATATTCTAAGTATTAAACAGCCACAACAAAATAAGAGGTTACCTGTCTTTCTGCATTTGCTCCTCTACAATTCCCATGGCAGCCATCATGGTGGGAAATCCTACCGTAGGCAGGAAGAGCAACACCAGGTGTTCAATTTCTTCTCGCGAAATACCGGCAGCAACAGCCTTGCGAATATGGGCTTTGAAGGCACTGCTGTAAAGATGACTTCCTGAAATGGCAAGTTTAATTAAAGCGCGGTCCCGGTCGGTGAGCGGTCCCTGTTCATGAACGGCATTACCTAGTTTTTCGTAGGTCCCTGCAACTGCCGGATATTTCTCAACAAATTGTTCGTAAAACTTGGGAGGCTTAGGTAAGGTTTTGCTCTTTTTCATTGGTTGGTGACATTTAGTTCTTGTATCAAGATACCCATTTCGTATTGTCGTTTTTCCAGCACGTTTCCGGAAGTATCATAATAAATATGGACTCCATGGCGTAAATCATTTACGTATTTTCCCTGCACTTTAATTTTTCCGGTTTTATACCATTGAACATTCTCTCCATTTAGCTGGTCGTTTTCATAATTGCTTTCGCCTTTGAGCGAACCACTCTCGTACCAGGTTTTCCATGTTCCATTTCGTTTTCCTTTCACAAAATTTCCTTCTGTCATTTTATTGCCGTTTTCGTACCACCAGGTCCAGGTTCCTTCGGCCTGGCCATGGATAAAGGCTCCCGAGGTTTTGGGCTTGCCGCTGGCAAAATGAGGTACTTCAGATTCGCGTTCGGCCAAAATCCAAATCATGACCACAACCCCCAGAAAGCCCAAAAGCTTGGCGTAATGCAGGATGTTCCTTCCAGGTCGCATGAAAACATACCAAGGAATATTCTTTGGCTATTAATATAAAAGACAAAATAGTCTTTTAATAACCAAATTAAAATTAGATATTTATTCCAGCACAATCAAACCCGGTATGAATAGAAATTACGCCTATTTGGGTTTGCTGGTCGTTCTTATTCAGCCAGCCATAGCTCAACAAAGTGGTGAGATGATGTTTAAAACATTTTGTTCTGCCTGCCACACCATCTCCAAAGGAAAATTAATCGGGCCCGACCTGGCCGATGTCCACACCCGCAGAAGCGATGAGTGGATGTTGGAGTTCATAACCTCTTCGCAGTCGATGATCAAGAAGGGCGATCCGGATGCAGTAGCCGTCTATGAAGAATTCAGTAAAACCATTATGCCGGATGCTCCTTATAAAGCCGATCAGATAAAAGAAATTATCGCCTACATCAAATCAAAAAGTCCAAGCTATGTAGCCAGCGCTGAACCACCGGCAACAGCCGTTCAGGCAGAGCCGGAAATTCCGGTTCGATCGGTCAATGAAGCTACCGAAGGTGAAATCAAAAGCGGCCAATTGCTCTTTGCAGGTGTTAGCAGGTTGAGTGCCGGTGGCCCGGGATGCATCTCGTGTCACAATGTTAAAAATAACTCGCTGGTGGGAGGTGGGTTGTTGGCAAAAGACCTGACCGATGCATTCTCCAGAATGAACGAGGCCGGTGTTAAAGCCATTCTTACTTCACCGCCTTTTCCTGCCATGAAGGTGGCCTACCAAAACGCACCCATCACCGAGGAAGAGGCCTACAACCTTACAGCCTTTTTGAAGTATGCCGATGAAGAGCAGTACGGACAATATCCACGCAACTGGAAATATTTCTTTTTGCTAGCCGGTGGCACCGGATTCTTAGCGCTGCTGGGCATCTTTTCAGTAGTGTGGTCTAATCGAAAGAAAAAAGCGGTGAATAAAAAAATATTCGATCGTCAGGTTTATTCATAATACAAATACTATGAGTTGGATTGAAGACATTATATCGCCTCAAACCCGTAAGTGGGAAGAGTTTTACCGCAACCGCTTTCAACACGACCGCATTGTGCGCAGCACGCATGGTGTGAACTGTACCGGTGGATGCTCCTGGCAAATTCATGTGAAAGACGGAATCGTTGTTTGGGAAACCCAGCAACTCGACTATCCATTGCTGGAAAGTTCCCTTCCTCCGTATGAACCGCGCGGTTGCCAACGTGGAATTTCATACTCCTGGTATTTGTACAGTCCGTTGCGAATTAAATACCCGCTTATCCGAGGTGCCCTGATCGACATCTGGCGTGAAGCAAAAAAATCAGCAAACGATCCGGTGGAAGCCTGGACTGCCATACAAAACGATCCTGAAAAACGGAAGAAATATCAGAGTGCACGTGGCAAAGGAGGCTTCCGCAGAGTAGCGTGGGAGGAAGTGCTGGAGATGATGGCAGCCGCCAATATTTACACAGCAAAAAAATACGGCCCCGATCGGGTTATCGGGTTTTCCCCAATACCCGCCATGTCGATGCTAAGCTACGCGGCCGGTGCCCGGTTTCTTCAATTGTTTGGCGGTGTTAACCTAAGTTTTTACGATTGGTATTGCGACTTGCCTACGGCCTTCCCCGAAATATGGGGCGAGCAAACCGATGTGTGCGAAAGTGCCGACTGGTATAATGCTAAAATGATTGCCGATATGGGCGCCTGTCTGAACATGACCCGTACACCCGACTGTCATTTCTTTGCCGAATCGCGCCACAACGGAACCAAAGCCGTGGTGTTCTCGCCTGATTTCAGTCAGGTGTGTAAGTATGCCGATCAGTGGGTGCCGTTGCATGCAGGCAGCGATGGCGCATTCTGGATGGCCGTTACGCATATTATATTAAAGGAGTGGCATCATCAGAAGCAGACTCCCTACTTCCTGGATTACACCAAGCAGTATACCGACAGCCCCTTTCTTGTAAAGCTGGAAAAGGAGGGCGACAAATATGTTCCCGGTCAGTTGGTTCGCGCCAATGAAATTGCAGAGTTCAGTTCGCTTGAAAATGGCGATTGGAAGTTTCTCAATATCAATTGTAAAACAGGAAAGCTGGTCGTTCCGAAAGGTACAATGGGGCATCGTTGGGAAAAGAATGGCGGCAACTGGAATATGAAATTGGAGCACGAGGTGGATAGCCAACCTTACGATCCATACCTGACGTTGCTGAACAACTGCGATGACGTGTTGCAGGTGAGCTTCACCGAGTTTGGATTGGATATGCATCGCCAGCGGGGAGTGCCGGTGAAATATATTCAAACCGCGTCCGGAAAAATTCCGGTAACTACGGTGTATGATTTGGTTATGGCGCAGTATGGCGTTGACCGCGACTTGCCGGGCGATTATCCGAAAGACTACACCGATAAAGATGCAGCTTATACTCCCACCTGGCAGGAAATATTTACAGGCGTTGATTCGAAAACCGTTATCCAGTTTGCAGGCGAGTGGGCTAACACGGCCAACCTCACCGGAGGCAAGTGCATGATCATTGTGGGTGCGGGTATTAATCACTGGTATCATGCCAACCTCATGTACCGCGCGGGCATTATGGCGTTAATGCTAACGGGTTGTGTGGGTAGAAATGGGGGAGGCATGAATCACTATGTTGGCCAGGAAAAGCTGGCGCCTGTCGATTCGTGGGGCGCTATTGCCTTTGCGAAGGACTGGCATGCATCTTCACGCCTGCAGCAAGCTCCGCTATGGCACTATATTAATACCTGCCAGTATCGCTACGATGGTCAGTTTTCGAAATACAATACCGTTCCAAAAAATAAATGGACGAAGCAACACACAGCCGATACCATATTCCAATCGGTGCGCATGGGCTGGATGCCGTTCTATCCGCAGTTTAATCAGAACACCCTTGAATTAAGTAAAGAAGCAGAACAGAACGGAGCGAAATCCGATGATGAAATCAAGAATTACGTAGTTGAACAACTAAAGTCTAAAAAACTTCGGTATGCCGTGGGCGACCCTGAAGCAGAAGAGAACCACCCCAAAGTGTGGTACATCTGGCGCGGCAATGCCATCATGGGCAGTATGAAGGGACATGAATATGCACTCAAGCATTATCTCGGTACACATTCCAATAAAATTGCAACCGATTCGAAAGATCATACCGAAGAAGTGAAGTGGCACGACATTGCCCCCGAAGGTAAAATGGATCTTGTGGTGGACCTGAATTTCCGGATGGACTCCTCCGCTCTGTATTCTGACATAGTATTGCCGGCAGCGAGTTGGTATGAAAAAGCTGATTTGAACAGTACCGATTTGCACTCGTTCATCCATCCGCTATCGGCCGCTATCGCTCCGGTGTGGGAGGCCAAGACGGATTGGGACATCTTCAAACTTATTGCCAAACATACCAGTGAAATTGCCAAACAACATTTAAGCGATCCGCAAAAAGATATTGTATGCTCCCCGCTTTCGCACGATTCATCGGGTGAAATTACCCAGCGTCATGTAAAAGACTGGTACAAGGGAGAATGCGAGCCCATTCCCGGTAAAACCATGCACGGCATTACCGTCATTGAGCGCGACTACACCAAGCTTTATGATAAGTACATATCGTTGGGTGATCGGATTAAAACCAGCGGCCTCGGTGCACACGGAAATAATTACCAGTGCGAGGATGTGTATGAAGAAATACTCGACTCCAATCATTTTCCGAAGGAGCGCCTGAATGGAAAATCATATCCATCGTTGAAAGAAGATCGCGATGCCGCCAATGTTCTACTAAAATTATCTACGCTCACCAACGGAAAACTTACCGTACGCGCTTACCGGGAAGCGGAGAAGAAAACAGGATTGGTGCTTACCGATATTGGTGATGGGTATGAACAGGTAGGCATCACGTATGGCGACTTACAAGCACAACCACGAAGGTACAATTCTTCACCGCTTTGGTCGGGGTTGATGGAAAATGGCCGGGCGTATTCGGCCTATACATACAATGTGGAGCGGCTGGTTCCGTGGAGAACGTTAACCGGAAGACAGCACTTCTACCTCGATCATGAATTGTACATCGCGTATGGCGAACATCTGCCAACGTACAAACCTTCACCCAAACCGGAAGCGTATGGCGATTTACGCGAAACGCTTCAACGCGAAGAAGCCAAAATTCTGAACTGTCTTACGCCTCACGGCAAATGGCACATTCACTCTACCTATATGGAGAACCTACGCATGCTTACCTTATCGCGCGGATGCGAGCCTTGCTGGATCAGCGAAAAAGATGCAGCCGATTTAGGAATCAAAGACAACGACTGGGTGGAGGTGTACAACGATCACGGGGTGTATTGCACCCGTGCGTGTGTGAGTTCAAGAATTCCGAAAGGCGTTTGTATTGTGTATCACGTACCAGAGCGAACCACCGGTATTCCCAAATCGCAGGTGCGTGGTAACAAACGGGCGGGTGGTCACAACAGCTTTACGCGAATTCACCTGAAGCCCAACTACCTCACGGGTGGTTACGGACAATTCTCGTATCACTTCAACTACTGGGGGCCGATTGCACCCAATCGCGACACGCATGTGATTGTGAAGAAAATGGAAAAACTGGTATGGTAAATAGAAACTAAAATCTTAAAACGAATACTCATGGATGTACGGGCACAAATGTCAATGGTTTTCCACCTCGATAAGTGCATCGGGTGTCATACCTGTTCAATCGCTTGTAAAAACATCTGGACGGATCGCAAAGGTGCCGAATATATGTGGTGGAATAATGTGGAGACAAAACCCGGCACGGGTTATCCTACCAAATGGGAAGACCAGGAAATTTATAAGGGAGGATGGGAGAAAAGCGAACGCGACATAAGCTTAAAGGGTGCTGGCAAACTGCGCGGACTAATGAACATCTTTCACAATCCGCACCTTCCGGTGATTGATGATTACTACGAGCCCTTCACGTATAAATATCTTGATCTGATCGAGTCGCCCGCGATGGACGATCAGCCAACGGCACGGCCTGTATCGTTAATCACGGGCAAACCCATCGACATCAAAGCAGGCCCCAACTGGGATGATGACTTAAGTGGAACACCCGATTACGCGCGGCAGGATCCAAACTTGAAGAACCTGACGCCTGCCGAACAGGAAGCCATGTTTCAATTGGAGCGCATGGCGTTTTACTACCTGCCCCGCATCTGCAACCATTGTCTTAATCCGGCTTGCGTGGCTTCTTGCCCTTCGGGTGCGATTTACAAACGCGGAGAAGATGGTATCGTGCTGATCAACCAAAATGTTTGTCGCGCGTGGCGCATGTGCGTAACGGCTTGTCCTTATAAGAAATCGTATTTCAACTGGCACACCGGTAAATCTGAAAAATGTATTTTATGTTATCCGCGTATTGAAGCAGGGTATGCACCGGCCTGTATGCATTCGTGTGTCGGGCGTATCCGTTACCTGGGTGTGGTGTTGTACGATGCTGATCGTATTCACGAAGCGGCATCGGCCGATGAAAAATCTTTGGTGGATTACCAGATGAATATCATCCTTGATCCTTTCAACGAGCAAGTAATTGAGTCGGCTCGTAAAAACGGAGTGGCTGATTCTACTATCAAGGCGGCACAGGATTCGCCCACCTACAAGTTTGTAAAGCAGTGGGGCCTTGCCTTGCCGCTACATCCTGAATTCAGAACGCTGCCCATGTTGTTTTACGTGCCACCGTTGCTGCCGGTCATGGCCTCGTTGCGCGAAGTGACCAATACCGATCAATCGAAGAAGATGGATCCCATTGCCAAGTACTGGAACGACAATTGGCTGTACGATACCAGTACCGAAGAATTGTGGGGAACCATCGATCAGGCACGTTTCCCGCTTCAATACCTCGCCAGCCTTTTCAGCGCGGGCGATACCGACAAGGTGAAGCACATCTTGAAAAAATTAATGGCCGTTCGCATTTACCGAAGAAGCAAGACCGTGGGCGACATAGCCGAAGAAAAAGTGAAAAAGACAATGGCCGATGTTGGGTTAACACCCAATGAAGCCGAGGCTATTTACTACCTCACTTCCCTGGCGCGTTTTGACGACCGCTTTGTAATACCGGCTTCGCACCGCGAGCAATCGATCGAGATGCTTGAGTTTGCCGGAGACACACGGGGTAGTGTTGGCTTTGGGTTTAAGTCGGAACCCCTTCGTGGGAATTAGTAACTAAAAATCAAGGATATGGAAAACAAGGAAATTACTCCGTCAAAATATAATTTACTGGCATCGCTTGTTGATTTTCCTGATGAGCGCTTTGTTGAGACAGTTCGGGAATGTCAGCTTTACCTGGATGGAAAATATCCGGAGTTGGGCGAGACGATGGAACCGTTTACGGACTTTGTATCGGAGGTATCGGTGGATGAATTGCAGGAACTGCATACCCGAACTTTTGATGTACAGGCTATTACGACACTAGACCTCGGCTATCTGTTGTTTGGAGATGACTACAAGCGTGCCGAACTGCTGGTCAATCTCAACCGTGAACACACCGAAGCAAGTAATCCCTGCGGGCATGAACTGGCCGATCATCTGCCCAATGTAATCCGTCTGGTGGCAAAAATGCAGGACGAAGAAATCAGGAATGAACTGGCGGTAAAACTCATTTGTCCGGGTTTAACAAAAATGATTTCTGAGTTCGATCCTTACAGTCTCCAAAAGAAGAATGAGGTGTACAAGCGGCATCATAAAACCCTCATTGAAATACCTGAATCGTACGGAACGCTATATCAGCGGCCGCTGATGGTATTGCTGGAAATTTTTCGTTTGGATTTTGCCTTGACGGCCGAGCCTGCAGAAAGCACTGCTGTTTTTGTTGATGCGATCAGTACTGAAATGAAACTGGAGGAATAAATCGTTTGGATTATGACCATCTTTAGTACATTCCTGTTTATTATTCTGCCGTACCTGGCATTGGTTATTTTCTTACTTGGAACCATCTACCGGTATCGGCAGGTGCGGTTTCAGATTTCGTCCCTCTCATCCGAATTTCTGGAAGGGAAGAAATTGTTTTGGGGCAGCGTTCCATTTCATTGGGGCATGTTATTTTTATTTTTTGGTCACTTGATCGCCTTTCTCATTCCCCGTGGGGTTTTAATTTGGAATGGTGATCCGTTACGGTTGCTGATTTTGGAAGTGGCGGCCTTTGCATTTGGATTAAGTATGTTGGTGGGGCTGGCAAACTTGCTCTACAGGCGATGGACGAACGACCGCATTCGGGTGGTTACAACGTGGATGGATCATGTTGTGGAGGTATTGCTGGTGGCCCAAGTTGTTTTAGGATTGTGGGTGGCACTGGAGTATCGCTGGGGTTCTTCGTGGTTTGCTTCAACCTTAACACCTTACTTATGGTCTATTTTTCTTTTGGAACCCAACATGGATGCCGTGGTGGCCATGCCTTTAGTGATTCAATTACACATTGTGGGCGCCTATCTGATTGTACTGCTGTTTCCGTTTTCGCGATTGATGCACGCATTGGTGGCACCATTGGATTATCTCTGGAGGCCGTATCAACTCGTTATCTGGAACTGGAATAAGAGCAAGATCAGAAACCCCGGAACCAAATGGTCTGCGTACCGACCTAAAAATAATTGATGTCATGGTGGATTTAAAAAAGATAAACAATCAGGATCCCATCAAACGAATGGTGGAGAAAGAAACCGGTGTGGAGGAGTATTCACCCATGGACCCGCCCGGTGCCTATGCACCACCCGTTGTTGATGCCATACCGTATGAAGATATGCACCCTTGTTTGCAGCAGTTAATAGGCGAACACAAGGAAGCAAAAGAAAAGTTGGATAGGGTAGAAAAAGCGCTGCTTGCGTTGAAGCAAAGCAACTGGCATCCTAACCGCGAGATGGGAGCTGAGTTTTCTTCCTTCTTTTCCTATATGGATGGCGAAATGGTGAAGCACCAACTGAAGGAAGAGAAAGCTCTATTTCCTGTCTTACAGAAAAAATTGATTGAACACGAAGAGCACAGCAAAGGGAAGTTCCCAAAGACTGCCATCGACATGCTGGAAGACGATCACCTGAAAATTATGCAGCACCTTACGCTGCTGTTCAATTTTATTTCACTGGCAACCCGCTTGCCCGACCCCACCTCACGTGCCCTCACGTTTGATGTGGCAGCCGAGCAAGGGTTCACCCTGATTGAATTGTTGAAGCTGCATTTTTTTAGAGAAGAGAATGTAGTATTTCCGAAGGCCAACAAGTATCTTTCTCACGAAGAGTTTATTCGTATTCAGGAAAAATTTGGCAGTTATGATCGGTACTTTACCTAAGTTGAACAGCATTCAAAAAATGAGAATGACAGTTTTTCAAATCCACACTTTCGTTAAGAGGAAGTTTCTTCTTGTTGGAATTATTTCAATGGTACTGCTGAGTCAGTGTAGTAAACCCGAAAAATCCGATGATGAACATCAACACGATCATAGTAAGATGGCTTCGACCTCGGAAGGAACTCGTTCACAGGTGCTGGAAGTAAAAGGCGAAGTAGTAAACCCATTATCCCTTACGGTTGATTCGTTAAAACAAATGAGCGTAGTAAACCTGGATAGTTTTAAAGTAGTTTGTCAGACCGGTGCTGCAATGAGCGGCAACATCCCCTTCAGGGGTGTGTTGCTGAAAGAGGTGCTAACCAAAGCAAATATTATTCAGAAGAATCATAAAGACCGGAATTTTTATATTGTTGCCCGCGCCACCGATAACTATAAAGCAACTTTTTCCTGGGCCGAAATTTTTAACAATCCAACAGGTGAAAATACCTATATCGTTTTTGAAGAAAACGGTGGCCCTGCGGTGAAAGGTGATTTTGTGCTGAATACCACGAATGACATTGCCACAGGTCCCCGGCATGTGTATTGGCTCAAAAGTATTGAAGTTTACAGAGTAGACTAAAAAGAAGCTAACTGAAATAGTCCCTACTTTTTCACAATTTCTACTCTTCTGTTAAGTGCCCGGCCTTCTTCTGTTTCATTCGAGCTAATGGGGCTCAACTGCCCAATGCCTTCGGCTACCAAACGGGTAGGCGCTATTCCGTATTTGCTTACCAATTCATTCTTAACGGCCTCTGCTCTGGTTTTGGAAAGTTTAGTATTCATCTGATAATCGCCCACGTTATCCGTATGACCAACAACAAAAATTGAAACAGCCGGATTATTTTTTAAATAGGCACCAATTTCCCCAATGGCCTTACTTGATTCGGGTGTGATGTTCGCCTTTCCTGTATCAAACAGAATTCCGTACAATGCAATTTTTCCATCTGATTGGATGGCGGCATCCATATCCAAAGCGGTGACTTCCTGTTTCATCGTTTCTACTTCAATCGAGACAATATACCAGGTACCTTCATCGGGAGAGGTTCCGGTGGGTGACAGTTCGAACCAAATTTCTTTACCCTTGTAGTTGGCTTTAAATGCACTTTTGGTGCCCTCTAGTGCCTCTCCCCCGATTTTCTTAATTGCATTCGCATGATTGGTCAGGATTTGCAGCCCTGAGATTTTGCGTGTGCTATTGACATCTTTGTTAAACCAGATTTTCTTGAAACGACCCTGCTTAACAACTTTCTCCGATCCTGATTTAATCCAAAAGCCATATTCGTTGAATTCCGATTCCTCGCAGTCGGAAATATAGTATCCGTCCATTTTGGTGAAAAAGGTAAATAATTTGTTAGCACAATCGGGATTGTCTGTCTGGCCAAAAACGATTAGAGGCAGCGTAATAAGAATGAGGATGGTTACTTTTTTCATATACGTGTAGTTATTGGTTTTGAATGAAAAATTGTTCCGACTTGTAACGAGGTCATCAGAAATTTAGCAATTAAAAAGGACTAAATAATCTTTTAATGGTAGATTTGTGTTCGCAAAACAGGTATTCCAGGCGGTAACCGGATTGCTAGCCGGTATTTGGGCTTGAGAAAGATGGGTTAACAGCAGGGGCGGCTAGCTGGTGGACAAGAGAGATTACAATATGAAAATCAAAGAATCAAAAATTGAAATTCTGGCCCCTGCCGGCTCATTCGAGTCGCTTACGGCTGCTATACAGGCTAGTGCCGATGCTGTGTATTTTGGAATTGAGCAACTCAATATGCGGGCACGTTCGGCCAACCTGTTTACACTTACCGATTTAGATGCCATTGTACAACGATGCTCCCGCTCGAATGTAAAGGCGTACCTAACCCTCAATACCATTTTGTACGATCACGACATGCAATTGATGAGAAGAATCATGGATGCGGCCAGGCGTTCGGGCATTCATGGTGTGATTGTGAGCGACTATGCCGCCATGGCGTATGGAAAACAGATTGGCATTCCACTTCACATCTCAACCCAGGCCAATGTCAGCAACATTGAAACGGTTGAATTTTTCTCGGCCTTTGCCGATGTTATTGTACTCGCACGCGAACTGAGTTTAAAACAGGTAGCCGACATTGTACGGGAAATCAAACGAAGAAAAATCACCGGCCCATCCGGGAACCTCGTGCGTGTTGAAATATTTGTGCACGGGGCGTTGTGTATGGCAATCTCCGGCAAATGTTACCTCAGTTTGCATACCCAGTTTGCTTCGGCCAACCGTGGAGCCTGCATCCAAAACTGCAGAAGACCCTACGTAGTAACCGATAAAGAAGATGGTTTTGAATTTGAGGTGGATAACGAATACATCATGAGTGCCAAAGACCTTTGCACGATCAATATCCTGGATGAGATTATTAACACCGGAGTTTCGGTGTTGAAGATTGAAGGCCGCGGCCGTTCAGCCGACTATGTATTTACTACAGCGAAGTGTTATAAAGAAGCGGCACAAGCCGTAGCGAAGAAGGAGTACACTAGTGAGAAAATTGATGAATGGAAATCAGAACTCTCAAAAGTTTACAACCGCGGCTTTTGGGAAGGGTATTACCTCGGGCGTAAATTGGGCGAGTGGACTGACAAACCCGGATCGGTGGCAACCGAAAAGAAAGTTTATGTGGGGCGCGGTAGCCGGTATTATCCTAAACTAAAAGTTGGGGAGTTTCAGATGGATGCCGACCGGCTGAAAATCGGTGATGATATTATGATTGTGAGTAAGCAGGAAGGACTGCACAAAGAGACGATACAAGAGCTGCGTGTAAACGGTGAAAGTGTTATGGAAGTTGGGAAGGGTGATGTGATTTCATTTCCCTGCGCAAGCAAAATTTTTGAAGGTGACAAGTTGTATAAAATTGTGCAGGAGAAGGAATGAAAATAATACACTACCGGAAAAAGTGCATCGGTTGTAGCATTTGCTGCGAGCTTGCCCCGGGACATTGGCGAATGTCCAGAAAAGACGGTAAAGCAAATCTGCTGGGAGCTATTGTGAAAAAAGAAATTCATCAGCTTGAAATGAAAACGGCCATTCCAAAAGGCCTGCACCTTGCAGCAGAAGCCTGCCCGGTCAGGGTTATAAAAATAGGATGATGCGGAAGGACGCTTATAACCAGAGAAGCCGTCTGCCGTGGTTTAAACAGATTTTATATGAATGAGAAAAGTAAAATATTAAAACCTTTGGTCTACTCCTGTTCGGGCTGCTCATCGGCCGCTCAGATGGCTAATTACATAGCCTTGAAACTGGATCGCCACGGTGAAGCGGAGATGTCGTGCATAGCCGGAGTAGGAGGAAATGTGAAGAAGCTTGTACGCGTAGCTAAATCGGGGAGGCCCATCATCGCCATTGATGGTTGCCCGCTGGCGTGTGTGAAAGCCTGTCTGCAAAATCATCAGCTTGCTCCTGATCTGAATTTTGAACTGAGTGCCTATGGCGTTGCCAAAGCACAACACCAGGATTTTGACGAACAACATGCGCGTGAAGTTCTGGAACAGATCGAAAAGCAAATCAGGGAAAAATATACAAACACCAGCAACGCATCGCTTGTGACGGTATAGTGTACATTTCCCTGATCATCCGAGCGAAAGGAAACTTATCCCTTCAGCAATTCGCTTTCCAGTTGTAAAGCCTTTGGAAACAGAATGTTATTTTCCAAATGAATATGCTGGTGCAGGTCTTGCTGAAACTCCTGCAATTTGGCAAACAACACGCGGTACGACATACACGCATCTTCCGGAGGTGTAAATCGTTCGCTTAATTCTTCAATAGCTTCCATGTCTTCACCGGCCGAAACGTGTTCGGCTTCCATCATGTTGATGGGATTGGCAATCGTTCCAAACGGTGGCCGGGCCATAGGTTTACCACCCTTTTTTGCCTGGGCTAATTCCTTAATGTATGGGAAGAGTATCACTTCCTCTTTGTGCATGTGCAACATCAACTCATCAATAACAGACTGCGCGTGTTGTTGGATTTCCAGTAATTCAGAATGATGCCCGCCATGTACACGCGCTACTTTAGCGCTTAATTCTTCCAGGAAGGGTACAGCTTCTTTTACATAATGATGGTGTGTATTCACAATGTAATCAGCAAGGAAGTCAAGGTCCCAGTGATTATAATTGTTGGCACTGCCCATGCCTGTTAGCGGCCGCATGGCCACCTGCTCTAGTTCAGTTTCCACTAATGCCGGTTCAATTCCTTTTTTGGCACAGGCTTCGGCTACCGTTTTCTTTCCTCCGCAGCAATAATCGATGCCATACTTTTTAAAGACTTCGGCCTTGCGCCAATCTTGTGATACCAATTCCCCGATGGTCGGGGCGTGTAATGTTGTTTTATCTGTCACCATATCAAGAATAGTTAGTTGTTTATGCGATTAAATTTTTAGCAGTTTACAGTGATACAGACAATTTGCCTATGAGCAGAATCATATAACCGGCCTGCTGAAAAGGTTTAATGTTGCCAATGCTTAAAATAACGTCATAAAAGACCATTTTATCTTAAATTTGCCACAAATTATTATTTGGATTAATGGTACGTACATCACAAAAAGAATCTGTTCAATTGTCGGTTTTGGAGAAAACCGTTAAAACGGAAGTCGTGTGTCCTAATGACACCAACCCCATGGGCATTTTGCAGGGTGGAAGATTAGTGCAGTGGATGGACATAGCCGCTGCGGTGAGCGCCCAAACTTATGCGGGCTGTATTTGCGTAACGGTCTCAATCGACAGTGTGAGTTTTAAGCATCCGGCAAGGGTGGGTGATATTCTGATTATTGAGGCGGAAGTCACCCGGGTTTTTCGAACATCCATGGTTATCGCGGTGAAAGCATGGGCCTCAGCGGTTGGTCAAAAAAACAGGAAGCTTATCAGTAATTCAGATTTTGTATTTGTTGCTATCAATAAAAAAGGGAAACCAACACCGCTGACTCCGCGCAAGCAGAATCAACAGGCTGGGAAATAAATATTCGGGATGAAATGAGTGAACAAAAGGTTGATTCGATCGATGGGATTGTTACCGATGTGGTAGTGGTAGGAGCTGGTATTGCCGGCCTTGCAGTGGCTATTAAACTTGGAGAAGCCTTTCCTTCCCGCACAATATGTCTTTTATCGAAGGATAATCCCGGGGTCTCAAACTCATACTATGCCCAGGGCGGTATTGCGGTAGTGGTTGATAACCTGAATGATTCCATTGATCAGCACATCAGCGATACCCTTCGTGCTGGCGATGGTGCCTGCGATGGCCAGGTTGTTCAAATGGTCATTCAGGAGGCACCCGACCGGTTGAAGGAATTAATTTCGTGGGGAGCCAGTTTCGATCACGAACCAATGGGCAACCTGGCGCTTGGTTTGGAAGGCGGTCATTCGGCAAAACGTATTGTTCACCACCGCGATAACACGGGTGGTGAGATCATTAAAACGCTGCTGGCCCGAATCAACCGGTTGCCGAATATCCTAACCCAATGGAATACATTGGTTCTGGATCTGGTCGTGCAGGATGGAAAGCACGGTAAGCAGTGTACCGGAGTCCAATTTATTGGAAAGGAAGATAACACACCTAAAACAATAGTAGCTTCATGTACGGTGTTAGCAACAGGTGGTGTCGGACAAGTATTTAAAACAACAACTAATCCGGCAATAGCCACAGGAGACGGTATTGCAATAGCGTGGCGGGCGGGCGCTGACATTCGCGATATGCACCTGGTGCAATTTCATCCAACGGCACTAAATGTTCAGACGGCTGAAACTGCCTTTCTTATTTCGGAGGCGGTGCGGGGGTTTGGTGCACATGTGTGTACTAAAAATGGAAAGCGATTTCTATTTCAATATGATGGCAGGGGAGAGTTGGCTCCACGCGACATCGTGGCACGGGCAATCGATGAACAATCAAAATCGGAGGAGGTTTACCTCGATTGCCGCCATCTTCCAAAAGAAGCATTGATGCATGAATTTCCTATGATTTATTTCACGTGCCTTTCGCATGGAATTGATATTACCACTGACTTAATTCCGATAACTCCGGCTGCACACTACCTGTGCGGAGGAATTGCAACCGATAAGCATGCACGAACTTCTATTAATAACCTGTATGCGATTGGCGAATGTGCGAGTACGGGGTTGCATGGTGCCAACCGGCTTGCATCCAATTCGTTACTGGAGGCGCTCGTATTTGCGCATCACTGCTATTTAGATATAGGAGAAAAATTGAACAATAAGATTGTGCCGATATTGAAACCATTCAACTGGGTAGCTCCTTTAGGTCCTCCGCTTCAAGAGCTGACTGTTTTTCAATACAGACTTAAACAAATCATGGGCACGGCAACCGGCATTATAAGAACAAATTATACTTTGGCAACCGGGTTGGTTGATGTTATGCACTTGCAAAAAGAACTGAGTTCCGGAAATGAAGATGCGACTTCTGTATGGAAGTTCTATGAAACAAAAAATATGATAGCGGTTGCCCGCCTGATTCTTGAACACTCTTTTTCTCAAACCCGCAATCGTGGAGTATTCTATAATAAAGATTTGGCGGGAACGATGGTTACCGGAATTATTTTGTAGTAATGACCAAAGAAGCGTATATCAAACGTTGGTTGTGGTCGGGTATTCTGTTGGTTTCCTTCATGGTGTTGGTAGGCGGTATAACAAGGCTCACCGGTTCAGGACTTTCCATGGTTGAGTGGAAGCCTGTCACGGGAATTATTCCTCCGCTGAATGAAGATGCCTGGCAACATGAATTCAACAAGTACAAGCAGTACCCCGAATTTCAGAAAGTTAATGCGCACTTTGCCCTTGAGCAGTTTAAACAGATTTATTTTTGGGAGTATTTACATCGGCTGCTTGGCCGGCTGACAGGGATTGTTTTTTTGTTTCCATTTATCTTCTTCTATGCGAAAGGGTGGTTAACGCCCCGATTATTCAGGCAACTCATCATGGTGATGATGATTGGTATAGCACAAGGTTTCATGGGCTGGTACATGGTCAAAAGCGGACTTGACAAAGTACCCCACGTGAGTCATTTCAGGTTAGCTGCCCACCAAGGCCTGGCTTTTCTTTTAATTGGGATACTCTATTGGTTAACACTCACCCTGCAACCTGCTGAAGAGAAAAGTAAAACTGTGACTTCTTTACGGGTGCTCACGATGTCCTTATTTTTCTGCCTTGTCGTTCAATGCACACTGGGCGCCTTTGTGGCAGGTTTAAAAGCAGGCTTTTCCTACAACAATTTTCCGTGGATGGGTAATTCTTTCCTGCCGCCAACTTCACTTTGGCAATCGAGCGGCTTATTGTACAATGGAGTTGTACTTCAATTTTTCCATCGTTGGATTGGAATCCTGATTGCCCTGGGTGTGATCTTCTTGTTTTATCGCACACGTTCAACACCACTATCAAAAACAGTTAAGCTCCTGCTGATGGTTGTCTGGCTGCAGGCAACGCTTGGTGTGCTCACCCTGGTTTTTCAGGTACCGATCTACCTGGGGGTCATTCATCAGGCTACAGCCATTGTCCTGATTTTGATTTTAACAAAATTGACGTATGTTCAATTTCAATCAGGTTCAAGCCAGGAATTCTGATGATAGGTTGCTGTATTTTTGCTGTAACATTGTTTAATACTTCATCAGGCTTACCGATGAGTTAATGATTTTTCTGGACAGGTATTACCATGCAAAAATTTGTTAAGCTCCCATTGATTTTCTTTTTTATTGGTGCTGTATTGGGTGCCGTATTACGGTGGCACCAGGGATGGCCCATCGGTGGATTTACCTATCCATTTTGGTTGCATGGCCATTCACACATCATGTTTTTAGGTTGGGTCTTAAATGCCCTCACCGTAAATTTTGTTGTTCAATTTGTGCCTGACCGCGCACAGGCGCATTATCGCCCAATTTTTTTAATCATCAATATTCTCCTGAGCGGCATGCTCTTTTCTTTTCCTGCGGGAGGCTACAGTATTTTTTCCATTGTCTTGTCTACGCTTCATACAGGTGCATTGATTTGGTTCGTGTATCGGTTTTTTCAGGATACAACTTCCAATGGTAGTACTATTGCCCTTCGATATGCCCGGTGGTCCCTTATCTTTTTTATTGTATCATCTGCCGGGCCATTCGCCCTGGGAGCCTTAGCGGCCAATGAAATGGAAGAAAGTTCCTGGTATCGTCTGGCGTTATACTACTATTTGCACTTTCAGTATAATGGTACGTTTATTTTCGGAGTACTTGCTCTCCTGTATCGTTTATTCGATCAATATCAACTTGTTGTTAATAAGCGCAGTGCCAAAATGGCTTGTACACTGCTGATCGTATCGTGCTTTCCAACCTACATTCTTTCAACGCTTTATCTGGGACCCCCGTTGGTGTTTCATGGTATTGGGTTTGTTTCGGCTGTAATCCAATTGCTTGCTTTATTTTATCTGCTGCGATCGGTCAGCGAAATCAAAACACTGATGAACAGAATTTCATTTTCTGCCCAAATACTATTGCTGATGGCTGCGCTTTCGTTCCTTGTTAAACTCATGCTGCAGGTCGTTTCCGCTTTTCCGGCAGTTGCCATGTTGGCCGGTGACATCAGGTATTATGTAATTGCTTATCTTCATTTGGTTTTTATTGGGGTGATCTCGTTTTTTTTACTTGGCTGGTATCAGGCGGTTGGTCTGATTCCTTCCATCAGGTGGGACACCCTTCTGATGCTGGCGGTGGGCTATTTATTATCAGAAGTTGTAATGATAGCGACCGGTTTTGTTGCTGTACAAACCATGCACGTGGCGTTGGCTGTGGCAGCGGTACTCACAGCCGCAGGACTTGGTATTTTGCTTTTAAGTACCGTGAAAAAAGGTGAGGAGCCTTAAATATGACATAAATCATATCCTGATATGATCCTTCTCACGCGTAGCCAACCGGGTTAAAAATACTTTTGATATGGATCAACTTACTTACAACTATGAAAAAGATACTGGTGCCATGTGATTTCTCAAAACAGGCGATTCATGCCTATCGGGTTGCCCTGGACATTGCAGCCGCATCCAAAGGTGCGGTGTATGTAGTAAATATTGTTGAACTGCCGGTATTGCACGACTCGGTTCTGATGCCGGTGTTGAATTTTGAAGAAGTATTTTTTAAGGAATTAAAAGAAAAATCAGAAGGTGAGTTCAGGAAGCTAACCAACAAGTATAAACCTGAAGGCGCAAAAGTTTCGTTTGATGTTTTGTTTGGCAGTGTTCCCCGGATGATCCAGGATTTTATTCAGAAGAAATCCATTGATCTTGTTGTTATGGGCTCACACGGAGCAACCGGCATCAGGGAATTTTTGGTGGGATCGAACGCGGAAAAAATGGTGAGAAACTCTCCTGTACCGGTACTAACCATTAAAAACTACTTCAAGGGGCCGGTTAAAAATATTGTTTTTCCCAATACACTCGATACCGAAAAACAGGAAGACCTTGTAATGAAAGTAAAAGAACTTCAAAACTTCTTCAAGGCGCATCTTCATATTGTGTGGATAAATACACCGCTTAACTTCACTTCCGATCGGTTGACATACGACCGGTTGAATAAGTTCGCAAAACGGTTTATGTTTAAGGATTATACCGCGCATGTGTTCAACCACCAGGATGAAGAACAGGGTATTTTGCAGTTCGCCCAGCACATTCGCGCGAACCTGATCGCCATGGGCACGCATGGAAGAAAAGGTCTGGCGCATGTGATCAGTGGCAGCCTGGCAGAAGACGTTGTGAATCATACCGAAAATATGGTTTGGACTTATTCGCTAAAGAATGAGCCTGTTGCCAAGAAATGAGTCAGTCGCTAGCCACTAAGGAAATCGTAACCGATGTGAGTTGCCATCATTGCGGGCAACCCTGCGATGAAACGCACTGGTTTAACGATAAGCCTTTTTGTTGCTATGGCTGCAAAACCGTTTTTGAGATTTTAAGTGAGCACGATTTGTGCGAATACTATGCGCTTGATGGGCGAGCCGGGATTTCCATTAGAAATTCGCATCAGCAATCGTTTTCCTATCTCGATGAGAAGAAGGTACGGAAGAAGGTTTTAGATTTTGATTCTGAAACTTTTTCGAAAGTTTCGTTTTTCATTCCGGCTATTCATTGTATTTCCTGTATCTGGTTGCTTGAAAACCTTCGGAAGATCAATCAAGCTATCCTTCGCTCAGAGGTTAACTTTTCCCGTAAAACGGTCATCATTGAATTTGATCCCCGACAAATTAACCTAAGTACCCTTGCAGGATTACTGAGCTCTGTCGGATACACCCCCGGCATCAACCTGGATAAACATCACACCGAAAGGAAAGTGGTGGATCGATCGCTATTGGTAAAATTGGTAATAGCGGGTTTTTGCTTCGGTAATGTAATGTTGTTTAGTTTTCCCGAGTACCTGGGAATTAACCAATCCGATCAGGCCCTGATGAGAATTTTCTCCTGGTTGAACCTGGTTTTGTCGGTGCCGGTATTCTTTTACAGCGGTGCTGATTACTTCCGTTCAGCTTTTAAATGTTTCAAACAAAAGCAAATCAATATTGATGTGCCCATTGCCATTGGTTTGTTGGCGCTATTTTTCAGAAGTGCGTATGATATCATATCGGCCACCGGACCCGGATATATGGACTCATTTACCGGGCTTGTATTTTTTCTGCTGATCGGCCGGTGGTTTCAAAGTAAGACCTACGAAAGCCTCGCATTCGACCGTGATTATACTTCTTATTTTCCGTTGGCCGTTAACCGGTGGAAGAATGATCAGTGGCAAGCAGTAATCATTTATGAATTGGAGAGAGGAGATGAAATCCGGATCCGGAACATGGAGGTTATTCCGGCAGATTGTGTGCTGCTGGATCAGCAGGCTTACATCGACTACAGTTTTGTAACAGGTGAAGCCAAACCTGCCCTGTTAACGCAAGGTGAAACGGTATATGCCGGTGGTCGCCTGATCGGAAGCCCGGTGAGACTGCTGGTGGAGAAAAGGACATCGCAAAGTCAATTGACCAGCTTGTGGAACAACGAGGCTTTCAAAAAAATATCGGAAAGCAAGTACCAGAAAATTATAGATACAGCCGCCCGCAGGTTTACATGGATTGTGTTGGGCATTGCCCTGGTTACAGCAATGTATTGGCAAGTGGCAAAGCCTGATGAAATGTGGCTCGTGCTTACTTCGGTGTTAATGGTGGCCTGTCCCTGCGCGTTAGCACTGGCGGCACCTTTTACCTACGGAAGCATGCTGCGCGAGTTTGGAAGAAACCAGTTGTATCTGAAAAATGCCGATGTAATTGAGCGGATGGCCGGTGTGAATGCCGTGGTGTTTGATAAAACCGGTACTGTTACACATGGAAAATTACCCGAAGTTTTGTGGACTGGCGAGATGGATGAAGAAGGACTGGCAGCCGTAAAACTGCTAACCGGCTCATCGGCACATCCGTTAAGTGTGTTGATTTTTAATAGTTTGAAGCGCACACCGGCATCGGAAGTTTTAGCTTTTAAAGAGATACCCGGAAAGGGAATGGAAGGCGTGGTGTTTGGAAAGAATTTTAAGATTGGCTCGGCAGACTTTGTAGGTTTTTCCGAAAAAATTAGTGAGCAGGCATCGCATGTATTTGTTTCGATCGATGATGAAATTAAAGGATACTTCACCATTCGGATTTCCGTTCGTTCAAATTTGAAAGGCATGCTGCAACGGCTGGGTACTAAATGTGTAGCATTGCTGTCAGGTGATAATGATTCAGATCAGGAAAAGATGAGAAACCTATTTGGTCCTGCTGTTCAACTAAAATTTCATCAAACCCCTCACGATAAGCTGAAATTTGTTGGAGCTCTTAAAGAGAAGGGATTGAATGTTATGATGGTGGGCGATGGTTTGAATGACTCTGGAGCTTTGAAGAAAAGCGATGTGGGGATTGCCGTAACCGATAGCACCGGCATTTTTACACCGGCCTGCGATGGTATTTTGCATGGAGAAAAACTGGACAAACTTGATCAGTTCCTCAACCTGGCAAAAAGTTCTACCGCTATTTTGAAAACAGCCTTTGTTATTTCTTTTTTATACAATGCGGTAGCATTAAGTTTTGCCGTAACAGGCAACCTCACACCACTGGTGGCCGCCATCCTGATGCCGGTGAGCAGCATCAGTGTGGTTAGCTTTGCTTCCTTTGCTGTAAACTATGCAGCTTCTCAAAAAATGAGTACGCCATGATTATTATCATTCTGTTAATCGCCATTAGCCTTACGATTGCCATCGTGTTTCTGATTATTTTTTTATGGGCCTACAAAAGCGGCCAGTACGATGATACCGATACACCTTCCGTCAGGATGTTATTTAATTCTAAAAAATCAGAGGCTTCATCTACGAATCGTAAAGAATAGCAAGCCTGTATTTTTAACACCAGGGTTTGATTCTACAAATGAGATTAATTTTCAGCAGCCTTCCACCTGGCTCCCATGATTAGTACCCACAACATCCAGAGAACCTCTCCGAAGGTTAGGTAATCCATTACATTGATTACCAGACCCTTTAGGTCCAGAAAATGAGCAAACGCTGACAGGGTGTAACCAATGCCTGCCATGACTACCAACCATCCGACAAGGTTAGGAAATAGGGGAGACTTGATGATCATGTAACCCAACGGTAAAAGCCAAAGCCCCCAGAAAATAGTGGCCACGGCAGTTCCCTGACTGTGTTGTTTAAGGAATATCATTACCTGTTCTGCATTGTTTAAATATGATAATGCAGCTAGTTGATTGGCATTGCTCAACATGGCAATGGGCATTCCAAGAAAAGCAAATACAGCCATCAAAATAGTGGCGTCTTTGTACGTTTGATAAAATAATTTATAAAGAAACCACACCACAGCCACACTAAACAACTGTGTGATCAAGCTCCCGGCTATCCCTGAGCGAAACAAAAGTTCGTTGGAGGTGATGTTGGAAATGGTAATTTCCGGATTGTTTGTATCGATTAATTGAGAGGGCACATACATGATGCTAAACATCCCAACTATGGCCCACAAAGGATACAATATTCTAAGCCATTTTACTGCATGCTTTTGACTAGCAAGTTGATCCATATTTTATGACTAGTAAGTTTGGTTTTTACCTGTAACGAGTATAAAACCGATAGGTTATAACCTTGTATAAAGTATAATGAAGGATAATGATAGGCTTTTTAGCCTTGGCAAATTTGGTAGCCTTTACGAGCCCTCAAGTCAAAGAATTTACAAATCAAAGGCATAAATTTTTTGCCTATCCGTAAATCTCGTTCAACAAACCGGCCAGGCGAATGCCCGCCTGTGCTAAACGTTCGCGCACAATGTAAAAATATTTGTACTGGTACTGATAGCCCAGTTTTCCATTTCCGTAGTCGTATGTTTGTTTCCTGTAAGTCATACTTTCTTTGGCCCAATCGCGTACCGATGAACGCTGCCATTGTTTTATTTCAGTTGTATTAGGCTTGTAAAGCGATTCTGCCAGTTCCGTGTAGCTAAGCCTGGTTCCATCAATCATGTCTGAATCCCAAACGCGGTGTAAATTGCTGTTGCCGCCAAACCAGGTAAGTTTAACATCGTTGCCCCCGCGATCAGCTCTTCCAACATGAAAAGGCTGATGAATGTCGCCTACTAAATGAATGAGCATTTTAATTCTTTCAGCTTCCTCTTTGGCCGATAATTTTTTCGATTTTAACTCGGTAATAATTTTCTCCAAAGCATCAATTATATCTCCTTTTGGATTCTTTTTAGCCTGATCATAGGTTTCATGATCTTCAATGGTTACCCAGTGCCAATCCTCATACATATCATAGAGTGAATCGGATTTAACATCGTCCATCCAGGTACTGGCCATGGCCAACGACTGTTGCCCAAGTATGCGTTGCATAGCCAGGCGCGCTTTTTTTGAAAGGTGTTTATCGGCAATGTAGCCGGTTACGCGGTGGCCGGTGGCGCCCCAGGGTAGGGCAGAAACGCTCAGAAAAGTAAAAATCAGGATCAGGATGTATTTCTTCATAGTTGATAAAAAGTTCAGGTGCAAATCTCTACATATTTTTAATATCTGAAATATGCCGGCATTACTATAACTTTATAAATTAACGACCCTTGCGGTTCATGCGGAAGCAAATTTCCTTAGACTTTGATATTCAGTCGCAACCCGATGAGGTAACGTGCGGGCCAACCTGTTTGCATGCCTTGTATCAATATTATGGTGAAGATATTCCCCTTAAACAGGTTATTCGTGAGGTAAAGCAATTTAAAAGTGGAGGAACCCTGGCCGTGATGCTTGGCAACCATGCCCTAAAACGTGGATATAAGGCACATATTTATACTTATAACCTCCATGTATTTGACCCTTCCTGGTTTAAGAATCCATCCAGGAAAATAGTTCAGAATTTGAAGCGGCAGATGTACTTCAAGCATAAACGCAGAAAACTTTTAACCGCATCGAAGGCCTATATCAAGTTTCTGGAAAATGGCGGTGAGCTACGGTATGAAGAACTCGATGAAAAGCTGATTAAAGGATACCTGAAACGTTCATTGCCGGTGTTAACCGGGTTAAGTGCTACCTATCTATATGGTACACCCCGTGAGATTCCGAAATTCAATGAATACAACAGTATTAAAGGAGAGCCTGCCGGTCACTTTGTAATTATTACCGGATATGAAGAAGAAATGAATTCAGTTTACCTGGCTGATCCCATGACGCCTAATCCTTTAGGGAAAGAGCAAGTGTATAACGTAACCTTTCCGCGGCTTATTAACAGCATCATGCTGGGCATTGTTACCTATGATGCCAACTTGCTGGTGATCGAACCCAAGAAAAAGAACCTCATTACCAAAGCCTGATGCCAAAGCTTATTGTTGTTGAAACCCCCGATGCCTGGAAATTCAGTTTGGATGACGTTGAAGTAATTTCACCGGCAAAATATATTTCTGGCGAAGTGTACCAGGAAACCCGTGGATTAAAAGTGCTGAACCTGTGTAAGTCGTACCAGTATCAGAGCCTCGGGTATTATGTTTCGCTCCTTGCAGAGGCAAGACATCATAAGGTATTGCCCGGTGTTACCACCATTCAGGACTTACGGTTTCCTTCTATCCTCCGTGAAGACTCGCAGGATTTTGACAATCTCATCCAGGCGGCATTTAAAAATGAACCGTTCGATCGTGTTGAGTTCAATATATATTTTGGAATTACCAAATCGGAAAACCTGAACAAACTGGCCAATCAGTTATTTCAATACATTCAGGCGCCTTCCCTTCGGGCGACATTTAGTAAGCGCAATAAGTGGTTGCTGCAAAGTATCAAGCCATTGAGTTTAGGTGAAGTACCGGAATCAGATCGCGCGTTGCTGCAAAAAGGATTGGAAAAATATGTGGTGCGTAAGCGGGAAACACGGCCCGATAAAAAGAAATACGATTTGGCTATTCTCATCAATCCGCAGGAAGCCTATCCACCGTCAGATGAAAAAGCCATACAAAAATTTATTAAAGCTGCTGATCAGGCCGGTTTTTATACCGAGTTGATTACGAAGAACGACCTGGATAAATTAATTCAGTTTGATGCGCTGTTTATCCGTGAAACAACCTTTGTAAACCATCACACCTTTCGCTTTGCGAAAAAGGCTCAATCGTTAGGTTTGGCCGTCATCGATGATCCTGATTCTATTCTGAAGTGCACCAACAAAGTATACCTGTTCGAATTGCTGAACGCGAATAAAGTATTAACCCCAAAATCATACGTTATCAGCAAAGAGAACTATAAATCATTGCCTGAAAAACTGGCCTTTCCTTTTATTTTAAAGCAGCCAGACGGGGCATTCAGTAAGGGTGTGTTTAAGATTGAGCATGCAGAAGAGTTTAAGAACGTAACAACTACCATGTTCAAAGATTCAGATCTGCTGATCGCCCAGGAATATTTACCCACACCATTTGATTGGCGGGTAGGGGTGATTGATGGCCAGCCGTTGTATGTGTGTAAATATTTCATGGCTCGTGAACACTGGCAAATTGTAAACTGGAATGCCCATGAAAGTACGCGCGATGGTTCGGTTGAATGTATTTCTGTTGATCAGGCTCCTGCCGGATTGATTAAAACCGCGTTGAAGGCTACCTCGCTTATTGGAAAAGGTTTATACGGTGTGGATATGAAAGAAGTAGACGGAAAATTTTATGTGATTGAGATAAACGATAACCCTAACATCGATTCGGGCACAGAAGATAAAGTGCTTAAGGATAAGTTGTATTCAACCGTGATGGAAGTTTTCCTTGGTAAAATAAAATCTGATAAATAATGCCGCGTTATCACCTCTTTGAAGGTTACGGAATTGAGTTGGAGTACATGATTGTGGATCGTGATACGCTAATTGTTAAGCCTATCGCTGATGAATTATTGAAATATGAATTGGGCACCTTCGGAAGTGATTTTGAAAATGGAATAGTTACCTGGTCGAACGAGCTGGTGCTGCATGTAATTGAATTAAAGTCGACAAAACCTGAAAGCGATTTCCGCGCGCTGGAAACAGGATTTGCCGAAAATGTGCAGCGAATTAATGCCATTCTCGCCCGGTGGAATGCAATGTTGTTACCTACGGCAGCACATCCGTTTATGAATCCCCTGACGGAAGCAAGGTTGTGGCCGCATGATAACAACGAGGTTTACGAGGTGTACAATAAAATCTTCGATTGCAAAGGCCATGGCTGGTCGAATTTGCAAAGCACACATTTGAATTTGCCATTCGATGGTGAAGCTGAGTTTGCTAAACTTCATGCTGCCATCCGGCTGGTATTACCCATTTTACCTGCGCTGTGTGCGAGTTCACCCATAATTGGAGGGAAGCCTACCGGATGGTTAGACACGCGCCTGCGCTACTACAAATCAAACCAGGAGAAGATTCCTTCCATAACCGGAAACGTTGTACCCGAGCCGGTTTTTTCACAGGCCGATTATCAGAAATTAATTTACGACACCATTGATAAGGACATAGCTCCTTACAATAAAGAGAAGGTGCTGGATCCTGTTTGGGTAAACTCTCGTGGAGCCATTCCGCGCTTTGATCGCGGCTCTATTGAAATCCGGTTGATGGATGTGCAGGAATGCCCCGCTGCCGATCTGGCCATTCAAATCCTGGTGATCGAAACGATTAAAGCGCTTGTACATGAGTCATTTATTTCTTACCAGGAACAAACTTCATGGAAAGCATACGCACTGGCTCAGATTTTAGATCAGGGAATAGAATATGCTGAGCAGGCAGTTATTACAAATGAAGCCTTTCTGCGTGTGTTTGGTATGAAGGCTAAATCGTGTTCGGTGCAGGAGCTATGGATGCACCTGGCTGACCGATTGAAAAATGGTGGCGACATGAAAAACCGAAAACGTGAGTTGGATGTGCTGCTGAAACAAGGAACCCTTTCTGCCCGAATTTTAAAAGCTTTGAAGGGAGATTATTCACAAACCTCACTTGTGAGGGTGTATCGTGGGTTGTCGGAATGCCTGGCGAAGAACACCATGTTTAATGAATAGAAAATCCCCGAAGCGAAAGCCCGGGGACTAAACTGATGGAGCAGTTTTAATTAATTTACAGAGACTGCATCTTTCGCCACACCGCCCTCTACAACAACCTTAACGATTGAACCCTTTATTTTATTTTTGACATTCGTCTTTAAGATAATCTGGTACTCACCAACGGCTGTTCCGGCAGCTGCAGAAAAAGTGGCTATGCTGCTTTCAAACATTCCTTCGGCAGGTTCGTAAGAAACCGACAGACCGGCAGGTAATGAAGAGGAGAGACCCAACCTGGTTTCGGAACGGGAATAGGCCTTTGATTTTAAAATGGAAACAGTTACTTGTTTAGACTCACCCGGTTTTAATGTCACGACCCTTTCAGACAAGGAAACTGAATATTCAGTTTTTGGAACATTTTTCTCTTGTGCATATCCATACTTCACAGTGGCGGCTACAAGAACAATTGCGATAAGGAGTAATTTTTTCATAACCTGTATAAGATTTTGTATAGGCAAGATTACGCAAGCCCATGCGCAATGATGCGCTGTTTTACATCATTGATGCCAATAGAAATGCTTTTGTGGCAGGCTGTTTTTGAGCGGGGTGAATGGTGGTGTGAAGGGGTGAACTGAGTTGCTAAATTCCGCCTGCTTTCAGTAGAGTTCCATCATGTTCCTGAGTTGGCTGATTTTCTCCATCAACTCTTTACCCTTTGGTCTTGAAACGGGAATGGAGAAATCAGAGTCACGAATCTGCAGCTTATAACCATTGGTATTGCCGGTTATGGCGCTAATGGCATTCACATTCACAATATAGGAACGATGGCACCGGATGGTAAAGCTATTGTTGAGCTGGGTTTCAATACTTTTTAAATTTACGCGCAATAATTTCTTTTCCAGGCCATGACCGTTTTTCCAATAAACGGTAGAGTAATTATCATCAGCCTCAATAAAAAGTAAATCAGGCAAATTGAAAGTCAGCGTTTCACTGGTATCGGAATGGATCGTAACGCTATTGTTATTTTTTGAGGCTTCATTTTTCAGCAGTTGAATTTTCTCTAACTCCTGGTTGGCGGTAATGGCGCTTTTCAGGTTTTCGCGTAACAGGTTACTTCTGAAAACCAATGCCATAATGGTGATAGGGATGATTCCCGTAAGGGCCACCTGAATGATAATATGAATCACGATGTCGATCAGTGGATTTTCGGGGCAGATGTACGCCTTGTCAATGATCGTATTGACCAGGGCAATCATGGTGCAAATCCACAACGTATGAAGAATATACTTTTTCACCGTCCAGCGGGTCGGGTCGAGGAAGCCGAAATGAAAAATTTTAGGAACCCATACGATATTCAGGTACATCACGGCAAAGGCAACGCCTCCAAACATGAATTTTTGAGGGGAGGTCAGATGAATATCCAGCGTGTCTGGCGTGCTGTAGGTATGAAGGAAGAAAACAACAAACAAGCCTACACAAATTGCCAGGAAAGTGTTTTTCCTGTCATCGTTCAGGTAGTAAGGAAAGGGTGAATTAAGTTTAGCTGTCAGACTCATATTCATGCCCATTGGGCATAATTTATTCCGATTTTAACCATAAAATTAAACGCAGTTTATACAGATTTCACCGACCGCACCGATAATATTTTGAGTAGTATTTTCTTCTCATGCAAACCTGCGAAGGGGTCCATGTTCAGTGGTTAAACTGGTACTATCGCTATATGGTTTGCCCTGTTTTGATAGTGCTGGGGTGAAGCGTATTGTTTTTGTGGTAAAAAACTAACCCTGAAGTTCCTTCAAAAGGTCTTTGAGTTTATCCAGGTGGTTGCCATAGAGTTTTTTCAAATACCAATTTGTCATCACCATGGTTAAAACAAAGAAAACGCCAGCCAGTAGCGCCAGGTAAGCAATTGTTTTTGGCTGACTGACATGCCTCAGGAAATCATCAAATCCCCGTTCGAGGGCACCAAATAATAATCCCAGGAAAAAATAAACCGGGTACAGTATGGCATAGCTTCTTTTATAGAATTTCAGGTAGGTGGTTAAGCGTTTCAGTAGGTGCTCCAGGCTGGTCTTCAGGTTTTCTGTTGAGGAGTCGAACTGGTTCAGTAAGATTATTTTTTTGACATAGTAAAACAGGTACGAGATAAAAAGCACAATCAGTGAAACAATCGTCCACATTAAAGCACCATGTTGGATGGTGGTGGCATACACCCCCAGGGCAACACCGCATAGAATTGTGAAGGTCAGCTCAAACCAAACACTGCGTTTCAGTTTGCTGATGATGGAGTTACTGCGGCCCTTAATCATGGAAGCAATTTCTTCCTCTTTCTTAGGTTCAAAGCCGGGCTTAGCCTGCTGCCATAGTAATTTCAAGTCGTCCAGTTCTTCCATATGCTAACGCATGAGGTTACGCAGTTTTTCGCGGATGCGGTTCATGCGCACCCGCACATTGTTTTGAGTGATACCAATCGTTTCAGCGATTTCATCGTAGGGTACTTCATCCAGGGCCATCATGATCATGGCACGCTCTATTTCCGTCAACTGCCGGATAGCCCAATGAAGTTTTTGCAGTTCCTCTTCGCGTGAATCTTCTGCCCGTTCAGAAATATTAAAATGGTAATCATCCAGTTCTTCCGTTTTTATTTTTCTGCCCAGTTTACGAAGCCCCGATATGGCGGTGTTAAGTGCAATACGGTACATCCATGTGGTAATTTTAGAATCGCCCCGGAAGGTGTGAAACGATTTCCAAAGCTGCAGAACAATTTCCTGAAACAAATCATTGCGCGCTTCACGATCGGTTTCATACAGGATGCAAACCTTGTGAATTAACCCCTGGTGTTCCTGCACCAGGGAAACAAACGATTTTTCCTGTTCTTCGCTCAAAGGGTCTCTGTTGGGTAAGTCGAATTTTGGGCAAGATAATTACAAAGGGTGAGCCTAATAAATGATTGAAAAATTCTTTGATTAAAAGTTTTTTTTGAGAATGTTGGACTGTGAAAGGCCTGCGGCACCATATTAGAAATTTCTTTGGATTCTCCCGT
>Ga0268299_1000827_pt1 | contig 76142 bp, 57 predicted proteins | sample NOBtaG_FD_193484 | JGI IMG/M metagenome (GOLD analysis project Ga0268299, IMG submission 193484) | Activated sludge microbial communities from bioreactor in Nijmegen, Gelderland, Netherland - NOB reactor | ecosystem: Engineered > Bioreactor > Aerobic > Activated sludge | place: Netherlands... | reverse complement strand
TCGGTCGCATCGAACCGCGATGCATCAAACGCAGACCCAAGCAGTTCAAGCGAATGAACCAACCCAGAGACGAATTGCGCAAACGCCTGAGAAATCAAAGAGATGCGGCCTAACTTAATGGCATTCGTGTCTCTGTTCCTTTCTTTGCGAGGCAGCTTCAAGGCCACCGCCAATCATGCCCTGCTACGTCCTTTGAACCTGTTTCCTTAGGTCTGTTTAATGCAACGGCTTGCCACTTCGCTTTTCGCCGATGCCTTACTCAAAGTTTTCGCGGGCAATCTCGGCTGTATCGCGGTTGCTCTCTTTCCTCCAGCTCGAGCGAAGATCATGACGCGGGTGGAGCGGGAGCTAGGATTGCAATCGGCATTAGGGCCTCGCCCTCTGCTTGGTGCCGTTGGTTGGGGCTATCGCTGAGGACGCACGGGCGGAACGCCTTTGCTACCCAGGGTACGGTTCATCATTTCATTGCGCTAGAACTTGAATGAGTACTGGAAGTAGAGCAGATCGGCGTCCTGGCTGGGGCCGGTTGAGCGGATGAAGTTATTTCCCCAGAAGTGGGAGTAGCCGAAGAGCAGAGACGTGTGGCGGTCGAGGGTGACGCCGATGGTGAGGTCCAGCTCGTTGCCGACGTCGTGACCGGAGTTGCCGAGCCGATCTCGCCGGCCGGGGACGCCGCCCGCGTTGTAAAGGGCGTCGCGGACTTCATCGTTCCAGAAGGTGTACCAGGCGAGGCGCGTGGTGACTTTTTCATGCGGCTTGGCGGTGAGATTCACGTTTGAGGCGAGGACATTCTGCCGGGCGAACAGGTCGAGATAGCCCAGGTGGGCGTGGCCCAACGGGAAGAGTTGATTCGCCGTCTGGTGAATCCGGTCGTTGGGGTCTTCATCGCCGCTGCCGAAATCGAAACCGACGCCGAGGCGCGGGCTCCACGGCACCTTTGCCGTCCAACCGGCGTCGACCGCGGCGAGCCAGGCCTGAATCGTGTCGCCGGCGAATTTGCCCCACTGGCCGGCCAACTCTCCGTCGTAGTCGAACTGACCCTTTTTCCCGCCGGCGCGGCCGCCCATGGTGAAGAGCGACTGGTCGCCGACGCGGCCGTTGGCATTGGTCAGGTCGCCGGTGTCGCGCAGGGCGAAGAAGTAGTTCTCGATGTAGTGATCCTTGAAGCCTTTGTACCTTGTGTAGATGCCGTAGAAGTGCTGCTCGGCGCGATACTCGTCGGGCTTGCGGTTCAGGGCCTCGGAGAGGTCGTTGATGATCGGGCGCGTGTAGAAGAAGTCGATGTCGAACTTTTCGCTTTCGTAGAAGAGCTTGACGCCGTCAAAGCGACGCCGAGTGTTGGCCCAGTCGAGCGGACTGACGAACCGCTGATTACCGTAGGACAAGTCCTGCCGCCCGAAGCGCACGGTGAGCGGCACGTGCTCGCCAAGAAAGCGCAGATCGAAGAAGGCCTGCTGGAAATCAAACCGGTTCTCGTGAATCGGCAGCAGGGGAAGGTCACGATCCTCGATCATGGCATTGATGCCCTGAATGAACACGCGGGCCAACTTGCGATAGCGAAAGTCAGTGTGCAGCAGGTAACGATGCAGGAAGATAGTGTCCTGCGCGGGTTCGCGGCTGCCGAACGTGGTGTTTGTCTCGGCCTCAAGGCGTCCTTTGATCTCGCCGCCGATGCTCAGGGTGAGATCGTCGGTGATGTGAATTCGCTTGATGGGGTCGAAGAAGTCCTTCTGGTAGCTGCCTTCTGGACCGTCGAGGTAGCTGTAGTCTTCGTCGTAGCGAAGATCGAGATATTTCGGAGGCGGGGGAGGCGGCGCGGGCCGGGTCGTCGGTTCGTTGTCCGCGGGCCGGGTCGTCGGTTCGTTGTCCGCGGGCTGGGTGTCGGCCGTGTCGGCGCTACTTGTCGGGGCACCGGCGTGCGGCCGGCCAAAAACGAAGTCGCCGCAAACGATCAAGGGGAAAAGAAACGCAACAACGTTGACACCGACGGAGCGCGCGACGGCAAAGGCGACGATTACATGAGGCCGAATGCCGCGGCAATACCTTCGAGGAACGGCTTGACGAATGCGCCGAAGACTGAGTCGACGATCGCCTTGAGCAAGACTCCGACACTGTCGATGAACACTTTGAGAAGTTGGTCGCCTGGTGACATGAGTGCTTGGTCTCCCAAATAAGTTGGTTGGTGTATTATGATGCATTGTTCGCCCGTGAAAAGTCAGAATTGTCGATCACGGGCACATGGCACTGCCCGCATCTGATACGCTCGGGGTGGGGACAGCGGATTTCCTCTCTGGCGGCGGGGCCTGTGTGACAAGCGGCGCAGTTTTCCCTCATAAACACGGCATGCGGCATGGTCGGCGGGGAGATTTCGGTCGCACGGCGGCCCTTGCGAAGGTCCTGGCAGAGCGGCTGGAAGCCACTATCGACAAAAAGCGTCTTCTCATCGGCATAGACGTGGCATTGTTCGCAGCGGGCGAATACGCCGGGGTTTGGGGCGGTGGTATGGGGCATGGGCGGGGCGAAGCCCATTTCGCCAAACTGGATGCCGACCTGGGTGTGGCAGGCGGTGCAATTGGCCCCCATTTTCATGTGCGGAATCACCGGCGGCGCGCCGTCGAAGGCCCTGCGCAGGGCGCGGGCCTGAGACCAGCCAGCCGTCGCCTGTGCAGCGGGGACCGGCCCAGCGGATCGGCTCGGCGAGGGCTGCTTATCGCAACCGGGCAACAGAAGCACCACCACGCCGAGCAGCGAGAGGAAGCCGTCGCGCCCCACCGGGCCGGGCAGAACCGGCGGGCGGATCATGTTCGTTCGATTCTCACTGCGCATTTCTTGTAGTCCGGCTGCTTGCTGATGTTGCACATCGTGTCGAGGGTCAACAAGTTGATCAGCTTGGCTTCATCGAAGAACGGGACAAAGACGCTTCCGCGCGGGGGCTTGCCGCGGCCGTCGATGGCCACGCGGAGCGTAAGTTCGCCGCGGCGGCTAACGAGCTTGACCCAGTCGCGGGCCTTGACGCCCAACTCCATGGCATCGGCGCGGTTCAGCTCGACGTAGGCGCTGGGGACGGCCTGATGAAGCTGCTTTACGCGGCGGGTCATCGAACCGGAGTGCCACTGCTCGAGCACCCGACCGGTGCAGAGCCAGAATGGGTAATCCTTATCGGGGATTTCGGGCGGCGGGTGGTACGGTCTGAGCCAGATCGCGGCTTTGTCGCCGTATTCGTGGGCCTTGTAGAAATGGACGCCCTTGGCTTTTTTGACGTAGGGGTCGTGGCCGGCGGCGTAGCGATAGTCTGTTTCCTTGCCGTCAACGACGGGCCATTTCATGCCGCGCGTCGATCGTAGCTGGTCGTAGCTGGCGAGGTCCTTGCCGATGCCGAGGCCGAAGCTGCGATACTCCTCGAACATCGGCTTGTGCCAGTCGTCCTCGGGCCAGGGGAAGAGATGGCCCATTCCCATGCGCTTGGCGACCTGGATGATCTGCCATGCGTCTTCCTTTGCCTCGCCCGGCGGGTCGATCAATTTGTCCCACTGCTGAGTGCGGCGTTCGGAGTTGCCGAAGCAGCCTTCGCGCTCGACCCATGCGGCGGCGGGCAGGATGAGATCGGCGACGTCGGTTGTGGGAGTGGGATAGATGTCGCTGACGACGATGAAGCGGCCGTCGCCGGGGGTTCGCTTGAAGCGATTGAGGTTCGGCAGAGTGACCCAGGGGTTGGTGGTTTGTATCCAGAGGGCCTTGAGGTCTCCGCGGGTGAGGGCGCGGAACATGTCGACGGCGTGATAGCCGGGCTTGGGATTGATGGTGCCGTCGGGCAGGCCCCAGATCTTCTCGGCTTTCGCGCGATGCTCCGGGTTGGTGACGACCATGTCTGCGGGCAGGCGGTTGTTGAGAGTGCCGACCTCGCGGACGGTGCCGCAGGCGGCGGGCTGGCCGGTGATGGAGAAGGGATTGGAGCCGGGCTTGCTGATCTTTCCGGTGATCAGGTGCAAGTCGGTGATGAGGTTGTTCATCCAAGTGCCGCGATAGTGCTGGTTGACGCCCATGCACCAGAGGCTGACGGTGCCGCGCGTTTGGTCGCCGTAGATGTCGGCGAGCGTCTCGATCTGGGCGACGGGGACGCCGCTGATCTTGCTGACGGCCTCGGGGGTGTAGTCGTCGAGGAAGGCGAGCAGGTCGTCATAGGTGGCGTCGCGCGGGGTGTCGGCGAAGGTGTAGTGCTCGGCCTGATCGCCGAAGCAGCCGTAGCCGATCTTGTCGATGTCTTCTTCGCCGCGCTTGAAGACGACGTTCTCCTTGATGAAGGCAGTGTCGATTTTGTTCTTGCGGCACAGGAGGTGGAGGATGCCGTTGGCCAAGGCCAGATCGCTGCCGGGCTTGAACTCGACGTACATGTCGGCGTAGTCGCTGGTCGAGGTGCGTCGCGTGGCGAGGTCGATGATGCGCGCGCCGGGGCTTTGCCGCTTGCGCTCGAGCATTCGAGAAAAGAGGACGGGGTGCATCTCGGCGGCGTTATGGCCCCAGAGGATGAAGTCGTCGCCGAACTCGAAGTCGTCGTAGCAGCCCATCGGCTCGTCGCTTTGGAACTGAGTGACGAAGCCCATGACGGCGCTGGCCATGCAGAGACGGGCGTTGGGCTCGAGGTTGTTGCTCTTCATGCCGCCTTTGACCCACTTGAGGGCGGCGTAGCCGTCGAAGATGGTCCACTGGCCGGAGCCGTAGACGCCGACGGAGTCGGGACCGGTTGTTTCCAGGGCCTCTTTGAACTTCGCGGCGATGAGGTCGAGGGCTGCGTCCCAGGAGATGCGGGTGAGTTTGCCGTCGGAGCCGCGGCGCATGGGATACTGGAGACGATCGTGGCCGTAGAGCATGCCGGGGAGGTGATAGCCTTTGACGCAGAGGAGGCCTCGGTTGACGGGGCTGGCGACGTCGCCGCGAACGGCCATGACCTTGCCATCGTGCACGCCGACTTCGACGCCGCAGCCGGTGCCGCAGTATCGGCACGGGGCCTTGCCCCAGTTCAGATCGGAGGGAGAGAGGCTGTCGGGCTGTGAGGCGGCGATGTGGGCCGCTTCCTGCTTCTGGTCGCATGAGAACGCCGTGATGCCGTAGGCCCCGGCGGCGGTCGTGCCGAGGACTGTCAGGAAGTCTCGTCGGTCCAGTTGATGCATGCCATTCACCTCCGCGGCACGGGTCCAGCGGCCAACTTAGGGGGACTGCGAGTCTGATCCGGTGGCGTAACGGAGCTTGCGATCGGGTTCGGCCTGCTCGAGCCACTTGTGCTCTGGCCGGGCGAGTATCTCGTCGATCACCTTGTTGACCGCTTCGGCGGCGTCCTTCTTGCCGGCCTCGACGGCGTGGACGGTGATCTCGCGGGCCTCGGGAATCAGGTGCATGTAGAAGCGGTCGGCGACCTCATACATGCCGTGCCAATGGGTGTAATCCGGTGCCATCATGGAGGCACCATGTCGGGCGCGACGGCCCTCGTGATGCCAGAGATAGAACCAGGTCCATTCGATTTTTTCGTCGAACTGGGCCTTGGTGATCAGGCCGTTGTCCTGGAGGGATTTCATGATTGCGGTTCCGGGTTTGCCGAATTTCTCGTTGTAGAGAATCACGAGATCGTCGTACTGCTTGTAGAAGCCGGAGATGTAGTCGGGCGTGTGGCAGTGCGAGCAGACTTCCTGCATGTTGGAGCGTTTTTTCTGCCAGCCGTGGGCGATCAGGGCCTGCCGCTTGGCGGGATCGGTCTCGGTCACGACCTTTCCGTTGACATCGGTGTCGAGCAGGAGGCTGATCGGCGGGCGATTGGTCCAGGAGATGCGGATGCCGGGGTCGTGGGTGACTTTGCCGCCGTTTCTGGAGTGGCCCGACATGTGGCAGGTGGCGCAGGTCGGAGCGTGGGAATAGTCCTTGCCGAGGACCCACTTGGGGGAATCGAGATTCATTTTTTCGCGGAGGTCGCGATAGGCGACGCCGTGTTTGGACTCTTCGTAGATTTCCTTCTGGGGGTGATCGGGGCCGAGGTGGCACTTGCCGCAGTTTTCCGGCTGGCGGGCGCGACGGGGAGAGAAGTCGTGCCGGCTGTGACAGGCGCTGCAGGAACCGAGGGAGCCGTCGAGATTCAGGCGACCGATTCCGGTGTTCGGCCAGGAGTCCGGGTGGAGGGCGGGCTTGCCGTTCTGGTCTTTCTTGATTTTGGCGACGGCGTCGAGGTTGGTGGGCTTGCCGGTTGCGTCGGGCTTGAGGTCGTCGACGGTGATCTGGCCGCCGTCGGTGGAGACGAGGGCCACTTTACTGCCGTGGCACTGCTTACAGCCGAGCATGGAACTGGCCATTCCGTTGACCTGGCTGACTTCCATCATGCCGGGAGTCGGAGAATGGGGATTGAAGAAGCCGCGGTTGCCCTCGACGGTTTCGGCGAGGAAGTTGTCGAGAGAAGCGAGGATGTTTCCGGCGGCGGCGTGGTGGCTGTGTTCGAATTCGCTGTATTCCGTGGGATGGCAACGGGAGCAGTCGCGCGGACTGACGACCGTGGCGATGAGGGCGCCGTAGTGCTGAAACCCATCGGCATCGGCGGCGTCGGCCTGATGACACTCGACGCAGCCGACGCCCTTGGCGGCGTGGGTGCTGCCGCGCCAGTGATCGACGATTCCGCGGGTCGATTCGGTGTGACAGGTGATGCAGTCGCGGCTGGATTCGGGAACGATGGTGAGCAGGGTTGACATCGGCATTTCTTCCGGGGTCAGGCCTTTGCGCGTTTCGAGTTCCGCGACCATGATGAGGGCGACGCAGAGCGCGACACCGAGGATAAAAACGACGATCCGCTTCGTATTGAGCGACATCAGACCATGGCCTCCCAGACGGTGAGTATCAGAAAGAGGGTGAACGCGACGATGCCGACATAGACGCCGACGTCCTTCTTGGGCGCGAGCCGTTCGAGGACGGTGTCTATCCAGGGCCACAAGACGATAAGGCCCACGAGGGCGCCGGTCAGGAAGACGGCGGTGTTCAGGCCGGTCAGCTTGAGCAGTCGAAACTGGAAGAAGAAATACCACTCCGGCTTGATGTGCTCGGGTGTGACGAGGGGGTTGGCCTTTTCGTGGAGGGTCGCGGGGAAGACGAGCGACAGAAGCGTCAGCAGGAAGAGGAGTAAGGTGCCGATCATCAGCTCGGTAATGAGGTGATCCGGGAAGAAGCTGAACGGCTTGTCTTCACCCTTGCCCTCGATAAAGCGGCCATGGCGGACCGCTCCGTAGACGACGCTGACGGCGAGGATGAGAGAGGCGACGATCCACGCGACCTGATTGGCGGCTTCGTTGACGGCGAGATCGAAGACCAGCTTGCCCAGGGCGAGGATTGCGACGAAGAGCCAGAGCAGCAGGCCGTAGGTGTGGCCGCGATGGAGAAGGACGGCCGTCGTGGCGAGCAGCGCGGCGCCGACGATCCAGAAGATGCGGCTGCTTTCGCTGGTCAGTTCGTAGGCGATCATGCGGACGGGCCAGGGATTCAGCGCCGCCATGGCGATGGCTCCGAGGGCGGCGAGGGCGACGAAGAGGGCCAGCAGTTTGACACCGGGCAAGGCCGATGCCAGGCGCACGCCCTCGGACGCGCGGGCTCGCGGATCATCGAAGGACAACTCGGAGACGCCGTGAATCCTGAGGACGGCAATGTGCAAGCCGATCAGCAGAATCATCGTGACCGGGAGGATTCCGACGTGGAGGTTATACATGCGGGTGAGGGTGTTGGGGCCGATGTTCTCGCCGCCCTTCATGAAGGTGGCGAGGGCCTCACCGACCAGCGGAGCGGTGGCGGTCAGTTCGGTGGCGACGGTAATGCCCCAGTAGGAGAGCTGCTCATAGACGAGTGAATAGCCGGTGAAGCCCATGATGAAGGTGCAGAGGAGCAGGCCGAAACCGACGAGCCAGTTGAGCTGGCGGGGATGGCGAAAGGCGCAGGAGAAGAAGACTCGGCACATGTGCAGCAGCACGGTGATGATCATCAGGTTCGACGCCCACTTGTGGATGCTGCGAATGAACCAGCCGAATGAGACGGAGCTGGTGATGGCCGAGACGCTTTCGTAGGCGTGATCGGGCGATGGAACGTAATAGAACGAGAGTAGAATGCCGGTGGTCAGTTGGATGAAAAAGAGGTAGGCGGGCGTGCCGCCTAACGCGAACCACCATCGCTTGATGTGGCCGGGCACGGGCTCATTGGTGACTTCCTGGACCTTTCCCCAGTCGAGGGGGAGCATCTGCCAGAGTCGGCCGCCGGCAGAGCGAGCGTGGACCGCGCCGTCTGTCGAAGGGTTATGCGCCATAGCGGCCCTCGCCGGCGACCATGATGGAGACCCAGCCGTTTTCTTTGTTGACGCGGACTTCGAAGGTGGAAAGGTTCTTTTTCTCCTTGGCGGGCGGGCCGGAGACGGCGATGCCGTTCTTGTCGAAGACGCCGTTGTGACAGGGACAGATGAACTCACCCTTGCCGGCGTCCCAATGGACGCGGCAGCCGAGGTGCGGGCACTTGCTGGAAAGGGCTTTGAAACCGGCGGCGGGGTTCTCGCGATCGTCTGCGACGCGTGCGAGGGCAATCTCCTCGCCGCGCGGGTCTTTGACGGTGATGCTTGCACCGAGCTTGAGGTCGGCCAACGTCCCGACAAACATCTCGCGCTTGGGCGTGTGGCGTCGAAGGGGAACGAGGTACTGGATGAAGTTCCACAGCCCCAGTCCGTAGCCCGCCGCAACGCCGCCAATCATCAGGGCGGTGGAGACAAAACCGCGCCGTGAAGGCGCATCGCTTCCCCGGTCAATGGGACAATGTTGATTTGGATAATCAGACATGGCGAATGACCGTTCTACGCCGGGCGGTGGAATCGATCAAGGGGCGTCTGCCCGAGGACGACCGCGCCGCCTGCGTCCTGGAGCAACCGAATAAGAGTATATCAATGTCTATTTATCGTGCAACCAGCAAAGGCACTATCGCCGCTTCCTGGATTGAACTGACGCGCGGGCGTTGCGACGGCCCCGCGGCACGGCCTTTTTGGTGACGACGAGATCACTCAGCGCCGTCTTCATCAACATGTGTCGAAAGCCCAGAGAGACCGGCTTCCAGACTTCGTGCATCGGGCAGGCCTGCGCATCGCTGCACCGCGGCATCCCGAACGGGCACTGGGGGCCGGCCCCGATATCGTCAAATGCGGCAACGATTTCAAAAAGCGTCAGTCGCCTGGCCGGCCGGGCGAGAATGAAACCACCCCCCCGCCCGCGCGTCGATCGCAACATACCGGCCCGGACAGCGAGCCGGAGAACGGTAGACAAATAGGGCCCGGGGATTGAAGTCGATTTGGCGATCTGTCGGGCGAGGACCGGTCCATCTTCGGAGGCGATCGCGACCATCGCTCGGATGGCGTATTGGGCGGTTTGTGAGATCATGAGCGACAGCCTCTCGATCGGGCATTACCCCGATTGCATGGTATCGTGATCGTGTCCGGGGTACACGCGGTGGGTCGTGATTATTGGGGCGACGCGAGAAAAGAACTGTCGCCAGGCAGTTCACAGGGCCCTGCCGGCTCGACGCGGGCCTTGCTGCGTGGGAGGATTTGTGCCGAGAGGCTTGCATGGCTGAGAGAAATCCTGCGGAAAACCGTGTGCCGGGGGCTGAGGAGGGCCGGTTCGTGCTTTTATTGGGCACGACGGCGGCGGGGAAGTCGGCGGTGGGGCTGGAGCTGGCGGAGCGATTGGGGGCGGAGATTCTGAGCGTTGATTCGATGCAGGTTTACCGGCGGATGGACATCGGGACGGCGAAACCGACGGCGAGCGAGCTGTCACGGGTGCGGCACCATCTGGTGAATGTGGCTGAGCCGAGCGAGGCGTTCAGCGTTGCCCGATTCGTGGAGATGGCGGACGCGGCGATCGCCGATATGCGCGGGCGCGGGCGCACCGTGCTGGCGCAGGCGGGGACGCCGCTTTACCTGATGGGATTGATGTACGGGATGTTCGACGGGCCTTCGGCGGACGAGGGCTTTCGGGCGGCGCTGCGGGAGCGGGCGGCTCGCGAGGGGACGGCGGCGCTGCACGCGGAATTGGCGAAGGTCGATCCGGCGGCGGCGGAGCGGATTCACGCGAACGATTTGAAACGCATTGAGCGGGCGCTGGAGGTCTGGCACCACACGGGGCGGCCGCTGTCCGAGCAGCAGCAGCAATGGTCGGCGGACGAGATGCGGTACCCGGCGACGGTGGTGGGCATTCGGCGGGAGAAGGAAGAAAACTCGCGGCGGATCAATGCGCGGGTGCGAGAGATGATCAAGGCGGGGCTGGTTGAGGAGGTGCGCGGTCTAGTCGCCGAGCCGGAGGGGATGAGCCACCAGGCGCGGCAGGCGGTGGGCTATGCGGAGATCATCGAGCACCTTGAGGAGCGCTGCACGCTTGAGGAGGCGATCGAGCAGATCAAGATTCACACGCGGCGGCTGGCGAAGCACCAGCGGACGTGGTTTCGGAAATTCCCGACGGCGCGGTGGATCGACGTGGGCGAAGATGAGGCGGCGACGTCGATTGCGGAGCGGGTGGCCGAGGCGATTTTGCAGATGCCGTGAGACCCTTGCGATGGTGTGACGAAGGGCGAGGTCGTCGCTAAAAAGGAAGCGGCGTCGCACCATGAGTCATGATGCGACGCCGCTGTTGCGATTCTATCGATGACGATCCGACCGCGGGTCGGGTCGTCTGGGCGGGCACTATGCCCGGCGGCGGCGTCGCTTGGCGACGATCAGGCCGATCACGGCGATCGGCATCATCGCGCTGGCGCCCGGGCCGCAAAGGCCGCAGACAAACAGGTTCAACTCCGAACAATCCGCCACGCCGTTGCCGTTGAGGTCGGTGTCGGGCACGCCGCAGCCGCAGGTGCCGGGGCTGGTCTTGAGGGGATCGTTCGGGCAGCCGTCCTGGTCGTCGCCGACGCCGTCGTTGTCGGAGTCGGTTCCGTCGGGATTGAGCTGGGCGAAAGAACAGCCGTCGGCATTGACCGGTGCGCCGATCGCGGTGCCGGGACAGACGTCCATGCAGTCTTCGACGCCGTCGGAATCGGCATCGACCGGCAGACCGAGGAAGTTACTGGTGTCGACTTCGCCGGTCGAAGGGGTGGCGGCGCCGAAGTGGTTCATCATGCCGTTGATGCGGTGGGCGGCGTCGCCCATCGAGTTGACGATGCCGGTGGTTGTGCCGGCGAAGTCGTTTTGATTGATGTTGCAGAACGAGGTGTCCAGGATGCTGTGGACGCGCACGCCGGTGGCGCAGCCGGTGAAGCAGTTGTTGAAGACGGTCACCTCGGCAGCACTGTCGAAGACCTTGTTGAAGAAGAGGCCGGTGACCGCATTGGAGCCGGTGAACTTGTTCTCCAGGACGTTGAAGCGGGCACCCCAGATGTCGCCGCCCATGAAGAAGCCGTCGAGGGAAAAGCCGCTAAAGGTATTGCCCTGGAAGGTGGCCGTCGATCCCGAGGCGACCTCGTAGGAGGTGTGGTAGTAGATACTGTAGGCTGAGCCATAGAAGAGGTTGTTCTTGACGTCCAGCGTCCCGCCCTCGTCCGTGTCATCATTGATGTACAGGCCGGTGTTGGAATAGGTGCTGGTCGTATTGCGATTAATCTCCATGGAACTGCCGAGATCGGCCGAGTAGTTGGTGTAGATGCCGTAGCCGGTTCCGCTTCCTGTCTCGGTCAGCATGTTATCGTTGACGTAGGCCCAGCTGCCGTCGGTCGAGCCTTCGAGGTAGATGCCGTAGCCACTCTGTGCCGGGTTGCCGACGCCGGTAACCCAGTTTCGGTTGATCTCCAAGAGCGAACCGTAGTCGGCGTAGTCGTTGACATAGATGCCATACTGGGTGTTTGCGCCGGGATCCCGCATGGTGATCCGGTTGTCGTTGATACGGAGCTCGCTGCCGTCGTCGACGCCGTCAATATAGATGCCATACTCATCGACGCCGGTGATGGTGTTGTTACCGATCAGTCCCGTGCATCCGTAGTCCACTTCGCTGCCAACGTCGATTCCTTCATCGGCGCCGTCGGCGTGGGCGGTCAGGGTGTTGCCGGTCAGCGTGGTGTCGCTGCCGTCGTAAGCCAGGTAGTCGATGTACATGCCGTAGGTGGTGAAGCCGGCGAAGGAGTTGTCGGTGATGGTGTTGGTGGTGCCATCCTGGAAGCCGTTGCTCGAGTAGTAGCCGTACTCCGCCCCGCCGGCCGCGGCGCTGAAGGAGTTGTTGTGGAAGACGAAGGTGGCCCCGTCGTAGACCTCGTCGTTGTAGAAGCCGTAGTCGGTGCCGGCGTTGCCGAAGCCCAGGACGTTGTTGTTGATGACCGTGGCCCAGGCGCCGTCATAGACGTCGTACAGATAGATGCCGTAGTCGGCGCCGGTTGAATGGGCGGTGAAGTTGTTGTTCGAGCAGACCCAGCGCGAATCGTAATAGTTGTCTTCGGAGTAGAGACCGTACTGGGTAAAGCCGACGACGGTGTTGCCGTGAATCAGCGTCTCGCTCTGGTAGTAAGTGTCGTCCTGGTAGATGCCATACTCGGCACCGTTGGTCTCGTGGGCGGTGAGGGTGTTGTTGGAGATGTCGAGCGAACTGCCGTACTCGGAGTAACTGTTGTAGATGAGGTAGTCGGTGCCGGCGTTGCCGACGCCGCTGACCGTGTTGTCACTGATCACGCCGGTACAGCCGTAGTCCACATCACTCATGTATATGCCGTAGTCGGCGCCGTTGGGATGGGCCGTCAGCACGTTGTTTTGAATGGTGCAGGTCGACCCGGCATAAGGATAGTCTTCGTAGATGCCGGCGTAGTCGAAACCGCTGATCTGGTTGTTCAGAATCTCGGTGTGCGAGCCGTATTCAGTTTCGCAATAGATTCCGTATCCGGAGCTGCCGCCGATCATCGCAATCACGTTGTTCGTGACAGACAGGCTGGACCCGTACTCCGGATAGCCGTCATAAATGCCGTAATCCTTCACGCCGGCGATGTTGCAGCCGGTGATGGTCGTCATGCCACCGTACTCGGTATAGGTATAGATTCCGTAGCTTGAGGTCGTACCGTTTCCATTCAACAGGCAGCCCGAAATGTTGATTGTTCCGCCCTCGTAGGCATAGTCCATGTACAGTCCGTCGTCGCGGAAAGCATTGACGGTGCAGTTCATGACGGTTGTGACGCTGCCGTGATTGGTCTCGTCGCTGATGTACACGCCGTAGTCAAAGCTCCCAAAGGTGCAGGCATCGATCATGCAGGTGCTGAAGTCTTCGATGTCGTTGGCGCAGTAGAAGCCGTAGTCGGCCGTGGCGGTACCGGAGAAGCTATTGTTCCGCACGGTGATCCGGCTCTTGAAGATCGAGGCGTGGAAGTAGATCGCGCCGCGGTTGATCTCGGTTCCCTGGTTGCCGGTGATCTGAATCGTGGCGTTGTTCGCGGCGACGTTGTGGTTCAGACCGCCGCCGGGATTTGAAAAGTGGAAGTGCATGGCGTCGGTGAAGGAAAAGCCGCCGCCGTTCTTGCTGAACAGGTTGCTGTCGACGATCAAGGTGCCGCCGGTGATGTTCGGATTGACCAGAAGGCCTTCGTCGGTCTGATTGCCGGTGAGGATGTTGTTAATGATGCTGACCGTGCTGGTGCCGATGAGGTCGCCCTTGACGCGGACGGCGCAGTTGCCCGCGTGGGCCGCACCGGCCGGACCCGGGTCCTGCTGATTGATGGTGAATCCCATACCGACGCCGCCGAGGGTGACACCGGAGGCGGTGATGTCGACAATGGGGGTGTCGTTGTTGACGTTGCGCTCGATGATGGTGACGGCGGCGCCACCGGTTGACTGAACGATCAGGTTGGCCTTGTTGATGTCGACGAATTCGCCGTAGGTTCCCGGCGAGACGAGGATCGTGTCGCCCGGCGAGGCCAGGTTAATGGCCCCTTGAATCGTCGCCGCTGAACCCGGGACGGTCAGGGTCGCGGCCTGCGTCGTCTGTGAAAAGATGCCTGCAACTCCCAATGCCGCAGCCATGTATACCATGTAATTTCGGGGTCTTCTCATCTGACTCACCTCTAGGTTAGGCGGGTTTTACAATCACTCGTGCCTCATTGCTCTCAAGGCGCACACGGCCTCAAAAATTTCAATCATTCGAAATCGATTGCGAGATGTCGGGCTTCGATGCTTCTGCAAGCGCAAGTTACTTGAACTTCACCGTCATTGCCGGAGAAACCATCACAATATGCGAGGAATGCCAGAGCGGAAAAATCAGTCCTCCCGACTCGGCTAGGAATCCTATCTCGACCCATTCCATCGTCAAGTCGCATTCGCGTAAAAAACCCTCCGGTCCGTAACGAATTACGGCACAGTAAATTGTGTGCCGAGCATGTCAAGGGGGCTTCCCCTACTGACGAGCAACGGGACCGGTGAACACGTCGTCGGGACCCTGAGTCCCGGCGGAATTCGGTCCGTTTGATCGGCATGCGGCAGGAAGCCACGCATGCAGGCCATACGCGGGCGGCGGTCGAATGGTCGAACGAAACCCCCGCGGAACTGACTCCATGGCCATCGGCAAATGGTTGGAGTTTTCATGAGTCGGTTAGGCCCGACTGTTGCCGACGCGGCGAATTGGCTAGAATCATGCGGTCCCATCGGTGGACCTGCATGCGCCGATTGGATGCCAACACGCAAGCCCCGCAACTTCCGGAGAAAGTCAATGATCCTTCAAAGTGCAAATTCGGCAGTCATGGTCCTCCTGGTCCTTTGCAGCGTCGTCGCCGCGCAGGAATCGCCAGACCGGGAGAAGGGCCCGCGCAAGAAGGGCCACGAGCGAACCTGCCTGCGATCGAACGGGGCGCTGGACATCCGCCGGGCGACGGAATGCCTCAAGGAAGAACTCGGGCTTGATGCGGACCAATCGGCATCGCTGAAGCATGCGATGGATGACTACAAGGTGAGGTCTCGCGAGTTGCAGCATCAGTATCGCCCGTCGGAGGAACTGCTCAAGCGGCTCAATTCGATCCGCGGAGAAATAGCCGCCGCTCGCGAATCCAAGGACGAGGTCGCGATGGACAAGCTGATCGGCGAGCTGCGCTCGATCCGCGCGGCCGAGGACCTTCGCAAGGCGCCGGTTTATGAAGGACTCAACGCGATGCACGGCGAACTGCTGACCAGCATCAAGACGGGTCTTCGCCCTGATCAAGTCGCAAAGCTCAATACGCTCTGGGCTAACCGAATCGTCGCGCCGCGGGAAGGTCGAGTCGGCTTCCGCGGCCAGAAGCGAAGCGCCCAGGCGCTCAAGGCGATGGTCGACCGGCTTCCCGGGCGATCGAATGAGCAGGAGCAGCAGTTGGAGAATCTGTTCCGCACGCATATGGAGGCGGTTCGCGCCGCCGGTACTTCGGAGGCCGAGCGCGACAAGTTGGTCGGCCAGCTTTACAACGATGTGATGGCCGTGCTGACGCCCGATCAGCAGGCGCGAATCGAACAGGACATGCAGCGTCGCCGACGAGATGTGGACATTCCCGACGATTCCGACAAAAGGAAGACGGACGAAGCGAAGCCTGACCAGCCGACGGAGTAGGGGTGGGATTAGTTGTCGAGGGCGATGGCTGATCCGCTTCGGCCATCTATCAGCCGGTCACCAATCTGTCGGCGGGCGCGGCCCGAGCCGCGTTTTGGGCTCCAAGGCGCGATGGTGATCTGAGGCCGCTCGTTCCATCTTGCATCCGCGTCCAAATGCAAGCAAACTGTTCGCGGTTTGCCGACGTATTAAGCTGCGCCGGCGGTCAACGGAATGGACACGCTCGAATACCTATGGATGGGGAGCCTGCCGTCTTGAACCTCTTGAAACTTCTGACATCGGCGATGCCCGATCTGACCGCGCCTGCGGTGACCGGGTCGATCAAGGTGCGCGACGTTTGCTGCGACTCGCGCGGCGCATCGACGGGCAGCCTGTTTGTGGCTCTTGTGGGGAAGAATGCCGACGGCGCGGCTTTCGCCTCTGAGGCGGTGAGCCGCGGCGCTGTCGCCGTCATCGCCGAAAACGACATCAAACTGGAAGACGGTGTCGTGTTCATCAAAGTTCCCGATGCACGTCTTGCGCTGGCGCATATCGCGGCGGTGTTCACCGGCCTTCGGACGGCCCAGGCATTCGGCGACTATCCGGCGGTGGGGATCACGGGCACCAACGGTAAGAGCACGACGGCGTATCTGGTTCGATCCATCCTTGCCGCGGCGGGACGGACGACGGCGCTATTGGGCACGATCGAATACGACCTTGTCGGCCGAAAACTTGCCAGCAGCCTCACGACGCCGGACCCGGTGACGCTTTCGCGACACCTCATGGAGGCACGGGCGGCCGGGGCGAATGCCTTTGTCATGGAGGCATCGTCGCACAGTCTGGACCAGCGTCGCACCGACGGCATCCGGTTTGACGCCGCGGTCTTCACGAATCTGACGCAGGATCATCTCGATTATCATGCTTCGTTTGATGAGTACCTACTGGCCAAGCGACGGCTGTTTGACACGCTGGACCCCTCTGCGACCGCCGTCATCAACGCGGATGACGATGCGGCCGATCGGATGGTCGAACAGTGCCGGGCGCGCGTCATTCGCTACGGCATCGATCGCCCGGCCGATCTTTGTGCCCGGATCACGAGAAGCGATCTCGGTGGTACGAAGTTTAGCCTGACATTCAAGGGCCGCGAGGTTGAGGTCGCAACGGCGATGGTCGGGCGGCACAATATCGCCAACTGTCTCGCGGCGGCCGGTGCGGGACTGGCGATGGGCATTGATTTGGACACGATTCGGCGCGGCATTGGGGCGCTGGCAAACGTCCCTGGTCGGCTTCAGCGGGTGGAGACGGGCGACCTGGGGTTTGATGTTTTTGTGGATTACGCCCACACGCCGGATGCCCTGCGAAACGTTTTATCAGCGGTTCGACCGTTTACGCGGGGCCGGCTTTGCTGTGTCTTCGGCTGCGGCGGCAATCGCGACCGCACGAAGCGGCCGCTGATGGCGCGGGCGGTTGCCGAGCTGTCGGACTACTTTGTGATCACCAGCGACAACCCACGGAATGAGGAGCCGCTGCGGATCATTGAGGATATCGAGCGCGGCCTGCTTCCCGCCGACCTGGACCGCAAGATCACGATTCCTGATCGGGCGCGGGCCATTTCTCACGCGGTCGTCCAATTGGCTGTCGGCGACGCGCTTGTAATCGCGGGCAAGGGTCACGAGGACTATCAGATCATCGGCGCGACGAAGCACCACTTTGACGACGTCGAAGTCGCGCGCGAGGCCGTGACCAGCAGGGAGGGCAAGGTCAATGCGACCGCTTACTCTGCATGAAATGGTGATCGCCATCGGCGGCCGGGTGTACGGCGAGATCACCATGCCGCGGGTGACGGGCGTCTCGACCGATACGCGCACGCTTGAGCCGGGGGATATGTTCTTCGCGATCAAGGGCGAGACGCACGACGGGCACGCCTTCATCAATACGGCGATAGAAAAAGGCGCGGCTTCGGTCGTGGTCAGCGATCTTGAGAAAGTCGAAAAGCCACACCTGGGAACCGGGCGCATCGTTCAGGTGCCGGATGTGACCGCGGCGCTGGGGCGACTGGCGGGATGGTATCGGCGGCAATTCGCCGCGCAGGTTGTGGCGGTCATCGGGAGCAACGGCAAGACGACGACGAAGGACATGATCGCGGCGGTCCTGTCGTCAAAGCTTTCCGGGAAGTGGGCCAAGGCGAGCTTTAACAATCACATCGGGGTTCCGGTGACGCTGCTGTCCGTTGAGCCTGCGGACGAATTCGTCGTGGTCGAGATCGGGACGAACCATCCCGGGGAGATCGCGACCCTTGCTCGGATCGCGAAGCCGGACATGGCGGTCATCACCAGCATCGGCGAGGAGCATCTTGAATTCTTCGGAGATGTGAAGTCTGTGGCCCGCGAGGAGTTTTCGCTGCTGCCATCAATGGCGCATCGGGCGTTTGTCGCGCTGAGCACACAGGCAGCGACATATGCACCGTCGCCTTCACTGGCCAAGATTACGGCGCTGACGTACGGCCTTGAGGAAGAGGCGGCGCTGCGGGCCACAAAGCTCGTGGCTGAGCCGGATGGGACGCGGTTTGTCGTCAACGACCGGAGCGAGTACTTCGTCCCGGTCCTGGGCAGGCACAATGTCGTGAACGCGCTCGGGGCGGTGGCGATCGGGATGCGGTTTCGGATGTCGCACGAGGACATTGCCGCGGGCCTGAGATCGGTGTCGCTGCCGCCCATGCGAATGCAGCGGAGCATCATCGGGGATATCACGCTGATCAACGACGCGTATAACGCGAACCCGTCGAGCATGCGCGCGGCCATCGGGGTGGTGGACAGTCTGCCGACGCCGGGGCGTCGCGTACTCATTCTGGGCGACATGCGCGAACTTGGGGAGCAGTCCACCCGGTGCCATCAGGCGCTGGGGCAGGATGCCGGTCGCTCGACGGCGCAGCTCATTGTCACGGTCGGTGCGCATTCGCGGATCGTCGCGGACGGTGCTACCGCCACGGCAGGGACGACGAAGCGGATCTATGCGATGCCGACGGTCGAGGCCGCCGCCGAGAAGATCGGCGCGCTGCTCGAACCGGGGGACATTGTGCTTTTGAAGGCGTCCCGCGGCGTGAAGCTTGAGCGGCTCGTTCCGTATCTGGGGGCCGCCGGAGCTGCCCGATCTCGGCCGCAAGTCGTTGCCACCTCGGCCCGAAGCTCGTAGCGGCATCCTCGTGGTGGTTGGTGAATGGCCGGGTTAATGCCGAACCCCCCTGCCGTGATGACGTTGTGGCGTTTTGACGTTTCGCTGCCGATGCATAAGTATCCACGGAGCGCGGCCCGTGGGGCGAGGCAAACGACAACCACGATCGGGCATTTACTTTGATCTACGTCATCCTCGACCACCTCTACGGCAAGCAAGGCCACTACGGCTACGAGAACGCCCTCTTCCGCGCCATTATCGCTGTACTGCTTTCTTTCACGGTTGTGTGGCTCTGTGCCCCGCGCGTGATCCGGCTGCTCATCAAGAAGCGGCTCGGCGACGTGCCGGACTTCGACCACCAGGCGCTCAACGAGCTGACGCAGCACAAGGCGAATGTTCCGACGATGGGCGGGGTGGTCATTCTCTTTGCGATTTGTGTCTCAGTGCTGCTTCTGGCGGATATCCGCGTGTTCTATATCCACATGGCGTTTTTCTGCATGGCGTGGCTCGCCCTGCTCGGGGGGGTGGACGACTGGATCAAGCTGACCGCGAAGGGGCGCGATGGGACGCGGGACGGACTGAAATTTTATCAAAAGATTCTGTTTCAAATTGCGCTCGGCGTGGTGCTGGCGGTCTTCATCTATAAGCGCGGGGCGGCGACGTTTGCGGATACGGGGCTTGAGACCTACCGGGTGCTGATCCTGCCGTTCGTCAAGGGCGACAAGGGCTTCGGCATTCTGCTGCCGCTCTCGGCGTTTTACGTCATCACGGTTCTCGTCGTGACGGGCTGGTCGAACGCGGTCAACCTCACCGACGGGATGGACGGGCTGGCCAGCGGATGCACCGCCCTTTCGTGTCTTGTGTTCATGCTGCTTGCCTATTCGGTCGGCGATGAGCGCGTCGCGGAGTATCTGCTTTATCCGCACATTCCGGAGGCGGGCGAGTTGTCGGTACTCTGCGGGGCGATGATGGGAGCCTGCCTGGGATTCCTCTGGTACAACTGCCACCCGGCGCAGGTGTTCATGGGCGACACGGGCTCGCTGCCATTGGGCGGACTGATCGGGTACGTAGCGATCGTCATTCGTCAGGAGATTCTGCTGTTTATCGTCGGCGGGGTTTTCGTGATGGAGGCGTTGTCCGTGATGATGCAGGTGGGCTACTTCAAGATGACGAAGGGCAAGCGCATCTTTCGGGTTGCGCCGATCCATCATCATTTTCATCTGGGCGGCTGGACGGAGACGCAGGTGGTGACGCGCTTCTGGCTCTTAGCCGTTCTTTTCGCGGCTTTGGCCCTGGCGACGACGAAGCTGCGCTAGGCGGTGCGGGGTTATGGGCTGTGAATTGTGAGTTGTGACAGGGGCGGCGTCACTGGCTCTTGCGCGCGTTTTCTACCATGATTCGCAGGCATGACGAAGACGGCGATCATCGCGGGCATTGATGAGGCGGGCTACGGGCCGATTCTCGGTCCGCTTGTGGTCAGTGCCTCGGCCTTTGAGGTGCCACTTGCCGTGGTCGCCACGAATCTGTGGCAACATCTGAAGTCGTGCGTAACGTCGAAGGCGTCGGCGCGGGATTCTCGTGTGTGCATTCAGGACAGCAAGAAGCTTTACAAGCCGAACGACGGCATCGGCAAGCTGGAGCGAACGGTGCTCTCGGTCGCCGGGGCCTCGGAGGAAGTGCCGGAAACGTTGCACGGGCTGCTGCGTCGCGTGGCGCCGGACGTGCCCGGGAAGCTGACGGAGTATCCGTGGTATCGGGTGAGCGATCCGGCGCTGCCGCGCGAGGCGGATGCCGGGGGCGTGCGGCTGTCGGCGGGCATTCTCAAGCGCGAGATGGAGGCGGCGGGCGTTCGGCCGGCGGGTTTCTATTCGGAGGTGCTCCTGGAGGGGCATTACAACCGACTTGTTTCCGGGACGCAGAACAAGGCCGTCGTGCTTCTCGGGCTGACGCTGCGGCTGATTCAGCGCATCAGCGAGGCTTATCCGGAGTCGCCGATTCATTTCTATATTGATAAGCAGGGCGCTCGCGATCACTACGCCAGTCCGCTGCTGCGGGCGTTTGAGGGTCGGCATTTGCGGGTGATTCATGAGGACTCGGAGACGAGCGCCTATGAGCTGACGCGCGATGCTTCGAGCTGGCGGGTGAGCTTTCATCAGTCGGGCGAGTCGAAGCATCTGCCGGTGGCGCTGGCGAGCTGCATGAGCAAATACCTTCGCGAAGTTTTGATGGGCTGCTTCAATGAGTACTGGGCCGGTCAGATTCCCGAACTGAAGCCGACGGCAGGGTACTATCAGGACGGGCTTCGGTTTCTGAAGGACATCGACGATCGTGCCCGGGCGCTGGGCATCGATCGCGCACGTCTTGTTCGATCGCGTTGAATTCAACCGGACGATGATACTTGTTGATGATGGTCAGGCGTGCTGAAGGACGCTCGCCTCGGGCTTGGGGCTTTTCGTTTTTTCTCGCGCGATTGGTGCGAGGGCTGTCGGGGCGAGTCTGGCGGGATCGGCGAGCAGTTCGTCGATGGGCAGATGGCCGCCGAAACTCTGGCGAAGGAACGATTCGTTGGCGGTGTTCTCGATCAACCGGCGGATGAGGTAGGCCATGCCGGTTTCGAGATCGCCGAAGGGGGAGTAAACGCGCAAGCGCTGATTCATGGCGACGACCGCCCTTTTGAGCTGGTCGCCCATGCCGGTGAGCATTTGTAATTCGAGTGTGTTGGGCGGGAGGCCGAGGGCTCGCTGCATGGCCAGGGCGGCGGAGATGGAACGGACGTTATGGCTGGCGAAGGCGGGGCGAATGATGTCGGCGCTATTCAGCATGACGGCGCTGATGCGTTCGAAGCACGCGTCTGATTCGTGCTTGCGGGAAAAGACCGGGGAGGGCCTGCCGTTGCGAAGAGCGCTTGCGGTTTCGGAATCCCAGTAGGCGCCTTTGACGAGCCGAATGGTGAGCGGGGTGGCGCGGCGGCGGGCCCAGGCGATCAAGTCGGCCATGTCTGATTCGGCGTCGCGGAGATAGGCCTGAATGACGATTCCGCAATCGGGCCAATCCCGGAACTCGGGCTCATCGAGGACTTTCTTGAAGATGTCGAGCGTCAGGGATTTGACGGCGTAGTGCTCCATGTCGACGTTGACGAAGGCACCGCGCTTCATGGCGGCGCGGAGGACGGGGCGAAGGCGATCGAGGACGACGTTGGTGGTGCCCGACGGATCGGTTGGATCAAAGCTGGCGACGATGCCGGTGAGCTTGATGGAGATATTTACTTTGGGGATCGATCCCCAGGGCGCCTGATCGAGTAGCGGGACGGTCGGCCAGCCGGGCGCCACGGCGCCGATCGACTCGATGAGGCGGATGTAGAGGCCCTGAAGCTCGCGGGCGACGGCGTCGGCGGTGACGGTCTCTCCGAGGACGTCGAGGGTGAAGGTCATGCCCTGACGGCGCATGCGCAACACGGATTTGACGGCCTCTTCGGGCGTGCTGCCGCAGATGAATTGTCTGGCGGAGAGGAGACATCCGCGGCGCGCGGCCCAGGCGGAGAAGCCAGCGTGGAGTGAATTGCTGCCGCGGAAGCCGACGGCGAGCTTCAAGAGAAACGGGACGTCTTCGCCCTGGGTGGCGTCTTCGCCGAGATGCTGCTTGAGACAATCGGCCACGTCGCGGCTGGTGGACAACGAGGGCAAGGCCTCGATGAATCGGAAGAGCCGGAGCTTGAGACCCTCGTGGCGGGTCATCCACTGCATCGCCTGGCCCTGGGCGTATTCGATGGAGAGCATCGGCGGCGCGGCGGCGTCGGCCCTCTCGAAGATTTCCTTGCCGATGCGGACGGTTTCGCGTTCGAGCTTTCTGCGATCAATGGTTGACATGCGTTGCACGCGTTACCCCGGGACGGCGGGAGTCTAGCTTGGGGAATCGGGGCGGGCAAGGATTGCGAGCGAATGGGGTTGGGCGTAGACTCCCGCGCCATGTACAGCGAGATTTCATTTCGGGCGTTGGCATCGCGGTTCGCGGTGGCGGTGGCGGTTTGTGTGATCGCTGCGGGCTGCGATGACAAGCGACGGCACGGTTCGGGTCAGGCGGCGGAATTCGCCGCGGCGGAGCCCCCGTTGGGCGCGGACGCATCTTCGGACGCGGTTGCGATGGCGACGCTGGATGCGATTCGGCTGGCCCAGAAGAGTCGGGTCCACGGCCTCGGCTCGCCGGAGGCCAAGCGCGAGTATGACCAAGCGATGGGGACGCTGCGCAGCCTCGCGGCACGGAGCGAGATTTACGAACGGGTGAAGCAAAGCGGGTCGCAGTCGATTCCCAAGGATATTTCCGAGGACGGGGCCGTGACACTCAACATCGAGGCGTGGGTCTCGACCATTGCGAGGTACGTGGATGGCTATGAGTTGAGCTCGATGGTCACGTCGATCATCACGCCGGATCAGTATGCCAACAGTTACGTGAACGCGGAGAGTCCGGCGGACCGGGCGGTGATGGAGGAAATCCGATCCGAAGGCCTATCCAAGGAGGGAGAGGTTCGGAAGGCCGCGATCGCGAAGGGGGTCTGCCCGCCGATCACCGCGGGGATCGAAGTGCGGCTGAAGAAGGTGAACAACGCGTGGCGGGTTCTGAAGGTGGGGCTGGGGCCGGTGCGGGGACAGAATGCGATCATTGCGGCCCCACCGGTGGCGACGCCGGCCGCAATGCCCGGCGATACGTCGTCGAAGTAATCCACGTCTCTCGCGACGATTGCGATTGAATTCAATTTCGCATCGGCGTCAGTACTTTTCGGTACTGGAAAAGTTTGGATTGAAAAGACACGGGCGAGACGCCCGTACCACCCAAACTTTACCAGTGCCTACTTTTCGATGAAATGAGCGATTCGGACGCCGGCCCAGACGGCGGTGAGGCCGAGGGCGAGGCTGAGGGCGGCGTAGCCGAGGGCGGCGAGGATGCGCTGGGACTTGCCGAGGTCGTAAATTTCCTGGGCGAAGGTCGAGAAGGTGGTGTAGGCGCCGAGGAAACCGACGGCGATGGCGAGGCGGAGTCCGTCGGCGGCGGCGCGATCGCGGAAGAAGGTGAGGAAGGCGGCCAGGAGGAAGCAGCCGGTGACGTTGACGGTGAGGGTGCCGTAAGGGAAGTTGCGGGGCGCGGCGAAGGCAACGGCGGATGAGACGAAGAACCTGAGGATCGCGCCGACGAAGCCTGCAGCGCCGATGAAGATGGCTTGCCGCAACACGGTCGCGTCACCTCGCTCCGAATGCCAGTTGCGGCGGGGCCAGACGGTAGCAGGCGGGACGGCGCTGGTCCCAGATGTCGGTGACGGGCGTATAGCGCTTGTCATCGGCGATCGAGAGATCGAGCTCGACCGAGCTGCCGCCGTCGGCGGTGCGCCAGATGACGGCGCCATCGGGGGCGATGACGTATTGCACACTGTCGGATGCGATCAGCACGAAGACGCGACTCTCAGCGGCGCGGGTGCGGGCGAAGGCGTCGTCGGAGATTCGACCGCGATAGACGAGGACCTGTGCCCCATCGAGGGCGGCGCAACGCGCTTTGGGAAACTTCGGCAGTTCGGATGAGGGCAGCGCGACGACGCGGCCGCCGGCGGATTCGATGCCCTTGATGATGGCGTCGGCATCGGACTGGAGCCGGATTGAAATCTTGCCGCCGGGAGTGGGTGCGCGAAACGGCGATTCGGCCTGAGCGAGTCTAGAGAGCGTGGCATCGTCCATGTCGGCGGGGCGACCGGGGGCGGGGTGAATCTCGGCATGAATCAGGTGCTCGCCGCCGACGGGGGCCTTGGCCAGAACCTTGCCGGCGGCATCGACGATCTGACTTTGGCCGACGTACTCGAGCAACTCCCCTTCGCGGCCGGCCTTGCTGGCGCAGACGAAGGGAACGGCGAACTCCATGGCGCGGGCGCGGATCATGTATTCTGCCTGGACGTTTCGATAGGTTCGGCGGACCTTGCTGGCGTTGACCCATGCGGTGGGCTCGACGATGAAGTCGGCGCCGCTGGAGACGAGGGCGTTTGCGATTTCCGGCGTGCGGGCATCGGCGCAGATGAGAAGGCCCATGGCGCCGAACTCGGTATCGAAGACGGAGAGGCTCTCGCCGGGGGTGAACCAACGGTTGTCGCAGTCCCACATGAAACTCTTGCGGGCGATGCCGACGAGATTGCCGGAGCGATCGAAGACGGCGGCGCTGTTATGGAGCTTGCCTTTGTTTTCTTCGACGAATCCGACGACGAGCCAGATGGACTGGGCGGCGGCGATTTTCGCGTAGCGATCGAGGACCTTGTCCATTCGCTCGATGTCGGGCTGCATGTAGCGTTCGATGGACTCGAGCCAGTAGGCGGGATAGGTCGTCTCGGGAAGCAGGAGCAGATCGGCGCCGACGTCGGAGGCTTGGTCGGCGAGACGATCCACCATCGGCCACACTTTTTCCGCATCGGCGAGTGTGGTCGCTTCCATCTGACCAGCGGCAACGATCATGGGGCATCCTCTCGTGATGGTCTGTGCCCAACGAGTGGGCGGTGATGAATGATAGTGTAATGGACAGCAACGCGGCGTCCATGCTTGATGCCTTTTGTGCGCGCGAGCGGCGTTGATTGCATTGCCGGTCGGGTGGGAGCGTCATATAATCGTTACAGGTCGTCCGACGTAACGAGACTTGTTTACGAGGTCGACCTCGCGGCGACTTTGGCGTCGCGGTCCGCGGCTCACCCGACATGGCCAAACTCGACTACTACGAAGTACTGGGGCTTGCCCGCGGGGCGAGCGAGGCGGATATCAAAAAGGCCTATCGCAGGCTGGCCAAGGAATTTCACCCCGACCATAACACGGGCAAACCAGACGCTGAGACTCGCTTCAAGGAAGTGCAGGAGGCGTACAGCGTGCTTTCCAATGCCGAGAAGCGCGCTCGGTACGATCAATTCGGCCATGCGGGCGTCGATCCACGATTTCAGGGGGCGGGCGGGACGCATTGGTCGACGGCGGATGGGACGACGTTTGATTTCGACTCGATCGCGGACATGTTTGACTTCGGCGGGGCACGTGGCGGGACGGGGTCGGTGTTCGAGCAGTTTCTCAAGGGGCGAGGTGGCTCGCGGGTCAGGCAGGCGGAGCCTGCACCGCCGCCGAGCGACGTCGAGCATGCCGCGAGGCTGAGCTTCGACGAGATGCTTTCGGGGACGACGCTCAATCTGGAGCTGTCGATCGGCGGGCGGAAAAGCGAGACGATCGCGGTGCGCATACCGGCCGGGGTGCGCGAGGGGCAGCGGATTCGGGTGCGCGGCAAGGGACGCAGCGGCTCGCGCGGCGCGGCGGGCGATCTGTATGTGGTGTGTCACATTTCGCCGCATCGGTATTTCGAGCGGGTGGAGAATGACCTGCTGCTCGTGGTACCGGTGACGATCGTTGAGGCGTCGCTTGGGGCGAAGCTGGACATTCCGACGCCGGATGGTGTCAGGACGATGACGCTTCCGCCGGGAACGGCGAGCGGATCGAAGCTGAGGCTGAGCGGCCTGGGGGTGCCGAACCCGAAGGACGGGACGCGGGGAGATTTGTTCGCGGTGATCAAGATCGTGCCGCCGAGCACGGCGACGGCGGAGCAGGAGGCGCTGCTGAAGAAGCTTGGGGCGACGATGACGGGCTCGCCGCGCGATGGAAGATGGGATTAGGAATCGATGGCCGGCAGAGGCGCCGGCCGCTACCGACGGGCAAGGCCCTACACGTGAAGCTTATGCGACGAATCGGACGTGCCATCTTTGCGGCCGCGATGCTATACGCCGTTGTGCCGGATTTGCCGCGGGCCATCGGGCAGGTGACGGGCGATGGTGTCAACCACGCGGCATCCAGCGGGGATGACGCCGATTCGCAGCCGGTCTCGACGCGGCGGCAGACGGAGCTCTTGCGGTGGCGGCAGACTTTTTTCTGGGGGGTGGTGCTGCTGATCGTGTTTATGATCTCGGCGGGGGTCATCATCCGATTCTCGATTCGCTATCGGCGCTATCTATTGAGCGGAAAGAAGGCGCGGCCGACGCCGACGGAAGACGTGTGGAAGATGCACAAGCTGCCGGAGGGGGCTGTTGATAAGATCAGGGACGAGGATCGGCCGGAGAATTAAGCGGTGCACCCGGCACAGCGAGTTTCCTCGCCACCCACAAGGGGTGGCGCTACGGCGATGCTCGCGTAAGGTTGCTCGGCACCCCCAAGGGGTGGCGCTACGGCGATGCTCGCGTCAGCAGTTTGCGTATTTCCAGTTTCTTGATTTGCCCTGAGCCATCCATTCGACGGCGGTGGCGATTCGCTGCTTACGCGTTTCCTCGCGTTTGGCCTCAGTGATCCACTCGACGTATTCCTTGCGGTGGCTGTAGGGGAATGCTTCGTAGGCGGCGAGGGCTTTCTTATTCTTTTTCATCGCGGCCACCAAATCGGCCGGGGGCTTGACTGAGTTGGGGTCCTTGCGGCCGCTCTTCTTCTTCGGGCCCATTCGCTCGCCGGCCTCGAAGGCCTCATTGAGCTTCATGGCCTCTTTAATGTAAGCGATCAGCACTTTGTCGGGCGGGAGGTCTTTGACGGAGGTGAGTTTGGAATTGAAGTTGCCGGAGCATTTGTCGTTGAAGAGGCCGAGCGGGTCGCTGTGCTCCTTGCTTCGCCAGAGGCCCCAGGACACGTGCTGCTTAAAGGCCGCCATGCCGCCGAGCAGGCCGTGATACATGAAGGAAGGCGAGCCCCACTTGAGGGCCTCCTCGGTCTGCGGGCAGGCTTTGTGGAAGACATCGCGGAGCTTTTTGAGGATGGGCTTGGCGAAGTCGGCGCTTTTGGCGATGTAGGCGTCTATTTCTGTAATTTGGTTTTTCTTTGCCATGAAACGACCTCAATACTAATTCTCAGCGGACTGGGGAACGCGATTATAACAAAGGAACGCTTTGGTACGAACATGCCGCCGGAGGGCCGATGCGGCCAAAGTATCGCTATGCGAGTTTCGAGGGGTGCTTAGCCGGCCGCGAAGTGGAAGGCCTCGCCGGTGACGTCGATGGTGACAGAGGCGCCTTCGACGAAATCGCCGGTGAGGATTCGCTTGGCCAGGGGGTTTTCGATTTCCTGCTGGATCAATCGTTTGAGCGGGCGGGCGCCGTAGACGGGGTCGTAGCCGTCGGCGGCGAGCTTGTCCTTGGCGGCGTCAGTGAGGGTGAGGGTCATTCCGCGGTCGGTGAGGCGCTGACGCAGGTGGCGGACCTGAATCTCGACGATCTCTCGCAGGTTTTCGCGGGAGAGGCGGTGGAAGACGATGGTCTCGTCGACGCGATTGAGAAACTCCGGGCGGAAGTGGTCGCGTAGGACTTCCTTGACCGCCATCTCCATTTCGATATCGGTGCCGCCGCCTTCGGCGAGGCGCTGAATGTGTTCGCTGCCGAGATTGCTGGTCATGGCGATGATTGTGTTGCGGAAATCGACGGTGCGGCCGTGGCCGTCGGTGAGGCGTCCGTCGTCGAGGACCTGGAGGAGGACGTTGAAGACGTCGCGGTGGGCTTTTTCGATTTCGTCGAGGAGGATGACGCTGTATGGGCGGCGGTGGATCGCCTCGGTGAGACGACCGCCCTCCTCGAAGCCGACGTAGCCGGGCGGCGCGCCGATGAGGCGGGCGACGCTGTGCGGCTCCATGAACTCGCTCATGTCGATGCGGACGAAGGCGGACTCGTCGTCGAAGAGGAACTGTGCGAGTGCCTTGCAGAGCTCGGTCTTACCGACGCCGGTGGGGCCGAGGAAAAGGAACGAGCCGATCGGCCGATTGGGATCGCCCAGGCCTGCGCGGCTGCGTCGGACGGCGTCGGAGACGGCGCGGATGGCCTCGTCCTGGCCGACGACGCGCTCGTGGAGGCGGTCTTCCATTTTCATGAGCTTTTCGCGCTCGCCTTCGAGCAGGCGCGAGACAGGGACGCCGGTCCACTTGGCGACGACCTCGGCGATTTCCTCGGCGGTCACTTCCTCGCGGAGCAGGCCCTGGCCGGACTTCTGCACGTCTGCGAACTTTCGCTCGGCGGCGGTGAGCGACTCCTGAAGCTTGGGCAGATCGCCGTAGCGGATGCGGGCGGCGGTTTCGAGATCGCCGCGGCGCTGGGCGTTGTCCAGATCGGTGTTCAGCGCGTCGAGGTTCTGGCGGCTCGACTTGATCTCATCGAGTTGCTTTTTTTCGTTCTCCCACTCGGCGGACAGCGCGCTATTTCTTTCCTGAAGGTCGGCCAGTTCACGCTTGACGTTATCAAGTTGTTTGCGGCTGCCTTCGTCTTTTTCCTTCTTAAGCGCCTCGCGCTCGATCTCCAATTGCATGATTCGGCGGCGCAGCTCATCCAGCTCCGCCGGCATGGAGTCGTTTTCGATGCGCAGGCACGAGGCGGCCTCGTCGATGAGGTCGATGGCCTTATCGGGCAGGTGACGATCGGAGATGTAGCGGTGCGAGAGCGTGGCGGCCGCGACGAGGGCGGCGTCCTGAATGCGGACGCCGTGGTGTGCGTCGTAGCGCGGCTTGAGACCGCGAAGGATGGCGATGGTGTCTTCGACGGTGGGCTCGCCGACGTAGATGGTCTGGAAGCGGCGCTCGAGGGCTTTGTCTTTCTCGATGTGCTTGCGGTATTCGTCGAGGGTGGTCGCGCCGATGCAGCGCAGCTCGCCGCGGGCGAGGGCGGGCTTGAGCAGATTGCCGGCGTCGGGGGAACCCTCGGTCTTGCCTGCGCCGACGATGGTGTGAAGCTCGTCGATGAAGAGGATGACCTGCCCGGCGGACTCGAGGACTTCGCGGATGACGGCTTTGAGGCGTTCCTCGAATTCGCCGCGATACTTGGCTCCGGCGATGAGGGCGCCCATATCGAGGGCGACGACGCGCTTGTCCTTGAGTGCATGAGGGACGTCACCGGCGAGGATGCGCTGGGCGAGACCTTCGACGATGGCGGTCTTGCCGACGCCGGGCTCGCCGATGAGGACGGGATTGTTCTTGGTACGGCGGGCGAGGACCTGCATGCATCGGCGGATTTCGTCGTCTCGGCCGATGACGGGGTCCAGCTTGCCCTGGCGGGCCATGGCGACGAGATCGTGGCCGTAGCGCGCCAGGGCCTGGTAGGTGTCTTCGGGATTCTGGCTTGTGACGCCGGCGCCGCCGCGCACGCTCTTCATCGCGGCGAGGATGGCGTCCTTGCCGGCGCCGCTGACGGCGAGCGTCTCCTTTGCGTCGCTCTTGACTTCGACGAGTGCGAGGAGCAGGTGTTCGGTGGAGACGAACTGGTCCTTCATCTTGTCGGCGATGGACTCGGCTTTTTCGATGACCTCGGCGAGGGCGCGCGAGATTGATGGGCTCGCCCCACTCACCTTCGGCAGGCGTCCCAGCTCCGATTCGCAGATGGAGCGGATCTGGTCCACGTTTGCGCCGGCTTTCTGCAGGATGGGTACGACGATGCCGCCGGGGGCGGTGTCTCCGTTGCCGCTCGTTGTCGGGGCGATCAGCGCGGCGAGCAGGTGAACGGGCGACAGCTCGGCATGGCCGGCGGCGGATGCGAGCCGCTCGGCGCTTTGCAGGGCTTCGGCGGCTTTGATGGTGAGTTTGTCGGAACGCATGTTGGGCTCCTTCGCCGGGCTGGGTGGCGCGGCGGTCATGTCTCATTGTTGCAAGCGGTGTTCCAGCGAGGCGATGGGATAACTATTGGTTTGAATTGGGGTTAGGTGAGGGGCCGAATGGCAGGGCTGCCAATGTGACAGCGCGAATCGGCAGGCGAGAAATCAGCTACCGCGGCCGAACCGGGAGTAGAACGCCGCCGCGCCGAGAAGGCCGATGACGCCGGCGAGGGTGAAGGTGACGAAGGGGCCGGCGCCGGGGATGAGGCGGTCGCCGATGATCCAGGCGAGGGCGCCGACGGGTGAGGCCAACATGACCGCGACGCTTCGGATGCTCCAGTAAAGGCCGATGGCCTGGGTCTTCACATCGGAGGGGACCAGATCTGCGATCATGGCTTTGCGCGCGGGCTCGCCGATCTCGCGGAAGCCGCCGATGACGAAGGCGAGGGACAGGCCGATGACACCCATCGACGAGCCCAGCAGGGCGAGACTGATGGGGAAGAGGGCGAAGAAGATGAAAGTCAGGCCGATGAAGGGTTTCTTGGCGAGGCCGTCGCGGCTGGCGAGCGGGCCGATGACGAGATAGAGCAGGATGTTGGTGACGGCCTGAATGTTGAGCAGCAGGGATTGATAGAGGGCCGTGCCGACGGCGAGGTTGTCTGACAGGCGCGGCACGCAGTAGAGAATGATGAAGGGGCCGGCCAAGCCTTCGGCCCATCGAGCGAATATGTCCGCGGCGAGGAGTCGCCTGAGGTCAATGGGGAATCTGGCGAACAGTTTTCGCGGCCGGTGAATGGCCCGTACTTTGTCGCGGCTGGCGGTCTTCATGAATCGCCATTGAATGACGGCGGCGCCGAGGACGAGCAGGATCGAGACGGCGATGTCCGCTCGGACGCCGCCGACTCGGCCGAATTGCCAGACGAGAAGACCGCTGATTCCGTAGGCGACGATGCGCGAGACGCGGCGGAAGATTGAATGGAGGGAGAAGGCCATCGTTCGCCGATCGGGCGGGATGGCGTCGCCGACGACGGTGATGGTAGCGGGTCCGGCGATGGAGTCCCAGACAAAGATGAAAGGGATGGCGAGGAACACGGCGACCGGAGTTTGCCATGCGAGGACTATGGCGAGGCCGACGAGGGGGAGGATGTTGAAAAGGAGAAGAGCGCGTCGGGTATTGAGCCAGGAGCCGATCGCCCCACCGGCGAAGTAGTTGATGGCTTCGAGTCCGTCGCGGTAGAAGCCGTAGGCACCGATCAGTAGGAGAAACCAGGGATCGCCGGCGCGGTCGGGTTTCTTGAGGGCCTTCAGATACTCCGGGATCAGGGGGGACCAGAGCTCGGTGCTGGCGGTGATGAGGAGGATGGTGGCGAGGAGGGCAAGTGTGGAGGCATTGAGGCCGAGGAACGCCCGCCATGATTGACGACCTTCTGATGGCGCGGAGGACATTCGTTTGAAGCTAAGGAAGGCTCGATTTCTCGTCAATCGCAGGGCGAAGTTGGGTACTGGTAAAGTTTGGATTGAAAAGACACGGGCGAGACGCCCGTACCACCCAAAATTTACCAGTGCCCGAAGTTGCCACACGGCGGGGATCCTGGGATAATTGATTCGCGCATTGAACTTCGCGTTAGGAGGCCAAGCCAATGTTTATGCAAATCGCAGTCATTTTCCTTCTTGGTGTTTTCAATGGAACCGGCCTGGGGCCCACGCCGGAGGACACCAAACGTAAGCCGGAGCAAGACAAGAAAGTCTACCAGCCGGATGAGATTCTGAAACGAATGGGCAATGCCTATGCAAATTGCAGAACTTACCGAGACACAGGGCGCGTAACCACGATTTTCATCACGGGGAAGCGCCGCCACGCCGAGGTGAAGGACTTCGAGAGTGCCTTCGTAAGGCCCGATCAGTTTCGATTCGAGTATCGAGAGGAGCAAGGAGGATTTGTCAACCAGCGCTACATCATCTGGAGGAAAGGCGAGTCGGTAAAATCATACTGGACGATCAAGCCGGAGATCAGAGTCTGGGAGACACTCTCAATGGCGACGGCGGCCGCCACGGGTGTATCGGCGGGCACAGCTCACACGATACCCACGTTGCTGATGCCCCACGAAATCAGCGGCCGAAAGCTGACCGAGCTGACCGACCTTTCAAAATTGGATGACGGCGTCGAGCGCGAAATCCCCTGCTACCGCATTCGCGGAATGGAGGGTGACAGACCCATGACTCTCTGGATAGAGAAGCAAACATTCCTGCTGTGGAGAATTGACTCGGGACACAAGTTTCCGGATTTTCGCACCGAAGTAACCACGACATACGAACCCGTGAGCGATGACAGCATTGAGAAAAAAAGCCTGAAGTTTAATCCGCCTGAGGATTAGCCACTCCGACGCCGCAATTGTTGCATACATTGTGTCCGACTCGACATGAGTCGGGACGGCCGTGCGGTAGCACGCATACATGCGCGAGCCGGCGATTACCCAGCCAAATCGGGAACATCCACGCCGCGGGAAGCTCGCCCGGTCCGCAGGCGCCGAGGTCGGGGAACCAAGGTGTCGTCAGGCGGTGTCGCCGTTGGGGGTAGGGTCGATCACGTCGGGCACGCCCTCCTGATCGGTATCGGTCTGATCGCTATTGGTGGATGGCGATGCCTTGTAACTTCGGTTCTGGTGGCTCACTCAGGCCTCCTATTCCCGGTGATTCCTACTTCCTTCATACGGGCTCCACAAGAGCTTAACCAATCATTAACGCCCGTCACACTCTCTCTTAGCAGTTCGTCCATATGCTTTCGGCAGGTGTTGCGGCAAGGCGCTCTGAAACAACAATTCGATCGGCCGGCACCTTCAGTCTGCAAAGTCATGAAAACACCAAGCTTCAGTGCAAACATGGACAGTCTTCTCGACAACGCGGGGTACGCGGGCCCCGGGACCGTCCTTGCTATGTTTAGAGGAGTCAGTACTCATGGGACCACATCAGAGAAAAGACGGAAGGGACGGATTCACACTGATTGAGCTACTTGTCACGATCTCCATCATCGCGCTTTTGGCGGGCATCCTGCTGCCGGCACTTAGCAAGGCTCGAGAAGCCGGCAGAGGATCGGCTTGCGCGTCCAACCTGCGTACATTCGGGAGCGCCATGCAAATATACGCCAGTCAGGATCCGCGTGGATCACTTTGCTCGGGCGCCTTTGATCATCTGCGCGACGGGGATGTTCGCAAGTTTGGGTGGGTCGCGGACGTGTTGAACCTGAAGGTCGGCTCGCCGGGCAAGATGCTGTGCCCTTCGAACCGGTGGAGACTGAACGAGAAAGTCATTGATTACACGGGCGCGGGAGCGACGGGGTCCGTGAACCCACTGCGCGAGCGCGACATCCCCGTCGTTCCGGTGGGTCTGCAATCGGCGGAACTGTGGGCACAAGGATACAACTCCAACTACGTGACGACGTGGCAGCTTGTTCGCGGCGACCCGACGGCGGCAGACGGCTACGGGACGAACGGCAATCCAGACGATCCGTCGAAGTCACCGCTCGATGGCGACGGTCCCATGAATCAAAACCACTTCTCGCAGTTGCGGACGACACCGGACCAGGTGGCGCTGATGGGCGACTCGCGCGCAGGCGACAGCGCGGACGCAACCATATCCACGGCAACGGCGCAGGCGATAAATACTTTTGCAGACGAGCCGGTGGTCAATGCGGGCGACTTCGCGGTCGAGTCGTTTACGGACGGCATGGCGGTCGATATCAGCGCGATGACCGGCGTGTCAGGCGAGAAGGGACATGAGTTCAACGACCTCGCGCCGCTCCACAATCCGAAGCGGGGCGAGTATGTCGGCGGCTTCAGCAACGTCGCGTTCGCGGATGGACACGTGAGTGCCGTTTACGACGTCGGCGGCGAATCGGATGCCCCGGATGGTTACATCGGCGCCTTCAAGGCTTCCGGCGGGAGTACGTTTCAGATTAACACGAGCGCTTTCAAGGAAGTGCGCGGCAAGATCTGGACCCAGCGGCTTCGACCGCGACCGACCTCTGGCGGCGGCAGCAGCGAGGGCTGATCGGCTGCGGTTGAGCTTTTCCGCCACTTAGACGCTCGCAAGAAAACAATGGACGCTCCCTCGTGAATCGGCGATTCACGGGGGAAGCGTCCCATTTCTTCGCTTCCTTCAATCAGGCCGGCGTACGCGAGCGGGCACGATGACCTCGGGTCCTTGTGCGGCGGGCGATTCCCATGCAAGAAACCAAGGCTGCCGGCAGGAGGCCGGGGCCGCAGGTTCCGCAGGTCGGGGAGCCGACAATTCGCGGCACACCGTCGCCGTTTGGGGTATCGTCGATCACGTCGGGGATGCCATCCTGGTCGGCGTCGGCCTGATCGTTATTGGGGGCCTGCGGCGCGTTGTCGCACGCATCGCCGATGCCGTCGGCGTCAGAGTCCGACTGGTCCGTGTTCGCGATGTCCGAGCAGTTGTCGATGCCGTCGCCGAGTCCATCGCCGTCACGATCAAGCTTGATGAAGGTGAGCGAAGAGGCCAGGAAGCGGCGGTCCCGGTCGGCGATGATCCGGCTGTCACGGCCGATTTCGGAGATTCCCCGACCGGCGGTGACGAGGATATTGCCGTTGAGTAGTTCGAAGACGGCACGGAAGAAGGTCAACTCCGCGGGCGACGTGAATCCAACCGGGGCGCCGGTGGGTGAAAACTCCGTCACGCCGCGCTGTGCACCAAAATTACACGCGACGAGAACATTTCCGCCTGCCGTGTTTGCCAGCCCGAGCGGCGCGGTGCGGACATTGCAGAATATTCCGAGGAAGCCGCCGGTCGCGAGGTCGTAGCGCAGAACGACGTCGAGTGCATCGTCGGCAACGAGCAGATCGGAGCCTTGAATTAAGAGACTCGTCGGGCTGCTCAGGCCACCGGTGCCGTTACTGACCCGGTTGCGAATGAAGAAACCGTCGGCGTCAAACTCCGCCACGGCGCTTGCGTTGGGACCGCGACGGCTCGCGACCAGCACATGGCCATCCGGGAGGACTTCGAGATCCCTGGCATCATCGAAGAAGGTCCTCTCATTTCCCAGGCTTGGCGCAAAATTCGTTCGTTCAAAGGTATCCAGGGAAATCGCAACGATGCGATTGCCGCTTCGCAGGACGAGTATCCGGCGTCGGGCAGGATCGAACGCAATCGAATCAGGCGAGCCGCCTGACACACTCGAGGCGATGAATTCGCGATCAACGAGGCGACCATCTCTGGCGTCATAGGCCGAGATCGCTCCGCTAAGGTCGCTTGGGGCGATCAGGATACCGGTGGACTCCATCAGCGCCTTCGCCGGGTCGGCCAGGCCGCAGTCAATGACACCGTCGCCATTGACGTCCACGTCAGGCTCGTCACATCCGCATTCGCCCGGCTCGGTTTTGAGCGCGTTCGTCGGGCACAGGTCGCAGGCGTTACCAACACGATCGCCATCGGAATCGGTCTGATCGGCGCCGGGGAGGAATGGGCAGTTGTCTCGAACGTCTTCCAGTCCGTCGGCGTCGGCATCGCGGTAGACGCGATCATTCACCAGGACCACGAATCGGTAGGTGAAGTCGAAGTCGTCCGACAGTCCCCTGACGCGAATGAACAGCGGGCCATCGACGGGGGCGAGGATGGTGCCTGCGGCGTGCGCATCGTTGTCCAGAAAATTGGAAGTCGCCAACACATCGCTGCGGGTAATGATCGAGCCGTCTGCCGCCGCGATGTCGAGAATGACCGGCGCCGGCAGGCCGTTTCGTTCGGGGTCGGCGTCGAGAATGACAGCGATGCGCTCGTTCTGGCGGACGTCAATGCGAAACGAATCGACCTCCGTACGCGCGGCAGAGCCAGTGGTGATGTTTGAGGTGATGAAATTCGCATCGGCGACATCGTCGTTCGGCTCGACTTCAACGCTCACGTCGTCGGGTCTGACGACCGCATGGTGAATTTCATAGTCAATGAGCAGGTGGGGTCCGCTCGCCACTTCCAGCACGCGAAAGAAGACATCGCCAGACACCGAAGTCGCCGCACCCGCGACGACGGAGCTCTTTCGCGGCCCGTCATCATCGTCTGCACCAATCACGAAACCGCGGGCGTCGGCAACGGTCAGGAAGGAGTTCGGTTGATCCCCGTTTACGGACGGCGATAGACGGGAGTCCACCCACGCGAAGACGAGATCGCCGGCCTGACAACCAGGGACACGAAAAATATCAATGTCTCCGTCGGGGTTGATGGCCGCGGCGAGAAACTCCCGATTTCGCAGGAGGGAGGCGTTCTCCAGGAGGCCATTCGGCTCGACTTCGTTGACTTGCGCGCCTTCGGCGGGCGCGGCGGCCCAGCGAGTCAGAACGAGGACAACCACGGCCAACGACCAAGCACTCGGCGCGCGGAACTTCTGGCTCAGTTTGCGGTTCATCTCAGGACTCCTTTGATTCTCTGTGGGAGATTCACCGCCGAGCGGGACTTCGGCGGTTGAAGCTAAGGCATGCGAGGCGTACACCACCAAATGTCGCAGGTGGACGTCGCCATTGCGGGAAATTTCACCGGCCTACAGGGCATTTCCGGCGATTTGCAGCAATTTGGTCCATCCTCGATACTGATCGTGAGAGTGCGGCTTTATTGCCGTTTTTCTGTTGATCCCGGCCGCGTCAGTTGAGGGTGGTTGCGGCCGAGCGAGAATTCCATTCCTGATTTTCGCAGGAACTCGTCCATGTGCCCGATTCGGGCCATCCACCCCATCGAGCCGCCCACAAAGGCAGAGCAGGTATCATGAAGCGTTATGTCCTTTCCATCGTATTGATTCTATCTTGTTTATCAGGCGTCCGGGCCGCCGAGCGGCGTTATCCGTTTGAGCAGATCGAGCTAAAGAACGGCATGGGGGTCATTACGCTTGAGGACCACTCCTGCCCGATTGCCGCGGTGCAGGTCTGGTATCACGTCGGCTCGAAGAACGAAGAGCCGGGTCGCCAGGGCTTCGCCCACATGTTCGAGCACATGATGTTTCGCGGGACGGACCGTTTGAGCGAGACGGCCCACTTCGACAATATCCGGCGGGTGGGAGGGGACTGCAACGCGTACACCGCTTTCGACCAGACGGTTTATGTCGAGGAGCTTCCGGCGAATCAGCTCGAGCTGGCGCTCTGGCTGGAGTCGGAGCGAATGGCGTTTCTGAAGATTGACAAGAAGGGGTTCGAGACGGAGCGCAAGGTCGTCGAGGAAGAATTGCGTCAGCCGCACAACCGGCCGTATGGTCGGGTGCCGGAACGATTGCTGGGTGATTTGTTCGGCGAGCACTGCTACGGATGGACGCCGGGCGGACAGATTTCTCATCTGCGACAGGCGAAGGTGGAGGAGGTCTCGGCGTTCTGGGATAAGTATTACGCGCCGAACAATGCGACACTGGTGGTGGTCGGTGACGTAAGGCACGCCGAGGTACAGGCGCTGGCCAAGAAGTATTTTGAGTGGATACCCCCCTGCCCGCAGCCGGGGAGGCCGAACTGCGACATCGAGCAGCCTAAGAAGAGCCGGACCATCAAGCTGCCGGAAGACAAGGGACCGCTCCCGGTTCTGGGCGTTGTGTATCACACGGTACCGGAGAGTCATCCCGATCAGCTTCCGCTGGAAATCCTCATGGGAGCGCTGGGCGGCGGGGAATCCAGCCGCCTGTACGTGGACATCGTGAAGGACAAGAAAATCGCGCAGGTGGCGATCGGCGGCGCGTTCGCCTTCGAGGGCGGCGGAATCGCGGGTGCCGGCGGCGTGCTTCTGCCGTTCGGGAACAAGAGCAAGCTGATGAAGGCGATCAAGTCGCACATCAAGGATGTTCGTGAAAACGGCATCACCGAAACAGAACTGGAGAAAATGAAGAATCAGCAGCGCCGTCAAGAGGTCATGGGGGCGATGACGGTGGCGAGCAAGGCGGGATTGCTCGGTCAGTACGCAGTGCTTTATGGGGATGCCGAGCGGATCAATCGACGGCTTGCGGAGATCGACGCCGTGACGCTCGACGAGGTGAAGCGCGTCGCGACGCAATACCTGAGCAAGGACGCGGCGATCAACATCTCCATTGAGCCCAGCGCGAGCGGCATGATCGGCTCGCTGTTCGGCAAGGGCAAGGACGCCAAGGATGATCCGGACAACAAGCCGCCGGTCGAAGATGACGGCACGAATCGAACGGCACAGCGAACCGGACCCAAGGCAAAGGCCAAGCGTCCGGAGGGATTTCCCACGGAACCGCCCGCCGCGAAGGCGGTGGATGCGCTGCCGGACATGTCACACACCGACAAGACGCTGTCGAACGGCCTTCGCGTCGTTGTGGTGAGCAATCACGAAGTGCCGTCGGTCTCGCTGACGCTGGGCATCAAGAGCGGGGCCTGGTCGGAGGCGAAGCCCGGCGTGGCGAACGCGGCGATGAGCATGCTGACCAAGGGGACGAAGACGCGCGACTCGAAGAAGCTGGCTGACCTGCTCGAGTCGAACGCGATCAGCCTGAACGGATCGGCGAGCATGGACGACTCGCAGGTACGGGCGTCGTCGCTGCTGCCGACGCTGAACCTTGCGTCTGAACTGATGCGCGACGTCATCGAGAATCCGACCTTTCCGAAGGACGAATTCGACATCATGACGAAGCAGATGAAGGTCGGCCTGATGATCTCGACGAAGACGCCGGAGTACCTGGCCGATCGCGAGTATCGGCGGTTGCTCTACGGCGATCACCCGTACAGCCGGACGGTGACCGGTGAAATGGACGATGTGGACAAGCTGACGATAGAGGAACTTCAGGCGTGGTGGGGCGAAAACCTGCGGCCGGAGAACGCGGTGCTTTACATCGCGGGCGACATCACGCCGTCGTCGGCGTTTGAGCTGGCGGTCAACCACTTCGCCTCCTGGAAGGTCGATCGCGAACTCTCGCCGCCGCGGCTCGCGGCGATCCCCCCGAAGCGAGAGACGCACATCTATATCTACGACCGGCCGGGCTCGGTGCAGAGTCAGATTCGCGTTGGTCACATTGGTCTGCGACGGATTGACGCTTCCTATCCGACGGCACGGGTGATGGCGACGATTCTCGGCGGCGGGTTCAACAGCCGGTTGAACAAGGCGATTCGCGTCGACAAGGGGCTGACCTATGGGGCGCGCGGCTCGATCAGTCCGCAGCGGTTCGCGGGCGCGTTCAACATGAGCACTTTTACGAAGACGCCGACGACGGGCGAAACGGTGCAGACGCTGCTCGACGTGGTGAAGCGGATGCGATCCGAAAAGCCCGAGGCCCAGGAGCTTGCGGATACGAAGACTTACATCGTCGGTTCATTTCCAGGCGACCGTGAGACGCCGCAGGCCGTGGCGAGTGACTTGTGGATGATCGAGAACGAGGGCCTTTCCGACGATTACTTCCAGCAATACCTTTCGGCGGTGCAGAAAACATCGGCCGAAGACGTATTGAAGGCCGCCAACGAGCAGGTCGATCTGAACAATTTGATCATCGTGGTGGTCGGAGAGGCGGCGAAGATCAAGGCGGACCTCGAAAAGATCGCCCCGGTCACGGTGCTGAATCAGGACTCCCATGACACGCCCGACGACAAAGGCGGCGACAAGGATGACGAAAAGTCCGTCACCATGAAGGGTTAGCTTATCGGTCGCCGTGCAAGCCGGTCTCTGCTGAGGAGCGACTTTCGGACCGAGGCTATCGGCGCCTGGCGGTGTCGTTTTGGACGCTGATTGCGGTTACCTGGGTCCGTATCGGACAAGGATTCCGGCCGCGGAAGCCTCTTGCTTGTGTGCTTTCGCCGCCGGCTCCATGGGCGAAACCCGAAAACCCAGGCAAGTCGGACCCTGCCCGACGAACCCGGTTCGCCGCGTAAAAATATGGGAGCATCCGGAGGTGGTCGGGCGTTGCTTCGCCTCCCCGGTAGAGGTACAATCTATTAAAGAGTCGGTCGAGGGGGTTGCCTCAGGTGGGGAACTTCGGCGGCTCTAACCCTGCCCGGTTTGTCCGCTTTCATACGGCGGACGCACCAATGGTTCCTTGGCGATAAGGAGTGGGACACCAACGGTTCCGCTACATGCCCTCGCGGATGGGTTGCCAGACTCAAGCCTTCAGGAGGCGATAAGATGATTGCCCGGATTAAACGTGCTGCGGGTTCCGGCGCTTTGATGGCGCTTGCTGCGTGTGTCTGCGTTCCGCAGTTTGGTTGCGGCGGAAGCCCGTATCTGGCTGCTCAGTTCGCCACCAACTTCACGCCTTCCAGATTGGGCCCTCCGGCCGGGGGCGGCGGCGGCGAGCCACCGGTGGACACGGCTGTCCTGGGATCGGTCTGTGACCTGACCGGTGCTGCGAGCCGGTTCATCAACGTTTCACTGCAGAATCAGGCACAGCAGCGCGTTCGATTCGCCATCAACTTTGTGGCGTCGGCCGGAACGGGCGGCTTTGTCTGTGACGAGCAGTTGCAGGAGTATCTCAACGCCGGCTATACGGACGCCTTTGCACCGGGCTCGGCCTCGAGTCTTACGATCGGCTGCGACACGGTGACGCTCAACAGCGGCAATCGAATCCTAAGAATCAGCTTCGGCGTCGATCAACTACCCGAACTGTTCCTGAACCCGCTTGTCGGCGGAACCGGCGGCGGAACTCCGGTGTCAGTCCAGCTCAGCCGGCGCGACAACGGCCAGGCGAACATTCCATTGCCGGAACTCATCGTGTTCGGCAACGCGAGTTCGAACTTCACGTGTTCCGGCAGCGACCTTTGCACGCAGCGGGGCTTTGTCTATTCGAGCGTGAACAATCTACCGATCGGCAAGGCCGCCGACGCCCTGCACATCCAAGGCACCGTTTGCAACAGCCAACTGGGCACTGCCCCGGAGTGGCGGCTGGACAAGACGATCAACGACGGGATCACGCAGGCGTTTCAGTATCCGGTCGGGGCCACGATCGTCGTTCAGGTGCTTGATCGCTCGGCCGACTCTTTGAACGACCCTCGCAACCAGGTGGTCTGGACCGTGACAAGCGTGGACAATGTGGCGGTGCACAATCCGCTGCCCTGATTCTTAAAGGTCTGGCGGCCGCGGCTCCCAATATCAACGGGGCATCCGACTTACCGATCCCTATTTTTTTCGTGCAAACGACGTCCGGCCGGGGTATGCTCCGCCCCTGGATCGGTATTTTGCATGGATGCGCGGGCGGCGATGTTGCCTGCCCTCGACCGGGACGGACTCCGTGGGATCACCTCATTCCCTTCGGAGAGAGCCTGCCATGCAGGGATACGTTCTCACTTTTCGCCCGACGACTTCCACCGGCACGATTGTCACCGATGGCGACGGCGCCTATCGCTTTGAGTTGGAATCCGGAGGCCCCCTGCCTGACGGCGGAGACATCGTTTCGTTTGAGCCGGAAGCCGGCGCGCCGGCCGGACATCGTGTGGCCAGGGATGTTCGCGTGATCTCGAAGTGGCCGGACCTGCCCGTTCGAGCAGAGCAGGCTGACCTACAGGCGCTTTGCACCAGCCTGAGGATTGAGTCCACCTCCAACTGACCCCTTACCCAATTTCCCGCACAACTGCCCTTGCTTGAGCGATCGGTCGGGGATTGCTTATACTCACCACCGACTTTTTCGCTGCCCGAAAGTGACGGGGCAGATGACAACGCCAGGAGGATTGTCGCATGTCGAAGCGAATTCGCTTGCTGCCGTTTCTTGTGATGGGCGCCGCGTGCATCGGCTGTCAGAAACAGAATGCCGTCCAGATTGCGTCGACAAAGCTCGACATCTTCGGAGTTCCGGCTGAATACCGGGCGATGCATATGGCTTTGGAGAAACGCTTCAACAGCCCCGTCCTTTTCTCGGCCCAGCCGAACGGTATGGCGATCGGGATGCAACTCGAGCAGGGCAACATACCCTTCGCGATTCTCACGGCGACCGAGTATGCGGAGATCGAGGATCCGAGCAAACTCAAGCTGCTTGCGACGGCAGTGAACGAGGCGGGCAAGACATCGCGTCGCGGGCATATCGTCGTCAAGGCGAAATCACACCTGAAGGTCATCAAGGACTGCGAAGGAAAGCGGTTCGCATTCGGAAAGCATCATGACCTTCTATCCGACTATGCGGCACGGGACGCGCTGGTGAAGGCGGGCGTGCCGATCGACAAGATTCTCCCCGAACTCGTGCCGACGACCGTCGCGCTGCCGGTGGAAGGCCGACTCTACTGCGGCGATTCGGTGCCGGGCCTCATCGTTTGGGACCTGACGATCAACGCCGGCGTCATTGACGAAATCGCGTTCAGTAAATTGCCGGAGACCGGCGGAAATCCGATCACCGGCGTCTCCCGCGACCAGTTCGAGATCGTCGGAGAGACGGCTGAGGTTCCGGAGATGGTGGTCGTCGCGGGCCCGAGCGCAGACCCTGAGAAGACCGAATCGCTGAAGTCCTACCTTCTCAACGAAGCCAAGAACGACGAAACAGTCTGTAAGCAGCTCGGCATCAAAGGATTCTCGCCTGCGGATCCGGCCGCCTACGAGGCGTCGCGCTTGCTGATTCCAAAATCATAATGCATCGCGGCCGGTTGGCCCTGGTCGGAGTGGACCAAAGGGCATTGTCGATTCATCAATGATATGACTTCCGACGCATCCACGTCCGAATCCGGAACTCGGTCCCGGAAGCCCCGAAGCGACCCGGTGTGGTCCGAACTGGATGACGAGGCACTCCTTGATATTCGGTTCTGCGATCTGGGGGTGACGATTCGCGGCGGAGAACTCGAATCGCGCATCCGCGAGGTGACTCGCGAGCTGGCGGCCGGCCAGTTGTCATTTCGGCCCCATTACTGGCTCTCGGACGAATGGTTCACTCCGGACGGCGTTGCCGGCGTGGCGATCCCGTTCTATTTGGCACATCCACGGTTGATTAAGCTGGAAGAGCGGCAGATGCTTGAGGCGGAGGGCGGCTCGCGCGAATGGTGCCTGCGCATTCTTCGGCATGAGATCGGGCACGCAATCGACAACGCCTATCGCCTGCACCGCCTTAAAAGTTGGCGACAAGTCTTCGGCAAGGCCTCGGTTCCCTATCCGGATTTTTATCAACCGCGTCCGTTTAGTCGCAGGTACGTTCTGCATCTTGACTCGTGGTATGCCCAGAGTCATCCGGTGGAGGACTTCGCCGAGACGTTCGCGGTTTGGCTGACGCCGGGATCGAACTGGCGGGCGCGATACGCGGGATGGCCCGCGCTGAAAAAGCTGGAATACGTCGATCGGCTGATGAACCAGATCGGCGGGACGCCGCCCAAGGTGTCGAAGAAAACGCAGGTGGATCACATCCGCAATCTGCGGATGACACTTCGCGAGCACTACGAGCAGAAGCGGGCTCGCTACGGCGCGGATTATCCTGATTTTTACGATCGCGACCTGCGAAAGCTGTTCACGGATTCGCCTGACCCGTCCAGCGGAGAATTGGCCGAGCGGTTTCTCCGCCGACATCGCAAGTCGATTCGCGGACTTGTGGCCCGGTGGACCGGAGAGTATCAGTATCGCATCGATCAGGTTCTGGCAGAGATGCTTCGACGTTGCAAGGAACTCAAGCTTCGGCTGCGCAAGAGCGAGGAAGAGACTCGACTTGAGGCCGTGATTCTTTTGACCGTGCAGACGATGAACTATCTACACAGCGGATATCATCAGATTGCCCTATGAAGAAGCTCCGTATCCTGGCCATGATGGACGAAGACCTTGTTCCGCCCGACTCGGTCGAGGGAATCAGCGACAAGGAGATGTCGCCGTGGAAGATGGAGTATGACGTCCTGATCACGCTGCGCGAACTGGGGCACGAGACTCAAGCCCTGGGGGTGGGCAGCAAGCTCGGCGAGATCGGCGATGCGATCAAAAAGTTCAAACCGGATATCGTGTTTAACCTGCTCGAGGAGTTTCGGGGCCGCGGGACTTATGTGCCTTACGTCCTGGGCTATTTCGAGCTGATCGGTCAAGCCTATACCGGGTGCAATCCACGCGGCCTGGTGCTGGCAGACAACAAGGCCCTGTCCAAGAAGATACTGCGACATCATCGCATCCCTGTGCCCGACTTCGCCGTGTTCCCGCGCGGCAAGCGCGTGAAGCGTCCGAGCCGCTTGCAGTTTCCGTTGATTGTGAAGTCGGTCGCCGAGCATGGATCGGTGGGCATCTCGCAGGCATCGGTTGTGAATGACGACGACAAGCTGGCCGAGCGCGTGGCATTTATCCACGAACAGCATCAGGCGGAGGCGATGGCGGAGGAGTACATCGACGGGCGCGAGCTGTACGTGGGCATCCTGGGGAACAGCCGGGTGAGCACGCTGCCGATCTGGGAGATGCAGTTCGAGAATCTCGCCGACGGGGCCCTGCCGATTGCCACCGACAAGGTCAAATGGGATCTGCGCTATCAAAAAGAACGCGGCATCACGACGTGCGCCGCCGAGCAACTGACCGAGGCGATGATGCGGCAGATGACGCGGCTGTGTCGGCGCGCCTATCGGGCGCTGAATCAAAGCGGTTACGCTCGCATGGACCTGCGTCTGGCCCCGGATGGAAAGGTGTATCTCCTGGAATCCAATCCGAATCCGAACCTGTCATTCGGCGAGGATTTCTCCGAATCCGCCGAGAGCATCAACATTCGATATGATCAGCTCATCCAGCGCATCGTTAAGCTCGGCCTGCAATATCACGGCGAGCGGCATTAGGGTGCTCCTGGCCACGCGTAACGATCCTTCATTCGCCCTTCCCTTGCTTTGCATTGCGTGGCCTTCAGGCATAGACTCCCGCTTATCGCGGTCATGGATCGGCCGCTGCCCGTCCAGACCCTCTGTCAGGGAGTTCATCATGGGCAAATCAATCATCATCACGGTTATCGCGCTCACGACATGCGGTTGCCAGGGATACTTGCAACGCATCGACGCCGGTTCGGTGGAGGATCGACTTGCGGCGATCGAGTCAGGCAGACTTCGCGGACCGGCGGATGCTGCGGCGCTCGACGACGGTCGCGGCTCTCGCGCACCGGCGATCGATGAAGCATCCCAGCCACTGGTGCTGACTAACCGGCCGGCGCCGAAAAGCGTACGGATCGCGGTCGCCCGGGACAGCGCGATTCGCTCGCTATCGCGGCCGCTGGTGATGGCCGATCTGGGCGACGCGGCACAGGAGGGCGAATCGACGGAGCACGTCGAACTGGCGGATTCGACATCCGGCAGCGATGGATACGAGCGCAGTTCGCCCCTCGCTTCGTTCTGGGATACGGTGAAGCGCGATGTCAAGGCGATGCCGTCGGACCTTTGGCGAGACACCAAGCGGGTGTATGCCAACCCGGTGAATCTGGTCATTCTCGGCGGCACGCTGGGCGGGTCGATCGCGATTAAGGAGTCGGGGGTGGATCGGTCGGTCGAGCACCACTTCAATCGTCGAAACGACTTTCGACCGGTGCATCATCACATGAACGAAGATTGGCGCGACGCCTTTGGGGCGGTCGGCAATCCCGGCACGCATTTCGCGCTGGCCGGCCTTTGGTATCTGATCGGTCAGCAGACGATGGACGACAAGACCTACGAAGTCGGCAAGACGCTCTTCTCGGCACTGATGATCAACGGCCTTACCGTCATGGTCGGTCAGGCTGCATCGTCCGACCGGGCGCCGAACGGGGAGCGGGGCACTTTGCCATCGGGACATACTTCCAGCAGCTTCGTAGTCGCCAGCGTCCTGCACCAGGCCTACGGCCACGCGGTTGGCGCGCCGCTTTATGCTCTTGCCACGCTTGTTGCACATGAGCGAGTCGAGGACGGCGAGCATTACTTCTCCGACGTGGTCATGGGCGGTGTGCTCGGTCTCGTCGTGGGGCACAGCGTCGCCAGCGGACGCGACCCTGAGTTCTTCGGGTGGAAGATTCTCCCCTACGCCAGCACACAGGGCGGTGCGGGCGTCGCATTTGTGAAGACGCTGGACTAGCTTCGGCGGGATACCAGACGGGATCGGGGTCCGCAAATTTTACTTGATACGCAGTTGAGCTAATCGCCCTCCGGAGGGGCAGGCGGCTGTTCGTCCTGCGCGGTCGGCTCGTGCGGCCCGCGTCGGCGCGGTCCGCCGCGATCTTCTCCCGGTGGTCCGTTGCCGCGGAACCGTCGCGGGCCGTGACCATCGGGGGCGAACCGATCTAGTTCATCAGGGCCTCTGCCTGGGAAGTCGGGGCGGACATCGCCCTCCTTGATGCGCTTGATGCGCTCGGCGATGCGGTCCTCAATGTGGAGCTTTTCCTCGTCGAAACGCCGGCGCTGCTCGGCGAGGCGCCGCTGCTGTTCGGCGATCCGCTCTTCGAAGTCCTGCAATCTGAACTCCATACGCTCCTGGAATAGCTCGACCTGGCTGCGGACGATCTGTTCGATTTCCTTCTCGATCCCGGCCTGTTTGGCAGGATCATCCTTGGTCTTGCGGTATTGATCGCTGAGTTCGTGCAGGCGTTCCTGATTCTTGAACTCTCGAATGATGGTGTCGGCCAATTCCGGGCGGCGCTCGCGCAGCTTGAAATACTCGATCGCCACCGGTGCCATGCGACGAATCAGCATTTCGAATCGCCGGGGGTTTTTCGTTTCCAGATCGGCGAGCCGGTCGAAGCGCTCCGGGAACTTGTCGCGGACGAGCTCCATGATCTTGTCGATCATCTCCGGCGGGATGGGTCGATCCATCGCCCGATCATCCCCCCCACCGCGACGATCACGCCAACGGCCGCGCGGACCGTTTTCGCGAAATCTACCGCGCGGCCCGTCACCAGACCGATCGAGGCCCTCTCGAGGCCTGCCGGGCGGCGCATCCTGTGGTTGCGCCGCTCCGACAGCGCGCTCGGACGGAGAAAGAAAAAGGACGAGGATGAGTGCGCAAATCGCACTCACCGAATATCGCGGTAGCCCATGTCGTGTCGTTGTCATTTGCGTGTCCCGGTCAATCCATCGCTGCGCGGCACCGATCATGAGGACCCGTTGTCGCCCGGGGCTCGATCAGTGTCATCATCCAATGCTTCATCCATGAGTTCGAAAAGCGACGCGCCGCTCATTCCCCAGTTCGCCTGGGCAGACCACGTCTCAAGATCGGTCAAATCGTCGTCGAAGTCAGTTACCCGCGTGGTTCCTTCCCTGGAAGCCTCGGGCAAGCTCGGAATCGGATCGCGCTCGGCGACAGCCAGCGGAGCGGAAGGCGTCGTCTGAACAGCCCGGTAACCGACGAATACGGCCAGCGCGATGATCGCGGCGGAGGCAGCCACGCCCTGCCAGACCCTCCACGCGGTTCTGGGGCGCCTGACGCGAGATGCCAGCATCGCTTCGCGCGCGGCTGACTTCGCGCGGGCAACAGCGGAGGCGGATGGCGCAGGCGTGGAGTAGACCGCGAGCCACTTTTCGTGGTCGGCGATTTCCTCGTGCATTTGTCTCTCTTGCTCGTTCACGCCCTCTTACTCCTCGGCGGCGACGGTCTCGTCGCAGGCACTGCCCGGGTCGCTGTGCCCGGCCGTCATGATCGCCCGCAATCTGCCCAATCCCCTATGTCCTCGAGCCAGGGCGGTCCCAAGTGGAACGCCGGTGGTCTCGGCAATCTCCCTGAAAGACAATTGCGAAAAGTGTCGCAGCATCACCACTTCTCTCTCGGCGTCGGGCAATTTGAGCATTGCCGCTCCGAGTGCATCCATTTCTTCAGCCCGCTGGATCGCCGCATCGACCGGCTCGACCTCCGCACCGAGCTTCGCGATGCCGCCGGAATCGCCGGCACGTTCATCGTCATCCGCTCCGAGACTGACGCTCAAGAACTTCGGACCGCGCCGGATTCGGCGAAGCCGGTCGCGGGCGAGATTGGCGGCGATCCGAAAAAACCAGGCCTCGAATCGGCCGTCATGCTGATAGGTCGAAATCGTCCGAACGAGCCGGACGAAGACCTCCTGCATCAGATCCTCGGCATCGTGCCGCGAGCCGGTCATTCGATACAGGAAACCAAAGAGCCGATCGGCATAGGACTCGATGAGCCTGTCCAGGCATGAGGTATCCCCCTTTTGGGCTCCGGCTATTGCCCGATCAATCGCCTCGACGTCCATCGATCCTCTATTCAGCCAAACGCCCAGCATGGCGGCCGATTGCCGTCAAATGCGTGCAATCGTAACCGTTTTGGGGAGCATATGTTATCGGAACAATGGCTTATTTCCTACCCGGAGAGGGGCTCGGCTTGCGTTTTCGGGTGATCCGCCTAAACTGTGGGGCTTCCGAGTGTGTCCCGCGACAAGAGTATTTCAGGTGCCCTATGCCTCGAGTTTGTCATTTCACCGGTAAGCGAACCACCAGCGGTCGGCAGTATACCCATCGCGGCAAGGCCAAGTATTTGGGCGGCGTCGGCACCAAGGTGACCGGTAAGACCAAGCGCAAGTTCAAGCCCAATATCCAGCGCGTTCGTGCGATCATTGATGGTCGCATCTGCCGGATCAAGGTCTCCACGAAGGCCATCCGCATGGGCCTCATCGTGAAGCCGATGAAGCGAAACTGGAAGCCCGCAGTCGCTGCCGCCGAAGCCTGATCGGCCAAGCGGTCACCCCCTCATTTTGCCTCTCATCAGAATGCCGAGTAAATTGGACGCGATGATTCCGCGCTTGGGATTTCTTCTCGCGCGTTAAACGGGAGGCGTCTCGCATGAGTGCAAAAATCACGACCGAGGAGGTGCAGCACATCGCCCACCTCGCGCGGCTGAAGCTCAGCGACGAAGAGGTATCGCGCTTCGGGGCACAACTCGACTCGATTCTCGAATACGTCCAAAAGCTGGACGAAGTCGATACGACCAATATCGAGGTGACCGCTCACCCCCTGCCGATCTGCAATGTGTTCAGGGATGACACGCCCGCGACTTCGCTCACGCCCGACGCGGCGCTTGCCAATGCGCCGGCGAGCGACACGCCTTTCTTCAAAGTTCCCAAGGTTCTCGATCAGGAGACGGCATGAGCGCGTCGGTCGCGTCGAAGGTTTCGTCCACGCTGGACCGTCTAAAGCGGCTCGATCCGCAGCTTAAGGTCTGCATCAGCATCTTCAGCGACGAGGCGGGGAAGCGCGCCGCCGAGCTCGACGCCGCCCCACCGTCGGGGCCGCTCTTCGGCGAGTCGGTGGTCCTCAAGGACAACATTTGCACCCGATTCGGCAAAACGACCTGCGGCTCAAGGATTCTCGGCAACTACCGATCTCCTTATGACGCACATGTCGTTGAACTGCTGGAAAAGGCCGGGGCCGTCATCGTCGCCAAGACGAATCTCGACGAATTCGCGATGGGGAGTTCCACCGAGAATTCGGCCTTTTTTCCGACGCGGAACCCGTGGAATCCCGAGTATGTGCCCGGCGGCTCGTCCGGCGGATCCATCGTCGCGGTCGCGGCGCGGATGGTCCCCTTTGCCTTCGGCAGCGAGACCGGCGGGTCGATCCGGCAGCCTGCCAGCCTGTGCGGCGTGACCGGCATGAAGCCGACGTACGGGCGAGTCTCACGCTACGGACTTGTCGCCTTCGGGAGCAGCCTCGACCAGATCGGCCCCGTCGCCGTCGATGTCAGAGGGGTGGCACGATTGCTGGGCGTCGTTGCCGGGCGGGACGTGCGCGACGCTACCAGCGTGGACGAGCCCGTTGCGGACTACGAGGCCCTGCTTGATGAGTCACCGGGGAAAATGCGAATCGGCTATGCCCGCGAGTATTTCGGCGAGGGACTTCACCCCGAGACGCGCCGCGCGGTGGAAGCTGCGATCGACGTGTATCGCAAGCTTGGGGCGGAGGTGCAGGAAGTCTCGCTGCCGCACAGCCCGTACACCATCGCCTGCTATTATCTCATCTGCACTGCCGAGGCGTCGAGCAATCTTGCCCGATTCGACGGGGTGCGTTACGGCCATCGGACCGCAAATCCGACGGACTACATCGAACTTTACAGCGCTTCGCGCGACGAGGGATTCGGCGCGGAGGTCAAGCGGCGAATCATGCTCGGCACCTATGCGTTGTCGAGCGGGTATTACGACGCGTATTACCTCAAGGCGCTGAAGGTGCGGACGCTCATCAAGCAGGACTTCGTCGAGGCGTTCAAGAAGTGCGACGTGATCCTGTCGCCCACGACGCCGACGCCTGCGTTCAAAATCGGAGAGAAATCCGACGATCCGCTGGCGATGTACCTGGCCGACATCTACAACTGCGCCGCCAATCTGGCCGGCATTCCGGCGATTTCGATTCCGTGCGGATTTACGGAATCGGGTCTGCCGATCGGCCTGCAATTCATGGGTTCGCATTTCGCGGAGGGCCGGCTGCTTCAGATCGCTCATCAGTTCCAGAAGTCGACCGACTTCCACCAAAAGGCCCCCCCGCTGAGCTGAGTCTGTGGCAATCGGGAGGAAATCCCTTGACCGGGGACGTTTTCAACGCTACCTTTCCCTAACAAGCGCTTGTTCGGAGCAGACTTATGCCCGAAATCATTGAAGATCGAAAGTCCCAGATTCATCACGCGGCCTGTAAGCTCTTCCACGAGCAGGGTTTCCACGGTACGTCGATCCGTGACATCGCCGAGCGCGTCGGGATGCTCGGGGGAAGTCTTTACAGCCACATATCGAGCAAGGATGAAATCCTCTGGGAAATCGTGGACGCGGCGGCTGACCGATTCTTTGCCGCCCTGCGACCCATTGTCGATTCGCCGCTCGGCACCCTTCAAAAACTCAAGGCGGCGATTGTCGCGCACGTCGGGGTGATCGCCGGGGACATGGACGCGGCAGCCGTCTACACCGTTGAGTGGCGACACCTGGCCCCGGATCGACGCGCCGCCTTTACGAAGCGCCGAGATGAATACGAGTTGATGTTTCGTTGGCTGGTGCGCGAGGCGATTCATTCGCGATTCATCGCTGCAGCGGATGAGACGACAGCGACGCTTTTTATACTTTCCGTTCTCAATTGGATGTTCACCTGGTATCGACCCGACGGCCCGATGACGCCGGAGGATGTGGGCCGCTGGATGTCCGAGTACATTTTCGATGGTCTTCGACGGCGAACTGCCTGACGACAGGAGCACGAGATTCATGGTTCAAGTCACCGAGAAGTGGACGAATGACCGGCCGGGCGACGCGGGTTACGAGGATCGCCTCGCCGCCTTCGAAGCTCGCGTGGCGGAGGGAGACAAGGTCGAGCCGGGCGACTGGATGCCGCGGGATTATCGCGATCAACTGATTCGCCTGATCCACGTACACGCGAACAGCGAGATTTGCGGGGCGCTGCCCGAGGGAACGTGGATTCCTCACGCCCCCAGCCTGAAGCGTAAGCTTGCCCTCGTTGCCAAGGTGCAGGACGAAGTCGGACACGGCCAGCTTCTGTACCGGGCCGCCGAGACGCTGGGCAAGCCGCGCGAAGAAATGATCGACGAGCTGATCAGCGGCAAGGCGAAATACTCCAACGTCTTTCACTATCCGGCCGAGACATGGGCCGACGTCTGCGTGATCGCGTGGCTCATCGACGCGGCGGCGATCGTCAATCAGGCGATGATGGCAGAGGGCTCGTATGGCCCCTATGCCCGGGCGCTCAAGCGAATCTGTTACGAAGAGGCGTTTCACCTGACGCACGGTTACGACATGTGCATCTCGATGGCGACGGGCACGCCGGTTCAGCGAGCGATGCTTCAGGACGCCGTCAATCGATGGTGGAAGCCGATCATGATGTTTCACGGCCCCAGCGATAAGGAGTCCAAGCACACCGCACAACTGATGCGCTGGCGGATCAAGCTGAAGACGAATGATGAGCAGCGCCAGGAATTCCTGCGAAAGTATCTGCCGAAAATGTTCAATCTCGGCCTGAAGGTGCCCGCGGAGTGGAACCTTCGGTTCGATGAGAAGTCCAAGACCTGGCTCTACAACGAGCCGGACTGGGAAGAATTCAAGACGGTTGTGCGCGGGAGCGGACCTGTCAGCGCGAAGCGACTGGAGACGCGGCGACTGGCGCACGAGCAGGGGCGCTGGGTTCGCGAGGCGCTGTCCGCGGCCGCAGCCGGCAAGAAGGTGCCCCTGCCACCGACGGCAAACGTCGGATAGCAAAAACGAAGGAGAGCGGTGGGCAAAGCCCACCCTACGGCGCATGGACACGCAATGGCCTATCTTTGAAGTTTTTCACCAGGCATCGCGCGGCGAGCCGCACGTGCATGTCGGCGCCGTGCATGCGCCGGACGGCGAAACGGCAATCATGCTGGCCAAGGAGCAGTACGGCCGACGCCAGGCGTGCGTGAATATGTGGGTCGTGCCGTCGGGGGCGATTGTCGCCACGGCCTACGAGGACGCCGACCTGTTCGAGCACGGTACCGACAAGAGCTACCGCGAGGCCTTCGGCTACGAGACGACGAAACGCGCTAAGGCCGTCGGCGATGCGGGCGAGATTTAAGAACGCTGAAGTCCCATTATCAACCTCACGACGACCTATCATGACCACCATGACAGCACCATCGAAACTCGACGCCGCGACGAAGCCTGCGGTCATCGACCTGCTCTATCGTCTGGCCGATGACGGGCTCATCATCGGGCATCGCAATTCGGAGTGGACCGGCATCGGGCCAATTCTTGAAGAGGACATCGCCTTTTCGTCGATGGCCCAGGACAAGATGGGCCATGCCCTGGCTTTTTACAGAATGCTGCACGAACTCGGCGAGCCGGACCCGGAGCGCATCACTTTTGAACGCGGCCCCGAGGCGTTTCGCTGTTGCAGCCTTGTGGCGATGGAGTTTCTTTCCGGCAGCTCGGGCCAAGGCGACCTGTGCAACAACCCAGTGCGCGACGAGCTGCTGTATCGGGGGGACTGGTGCGGCAGCCTCGTGCGGCAATTTCTCTTTGCCGAGGCGGATGCGGTCCGGATGGCGGCACTGGAGAACAGCGCCTACGAGCCGCTCGCGCATCTTGCGCGGAAGCTTCGCGGCGAGATCAAGTACCACACTTTGCATGGCAGGCTGCTCATGGAGAAGCTCGGCGAGGCAACACCGGAAAGCGGCGAGCGGCTGCAATCCACCTTGACGCTCCTTTGGCCGCATGCCCTGGGCATCTTCGAGCCGACCCGATTTGAGAGCGCGCTGGCTGAGGCGAAGATCTGCCCGCCGGAATCGGAGTTGTGCGATCAGTGGCGATCTGAAGTGACGCCGATCATCGCCAAGTCGGGATTGAAGATTCCGGCTCGCGCGATGCCGCACTACGGCGGGCGCGCCGGGAAGCACGGTCCGGAGCTGGCTGCCCTGCTCGAGGCGATGCAGCGGGTTTACATGCTGTCGCCGGGGGCGACGTGGTAACAGCCCGAAAGAACGTGATGAGACCGATGGAAACAAATACCGAGACTGATCTGGCCCGCGTCTGGGAGGCGCTGGGCGAGGTCAACGATCCGGAGATTCCGGTCGTCTCGGTTGTCGACATGGGCATCATTGCGGGGGTCGACGTGCAACCTGACGCGGTCACGGTGCGGATGACGCCGACCTTTGCCGGTTGTCCCGCGCTGGATGTCATGCGCAATGACATCTCCCGAAGTTTGCGGGATGCGGGGTTTGAGTCCGTCCGCGTCGACGTCGTCTTTGAACCGCCGTGGAGCAGCGATCGAATCAGCGAAGAGGGCCGACGCAAGCTCAAGGAATTCGGCCTCGCCCCACCGGGGCCCGCCTGTCACGGAGGCCTGACCGAAGCACAAATCGCCCGGGTCTCGTGCCCCCACTGCGATTCGGCGGACACGACGCTGGAGTCCATCTTCGGCCCGACGCTGTGCCGCGCGATTCATTATTGCAACGCATGCCGGCAGTCGTTTGAGCAATTCAAGCCGGTCTGACTGGCCGTCAGAACTTCCAATAGAGTGATGCCGCAAAGACGGCACTGCTGATGAAGCCCAGGATCATTCCCACGATCGCCATGCGCCTTCCGGGAGCCTGCGGTCCCAGTTTCGAGCCGCGTTGCAGGGCCATGAAGCCGATGAGCACGGCGGCAGGCCCCAGGAGCGGAAGGCAATAGGTCGGGACGGAGAGAATGCCGAGGGTCAGGGCCGCCGTCGCCAGGCCGCTCGACTCCGGTGATAGGGCCATCGTTTCCTGTGCCCCTTCGATGGTAAAGGGCATGCCGCATCCCCTGCACGTGTCGGCATCGACGGACATCTCGCGGTTGCATCGCGGGCACCGAACGGCCTGCGAACCGTCGGCGCGTCGGACAATTTGCGGCGCCTTGGAGCCGGCGGTTGCGTAGGCGTGCATCGGCGTCGGGAGTTGGCCGTCGTCGAGTATCTCGGCGCGTTCGGCGGCGAGGCCGGTGTGACGATCGACACGTGGAATCGTGAAGACGCCGCCGCAGGTGGGACAACGGCCCTTCTGGCCGGACATGGCGTCATTGCCTTCCAGAATGGAGCCGCAGCGCTCACATGAAAATGAGAATCGAATCCCGACCGGCATCGTGTAGCGCGGCTGCGCGGCCGGGCGGGCGAGGGGCTCGGCAACGGTGTAACCCTCTAACTCGACGTGGAAGCGCCGATCGCAATGCGGGCAGATCGCTTCATCGCCGTCGCCCGACGCAGCGCGACGTTCAAACGCAGCCTGGCATGATGGACAAATGACCTTGACCGCCATCGACGTGCATTCTACACGACGACGGAACGGCCATAAGCCGGCGGTCAGGGATTGGTGGTCGTGGTGGTCGGCGGCGGAGTTGCGGTGGTTGAACCGGTGAGGTTGTTCGTGGAGGTACCGCTGTTGAAGCCGGGCTGGATGATGCTGCCGAGGACGCCGGCATTGGGCAGGGTACTGGCCGACGACGAGCTGCTGGAGCTGCCGCCGGATTCATCACTCGATGACGAGCCGCCGATCAGCGCGTTGACGAGGGCCTGGGTGAGACCGAAGGGATTGTAGAATCCCGGGTTTCCGCCGAGGCCGACGGGCACGACGAAGTTGATGTTGGCATTGCCGCTAAAGAAGCTGTAGGGATCGCAGCCCGCCGTGCCTACCGTTGAGGCGATGAGCAGAAGGGCCGAGAGTTTCAGAGTCGTCTTGCGTTTCGTCGGCATGGATCTCCCTCGTGAATGCAGTTCCATTCCGAGTTTTGATCGGACCGCCGGACGCCGTGCATAAGCAAATTATGGGCGGTGATCGAATACGGCCTTTACGACCGGGTTTCGGCCGCGCTGGTGCAATTGTCGCAGGGCGGATCGGTACTCAGTCAGGCGAAATTTGCGGATCGGCAAGACCGATAAATCGATGCGACCTGAAGCGATCCATTTCAGCACGAGGTCGTAGGTGTGGATCGGTCCATCGGCATCGGTTTCGATCTGACGACCATTCGCACCGATCACTTCGAGTTCGTCGAACCACAAGGGGGTTGTGTCAACCAGAGCGATGCCGGAGGTGCCGACGAGCACGAGCGTGCCGCGGGCTCGCGTCCACTTGATCGCGTCGGTCATCCCCTTGCCTGAGCCGGACGTGTCGTAAACCAGATCGAATCCACCGAGCAGCGCCTGATTTCCAAAGCGCGCCGCGAGGCGCGTGCCGCCGACGCGCTGGGCGACGAGTTCATAGCGATCGGCCGGTGACATTTTTCGCGACATGCGCAGCACGTCGCTGACACCGAGCTTCCGCGCCAAGTCAGCCTGGAACTCGTGCCGCGCCACGATGGTGACTCGATTATCGCAGCCCAGGGCGCGGAGCGAGGCGATGATGCCCAGGGCGATGATGCCTGAGCCGCAGACGAGCACCTGTTCGCCGGGCCGGGGAGTTCTTCGCATGACGGCGTGAGCGGCCGAGGCGATGGGATCGAGCAGCACGGCTTGTTCGTCGGGAACGGAGTCGGGCACGGCGTGAAGCTGTGAGGCATGGGCGACGAAATATTCCGCCCAGCTTCCTCCCGTTGTGCGGTTGAGGCCGAGCAGTGCGCGGGGAGGGAGGGTGCCGCTTCCGGCGCGTTCGCATTGGGAAGCGATCCCCTTGGCGCAAAGCCGACACAGCGAGCCATCGTCTGACGCGGCACAACCGATCGCGGGATCGACGCACACGCGCTGACCAACGGACCAATCGCCGGCCAATTCTACGACCGCGTCTATCACGGCGACGTTTTCGTGGCCGAGGATGGCGGGGAAGTCGGCGAAGCGCTGAAGGATTGTCGCCGGGTGCTGGCGGAGCATGACGAGGCCCAGGTCGGTACCGCAGATGCCGCCAAGTAGGGTACGCAGCCTCACCCAACCGGGGCCGGGAAGCTGGGGCATTGGGCGATCAACGAGTCTGAGCGGCGACAGTGGTCCATAGCAGGCGGATTTGCGAAGCAACGATGCTGCCTTGCAGATCGTCCATCGCCACGGGGAGATGTGGTACTCCAGCGCCTTCATATCGGGGCGTAGTATAGGCGGAGACGGCGCGATTCACCGGCGGTGAATAAAACAGGGAGAGGATTAAGCGGGGAGCCGAAGAGGGCGGTGAAAGGCGTTATGAGCCTGAGGCCAGGCGAAGCTGATCGCTGCGGGCGATGGTAGAGCCGGCGCGAACGGTGACCCGCTCGGAGGCGATTTTATGATCGCGACCGAGTTGGGCCAGAACGCGGGAGAGGGTCTGCTGCTGTGCGGGCAAAGGCCGACCATCAGGCCGGGTGGCCGAGAGCAGGATTTGAATCATTGAGGGGTTTTCGGGATGCGGCTGCTGATAGCGCCAGGCATCGCTGCGGAAGAGTCGGCCGTCGCCGTCGATTCGCAGGTGATAGAAGCCGCCGGCATCCGGCGACGCTTCGGCACGGACGCTGATCTCGGTCCACTGAGCTGGGCCGGAGGTGCGCCCACGCAGCGGCGTCACCGGAGAAAACTGTGCGAGCCAAAGAAGCAGAAACGTTCCGCCCGTCATGGAGAGGACGAGAAGAATCAGCGTCTTGTAGTGGCGATTGTGGTGACGAGTGGAATCTGCGGCCATGAAATCCTCGACCGGCGGCGAAAACTGCCGAATGCCCTTATTCATCGCACGACTACTCTAATCATATCTATCGGTCTTGGCGAGGCCAACGGATCGAGATTTTCCGGAAAAAGTTGAGTATCAATGTTGATCCGCGTCGAAAGGCGTTGCGCGATTATCAGACGCCGTGTGCATCAGCCCGATCCGCCCCGCTTTTCCAGGAACACCGACCCGAATGTATAGGACGTGCGGCCGGACAAGACGCGAGATCGCACGACCGAGCCGGAGAGCAAGGCGTGGAGCCGTGCCATCATTTGCCGAAAACGCCCGATTCCGAAGCACTGCGGCGCAGCCAGATAGCGATCCGCCGTGTCGATGAAACGGTCACCGCCGCGCAGTGAAAGGCCCGATGGCTCAATGAACTGGCGGCGCACGTCTTGCGGCGTGTCGATGCGCCCGAAGGATTGCGGATTGGCGTAATCAAAGGTGTAGGCAACCGTCCCACCGGGCCTGAGCACGCGAGCGACTTCGGCGTTGCACTCCACGCGTCCGGAGACGGGCAGATGCTCGAAGACGCAGACCGAAAAAACGTGATCGAAATACTCGTCGGGGTATTCGAGGCGCGTCATGTCCATCTGTTTCGCGAACATGCGCCAGCCCATCTGCTTCGCCGTCTCTTCGGAGCGCGTGCATAGCTCGGCTTGCAGGTCGATGGTGTGCACCTCACAGCCGCGCGCCGCGAGAAAGCAGGTGAAGAGCGAGCCCGCCCCACCCATGTCGAGGACGCGCGCGGCCGGACGCATCGGCGTGTTGGCGACGATCCATGCGATCTCCCAGAGGAGGAACCAGGGGATGCGGAGTTCGTCGGGGTTTCCGGGGAACGGCTGATAGTTTTCGCCGCGATTGACGTGCTCCCAGGCGCTGGGCCAGGCATCGACATGGCCGTACCAGGAGGAGTACTTCGCGCCGCACTTGTTCATGCGGCGCATTAAGGCGAACAGCTCCGTGAGCACCGCGCGGCAGTCAGGCCGATCAAGGTCGCTTCGCGCCATTGTCTTGCTGATGGATGTCTCTGGCATTCGGGGATTATGCGAGCGGGAGCGGTGTTTGAGAATGGGGCGGTTGGGGGAAACGTCAAAACGCCAACAAGTCAAAAAGTCAAAACCTTGAGCGGCGTCGGGGCTACGCGGGAGGCGAGGAAACGATGGTCAGCATGTTGGCACGGCAACAAAAGCACGGGAGAGGATTCCAACTTATCAAAACACCAATGCCACGAAGTTCTGGACATCGAGTCCGTTGGCGTCGCCATCGCAGTTCGTGTCAGAGGCTTGAACGTGGGCGGGGATTAGGTCGAGCCCGAGAAGAACGTCAACGAAGAGGGGGGCGTCGGTGAGAGTGACGAAAGTGTCCCCGTCGACGTCGCCTTCGAGCTGTGCGGGGTTAGGGACGAGGGGGCACGTATCGCAGGCATCGCCTACGCCATCGTTGTCCGTGTCCAACTGGTTCAAGTTGGCGCTGAGCGGACAGTTGTCGCAGGCGTCGCGGAAGCCGTCGGAATCGGTATCGGGTCCCATGGATGGACAGGCGATGATCGTGATGATCGCGGGATTGTTGATGTTTCCGGTGATTTCGGTGTTTGGAGGGGAGTTGGCATAGACGACGGTGCGAGAGAGGTTGAGCTGGGGCGACATGGAAACCGCTGTTGCAGGCGTGGCGGCCAGCGCTAGGAATCGAAAACGCGTAACGATGAGACCCGGCGGGACAGGGACGCCGGCCGGAGAGCCGGGGACCGAGAGTGCCGAGAACTTGGCATCTCCGTCGTTGAAGGGAACGCCCATGCTGCCGTTATTGATCCCGTCTGGCGAGGCGAGAAAACCATCGATGAACCAGTCGTAGGGCATGGTCAGGCTGGTGAAACCGAGAAGTTGGAGCTTGGTCTGGTCCCAGACGATGACGGCGTCGAGTCCGGCGATGGCCTCCGAACTCATCCCATCAGTGCTCGCAACAAGAGTGATAACAACTTCCGCGCCGGTGGGATAGACGGGTTGCATGGGCTGGAGAGCAAGATCAACAAGTGCCGCGGCGGGTTGGCTCGCCAGCAGACTGATGAGCACTCCGGCCGTCAACGCGAAGCGAATGATTCTGAACTCCATCTCCCTTGCTCCTCGACGCCAGGGGCGTCCGTTCGATGCTCGATCGTGATCGGGCGCCGCCCATTCACGGCAGGATCAGATCGAGAAACGGATTGATGTCGAAACCGTTAAGCACGTCGTCACAGTTAAGGTCGCAGCGGGCACGGCGGCCGGCATCGGTATCGGCGCTGACCAGCACCCCCGCGAACAATTCGAGATCAAAAAGATCGACATCGCCGTCCATGTCGATGTCCCCTGCGCTGTTGAAGAAAGCGGAATCGCGCAGGTGCGTAGTAACCGGGCCGTTAATATCGATCAGGGCGCTGACTTCCATCGGCGGGGGCGTCCGCAGCGTGACCATGGTGGGTACGGACTCCATGCCGGCGCGCACCTTAAAACACATCGCGGCAAGGGTGGCGGAGTCCGTCGTGCCGGGGTCCATCATGGCGACGGAGCCGTCGAGATCGAACTGCCCTAACGGGCCGATGAAATTCGGCGATACCGGGTTGACATGGTCGGCAAAGGGCAAGGGCGTGTAGCCGCTGGGACCCGGCTGGAATTCGAGCACGTCGTTGTTGTATTCGAGGTAGGCGGTGAATCCAGTGGTTTCCTGGTGGAGGCAGGCCATCTCCAGCAGCACGCAGATGAGCCCGTCATCCTGGTAGCAGAGGCGGAGCTTGAGCAGGTTGAAGGTGGCGATGAAGGCATCCTCAAGTAACGTGGGAATCGGAGTGCCGAAGACGCTGAGCTCGTTGCTGATGCTTGGTGTGGGCGGCGCCCGGAAGTAGATCAGCGTTTCCTCCTCGGGGCGGAACTTGAGCACGCGGAAGCAGAGCGTCGCCAGGACGGCATCGTCGTCCGTCGGCGGATCGATGGGGTTAACCGAGCCGTCGAGGTCGAGTGAGCCGGCGCTGATCGGGTTGATGTGCAGTGGGAAGGGGCTATTCGTGTAGGCGCTGAGCGATGGCTCGAAGCGGAGGACAGTCTGGTCGAATCCGACAAAGGCGTTGAACCCGGTCACCAACTGATCGCCGAGGCACTCCATGCGCAGCTCGACGCACACCAGGTCGTGAGGCTCGTAGCACTTGGCCGGCGTGATGGGCACGAGGCGCAGGCGCGGCTGCGGCGTTATCAGGATGGTGGTGGTGAGATCGGTGGGGACGGGATCGCCCTGAAAGCTCAGCTCATTGCCGATGGTCGGGGTGGGCGGGTCGGCGAAGTCGAATTCGATGATCTCTCCGCCCATGCCGGCCTTTACTGTGAAACATAGCGTCGCCAATAGGGCGTCTTCGGTGACTGCGGGGTCCATCGGATAGATGGACCCGTCGAGGGCAACGACGCCGATCGGTCCCACTATGTTGGCGGAAACCGGGTCGGAAATGTGGAGCGGGAACGGCGAATTCGTGTAGCTGCTGAGACCGGGCTGGAGCAGAAGCACGTCGGCGTTGAATTCGACGAATGCGTTGAAACCGGTGACCGGCTGGTCGAGGCACCGCATCCATATGTTGACACAGATGGTCTCGCCTTCCAGGTAGCACTGAACGGGGTCGATTGCCTCGAGAGTAAGGCGGTTGCGGACGGCGTTCACCGTGACGGTGAAGGTGCAAGTGGACGTGTTGCCGCAGGAATCGGCGCTGGTGCAGGTGACCACGGTGTCGCCTGCGGGAAAGACGTCGCCTGAGGGCGGCATGCAGGTGACGGCAACGGGGCCATCGCAGTCGTCCGTTGCGGTGGGGTCGGTGTAGTTGACGACGGCCTCGCAGTCGCCCGGTGCAGCCATGATGGCGAAGTCGGTCGGGCAATCGGCGAGGACCGGCGCCTGATTGTCGAGACGGACCGCGTAGTCGGTGGTTGAAGTGTTGCCGCACTCATCCGTCGCGGAAACAGTGACCGTGGCATTGCATGGATCGCCGGTCGTCTGGGCGGCAAAGACGATTAGCCCGGGGGCTGTGCAGGTGTCGGTGGCGCTCGTAGCGGCGAGGGCGGCGGACTCTGCGGTTGACTGATCGGGATAGCAGGCTGCCAGGACGCCGAACGTGATATCAGGCGGTGTGTTATCGAGGGTGAATGTCGGCGAGTCGGAAAGGTCCGTGACAAGGGGCGTGCCTTCAAAACTGAGCTCAGAGGTAAACGGTGGATTCAGGCGAAACTGAATCTGCGTCGACTGGCAATCGGCGCCGGGCAGGACTTCAAAGACGAGCGTGGCGAGGAGGGCGTCGGCGTTGGTGCCGCTGCCTCCGAAGTCGTCGGAGCCGTCAAGGTTGAGATTACCGACGGAGATTTCAGCGGCGCCAATGGTCTGGACATGCTGCGGAAACGGCGTGGGAGAATAGCTGCTTAGATCGCCGCGGTATGACAAAAGGGCGTCATCAAAAGTGAGAAACGCCTGGAAGCCGGTGGCGTTTTGGTCCAGATCGCGCATCCACAGTTCGACGGAGACCAAATCTCCCGGTCCTGCGCCGTTGGAGTCTCCCTGACAGGCGGCATTCGTTTCGAGCGTGAGTCGATTGCTTACGCCTGCGAACACCGGGGAGGCGAGGAAGAAGGCGGCGAATAGCGAGACGGTCGCGGAGGGATTTAAGAGTTTACGCGGGGACGCATTCCGAAACTTGTTCCCTTGCATTACACATCTCCCTGGTCAGGCGAGCTATCACTTTTGATAGCGAGCATGCCCCACCGGGCGCACTTTGGCCCCGGTAGGGCTGTACGTTACTCGTGTTCAATGTCGAGCCTGCCCACCCTCCTCTTTGGAGCGAGTCGCAGGCGCCTGTACGTCGCCGGTCAGTTGGGCCGGGCGACCATGGTCGATGACAGCAGATTCGAGAATCCATGCTGCTGCTCGAAGATCGAAACGTCCTGATGATCGATCCAGCCGTCGGCATTCAGATCAACGGTAGCACCGAGTTCCGGAGCGACCTCCGAGACGCGGATCTTCGACCGGGTAATGGCTCCGCCCTGCTGTAGCGACGCAGCACCGGCTGCGAACTGTGAACTGGCCTGAAGCGGAGTGCCCTTGGCGATTGGCGGCGTACCCGGTTCGACGAGCAGTGAACAGGTACAACCTGATGTCGCGAGCCAGTTTGCTACGAGGAACGTGTAGTCTTCGGTGCCGACCATCCCGTTGATGCTGATGTCAGCGTCACGGGTTCCGTTGTACGGACAGGGACCGGGGCCGATCGCCGAGGCCGTGCCGTAGCGCAACATGAAGTAAGTAACGTCGTTGATGTCCACGTCGCCGTCGTTGTCGGTGTCACCGCCTTCGAGAATCAGATCGGTCGCGGTGACGTGCAGCGGGCCGGCAATCGAGAGCGGCGCGTTACCCCAGAGCGAGTGCTGGGGATCCTTGGCGCAAAGGTCGGTGTAGGGTCCGCAATCAACCTGGAAGGTGGCGCTGCCGGTGGCGGGGATGCCGCTGAAGGTGACGGGCACGCAGATCGTTGACGTGCAGACGCCGGCGTTGCGAGCTTTGAAGAGGATATTCCTCACGAAGCTTGCAGGCGTGCCGCCGATACCGCAATTGACGTCGGCGAGGACAACAGTCGCTGAAATCTCGTTGACGCCGCTCACGGTAACAACCTGCGTGGTGGTGCTGGAGTTGCCGCAGTCGTCGGTGGCGGTCCATGTGACCGTAGTTTGACCCTGCGGATAGGCCCCGGAGGCATCCGACGTGCCATTGAAGTCGTTTATGACCGTGGCGGATCCGCAGTTTTCTGTGACGACGATCGGCGGAACGGAGACATTAGCGGTGCAGTCGCCTGCGTCGGCGATGACGGAGATGTCCGCCGGATCGGTGATAATCGGGTCGGTTGTGTCGACGATGGTGATGTCTTGGGCGAACGTGCTGGTGTTGCCGCAAACATCCGTCGCGGTCCAGGTTCGGACGAGGACACCCGTGCCGTTGCAGCCGACCAAGCCGGATGGATCGTCGGTGTATGTGATCGCCGGGAAAAGCGTGCAGTTGTCGGTCGCCAACGGGAAGCCCAGGGCCGTGTTCGGCGAGTTGGCTGACAAGACGATTGTACCGGCGTAGAAATCGACCAGGTCGGTTCCAGCGTCACCGGTGCTATCGTAGGTAAGCGTTCCCGAGAAGAAAATCTCTCCATCAAGCGCGTAGTTGGACATCGGAGAATCAGGTGTGCCTACTGTATACCAATGTGTGATTCCGTCGGAGACGAGCTTGCCGGCGATCGCCACCGTGTAGATCGGACCGACGTTTGACAATTCAAGCTGAGTAATCTCAATGTCAACCAGGGGATTGCCCGGCGACTGACTCCGGAATTGGCTGTTGATGATGGATGTCGCCGGATTGGCAGGACCGTTCGGCGCACTGCCCTTGTAGTCGTTGATCGCCCAGGTGACGGGCCCCACGAGGGCGCGGCCGGCGACCGTATTGTTGGTGTTGTCGTATGCGTTCAGGACCGGGATCACGACGGAATTGTCATTGGTCGGGGCCTCGAGAACGAAGTCGAGCCCGAACTGCGGCGGAGATACCTGTCCGAAGAGGTTTCTCCAAGTGAGCAGACCGTTGCCCGAGAGCGGTGAGTTGTCGAAACTGAGCTCCGCGCCGTTCAGGTTGCCGTAGCTGAAGTGGGCCTTCATGTACGCCTGATTTGCGGGGTTTTCACCGCCTCCGTTGTTGTTGTAGTAAACGCCGACGCCACCGGTTGCCACGGCAAAGGGAATGCCGGGCTCGGTGGTTTCGTCGCATTCGATGGTGACATCGAGGCTGCCGGGGGCCTGGACGAAGACCGGCGCGGAAGTGTCTTCGACGAGGGCGGTCGCGGTCGCGGTGATCATGGCATTCCCGCAGCAGTCAACGGCATCCACGGCGAACTCGACGGAGGCCGAGCAGCTACCGAGGGTGGTGACCGGAACGCTGCCGGTGATCGAGACGGTCATCGCGTCGTCTTGCGTGATATTGAAGGTCGGAGCTCCGAGCGCTGCTGACCCGGCGATCACGGAGACGGATGGCGTGACATCAGCCGCAAGGAGGCAACAGGCATCCTCGATGGTGGCGCTGAAGGAGACGACGGCAGTGCAGGCCGGGCCCGCCGACACATCAGGGGCATCAATCGACGACGCAATGGGGGCGTCGCCGTTATCAACGACGAAACTCGACTCGATCAGCTCGCTCACGAGCGGGATGCCCTGTGTGCTGACCTCGGAGTTGAACGGGCTGGCGGGCCGGAAGCCGACGGAGGCCTCGCCGCAGCCGATGACGTCAAACACGAGGGTGGCCAAGTCGCTATCGGCGCTGGTGCCGGGCTGGAAAGGTGCCGCGCTGGCATTGGCGTTGATCTGACCCACGGCGACTTCCTCGGGCTTCGGCGAGCCGGGATTAATGTGCAGCGGGAACTCGCTTCCACCCTCGAAGAGATAGGAACTGGCTGATTCGTTGTAGCTGAGAATCGCGGTGTCGTAGTCGAGGAAGGCGGCGTAACCGGTGATGTTGACCGGCAGGTTCTTCATCGACAGGGTGACCGAGATCTGGGCGGGGTTGTTGGAGCACATGGTCGGACCGGTAAGCTCGAGCTGCGGGACCGACTTGGGATCATCGAAGCGGACAAGAGTCCGTGCGGCGTCATCCGCGGTGTGGATTACGATATCTTCGATCTCGGACGGTATGACCGTTCCCCAGAAATTCTGATCGGCCAGAACGTCCTTGTTGAGGGAAGCATCGAGATTCAGATCGTTGATGGCGAAGCTGGTGATACCATCGTAACCTGCGATGAAGTTGCAGCCCATGCTGGAACCGAGGCCGGTGTAATTGCTTGACGTAACATCGCCGGCGTCCACCAGTCCATCGTTCAAAACGCGGATTCCTGCGATGGAGTTACCCGAGATGTTGTTGAGCTCGATGAGGGCGGCGCTGCCGTCCACCTCGACGCCGACATCGCTGAGCACAAACGACGCAACGTTATTGCGGATTGTGGCCCGGCACTTATAGCCGCCATTGGCCTCGGCGTCGTTTTCAAACATGCGAACCGCGGTGGTGCAGCTTTGTACACTGTTACCGTCCGCCGAAGTCGGGCCGCCGATCAGCGACGCGACGAATCGCCCGCCGGCCGGAGACGTGCCGTTTCGATAGAGATGGATACCTGATTCAAACCCGTTGACGGTGTTGCCGGAGATGGTGGCATAACTATCGCCGTCTTCATCGCCGAAGAGGTCGCCGTCGTCGGTACTAAAAATGCCGGAGGAGCCGGCCAAGATGGACGGCGCGGTAATGGTGTTGCCGGAGACGATGACGGGCGTGTCGGCTTCTTCATTATGGAAGAGTTCAATGCCGATCTCGCACGCGGTGATCTGGTTGCCGGAGACGGTGACGGTGCCCGGGTGTGCGGTTGAGGGATCGAGAGCGTATTGGATGATGATGCCCTCTTCGTCGGCCGCGGCGGTTCCGGTGACCGTGTTCCCGGTGACGGTGCTGTCACCGGATAGGCCGCTAAGGTTCATGCCGTAGGTGCACTGCGAAACCTGGACGCCGGAGATTGTGACGCGGGGGTTGTAGTCGCCCTGCGGCGAGGTGATCCAGTTGGTGCAGACGCCGATCGTGCCGCCGGCGATGGTTCCCGTGGACAGGACCAAATCGAGGGTCGATTCGTCGCCGTCGCTGTCCAGGAATATTACGTTGCAACCGGAGGTGCAGTTGACGCCGCAATTGTTGGCGGCGAAGTTGGTGATGCTGTGCCCGGTTCCGCCGAACCAGTAGAAACCGCGCCGCCAGATGTTCTGGATGGTGACATTGTCGGCGTCGATGTTGTCGAATGGATAATTGGCGTCGTTGAAGTCTACGACGATGCCCTGACGGTAGTTGAGGGAGGCCGGGCCGCCGAAGCCGGCGTCGCCATCGATGGTCAGGTCCCGGATGAGGACGTCGGACGAGCGGACGATGAAGCCGTGGTGGTTGTCGCCGCCAAACGTCGAACAGTCGTGATCATCTGAGACCGCCGGGGCAACGACGACCGCAGCGGCGTTCGCACCGTTGCCGTCGATAGTGACCGACTTGTTGACATTAATGTCGGATTCGAGATAAGTGCCGGGCTCAACGACGACCATGCTGGCGGTGACGAGGTCGATGCCTTCCTGAATTCGGCCGGCGGCGCCGGTCTGGGGGCTGTCGTCATCGACGTGGAGGGTGGAGAAGTCGCCCTGGAAGCCGTTTGCGCAGCCGGGGCTGGTGTCGGTGCCGACGGCGAGCCAAGGCGTGTAGTCGACATTGGCGGTCACTTCAGCAGACACGGTGGCGGGCGTGTTGCCACCCCACCAGTTCCCCGAGGCATTCGCATCGACACCCGTCGAGTTGCTGAAGCCGGTGGCGTTGCCGGAGATGTCGTTGTTCAGCACCGCGCCGACGAGGCCGCCGGAGTGGACGGTGACGCCGTCCATTGTGTTGTTGGCGATGCAATTGTTCTGAGCGAGGGTCAGAGTTCCGCCGGCGACTTCGATACCGTTGCCCCCGTTCGACGAAAGGTCGGAGTTGGTGACAGTGACGGATGCATCGGCGTTTTCGACCTGGACGCCGTCGCCTGCGCCCCCGGTGGCAATGCCGAGGACAGTGGCCGCGACGATGGCGCCATTGGTGTTGCTGGGGCTGTCGAGGACATAGACGCCGATTTGGTTGGCGTTGATGGCCACACCGTCGATGGTCAGGCGCGTGTCATTGGCATCACTGTTGTAGCCTTCGTAGTTGTTGACCCAGACCCCGTTGTCAACGTTGGTGACCGTTCCGCCGCTGACGGAAATCTCGGCGGTCGTCGGCGTATTCCATGCAACGTAGCCTGAAGACGGAAGAGACGTGCCGGCGCCGTCGATCGTGTTGTTCAGAATGTCGACGTCGACCGCAGTCTGCTGGGAGGCGATGAGCATGCCGAACCAGCGAGTACCGCCGGGTTCATCGTTCGCGCTGATATCATTCGATGAGACGGTAAATGGTGAGGCGTTGGAATAGTGCAGATTGTAGAAGATGCCCGTGCGTCGCGACGCGATCTGATTGTCAGAGATGGAGACGGGCGCGCCGGGGTTGGCGGCGTAGAAGTTGCCGGTCTGAATGCCGACGCGGACGTCGCTAAGTTCGTTGTTGGTGATGTCGGCGTAGAAGTTATTGTAGATGAGGATGCCGATGCCAAAGCCGAACGCGCCGAGGTTCTGGACCAGGTTGTGATTGATCGTGTTGTTGTCGGTAGCCGTGCCGCCGTTGTAATAATTGTAGAAATTGATACCGGTGTAGCTGGTATTGCGGACGATGTTGTTGACGACGGTCATGTCGCCGACGCCCTCGTAGGAGACGATCGCTTCTTCGGCGTCAATGTCCGCGCCATTGAGAACGGTGCCGCTGACGAGGCCGGGGTTATCGCCGTCCAGGAGGAAGCCGTCAATCGTGACGAAGTCGGAGTCCACATAAATAAGAGTCGGATAAGGCGCGGTGAAGGGGTCGGGATCGGATACGTCGGTCATGACGATGGACTCGGGGCCGCGGGCGCCGCCGTTGGTTGGATCGTTTCCGGCGTTGGCGCCGATTAGGATGAGGGGCTTGTCTATGTATACCTGCTCGATGTAGACGCCGGGGCAGACCTTGATGGTGTCGAAGGCGGAGGCGGCATTGATCGCATCCTGAATCGTGGTGAAGGCGACGGCGGTGGGGTCGTCGCAGTCGGCGGGGGTGGCAAAGCCGTCGTCATCCACCACGAGGTTGATGCTCATGGTCAGAATCTCGGCGATAATCTCATAGTCGCCGGTGGCCGCGATGCGAAGGCGTGTTCCGGTGCCTGAGCTGTAGGGATCGAAATCGCCGATGACGTCGTACGGCGCTGAGGGCTGGGCCTCCGAACTGAACGCGGTTGCCGTTGAGTCCACCAGATTGAACGTAAAGGTGTTTGGATTGGCCGCGCCCATATCGGCGAGGTTGGAAAAACTCTGCGCGAGGAATACGTCCTGCCCGAAGAGGCCGTTCACGATGTCCATTTGGAAACTTACTGATGCAGGATTGGACTTAAAGGTCATGCCTTCGACTTGGGCAACAAGACCGTTGGGGGTCGTGCTGTGGAAATACACGCCCCAGCCGGGCAACGGAAAGCTGTCGGCTGTGGCGTCGTTGAACGTGATGTGCCCCGTGACGATGTCGCCGACGCCAATCGAGCCCGGCAGAGAACCACCCAGCGCGCTTTCAGGCGCGACAGTGGCAGTGAACGCGAACGTCTTGTTAGCGCCGAGCGCCTGAGACGGCAGAGCGTGGGCGGCGGCAAGCCAGACGATGGCCGCACAAAGAGTCACTTGGCGCACGCGTACAACATCGGCAATCGACATGGGATAGCTCCTCTTAACGCTTCGGACTCGTGAACCCTTGGGATCTGACTTTCTCATCACTCCGCTTCATGCCAATGGCTGTGGACGGACCCGGATTCCCGGGCCCGTCCACATGGAGCAGGATGGAGGAGATTAGTTTCTCGATGCGCCGCGTGCGGCCCGGTCGGATTGCTCGATCGCCGTAGAAAGGTCGTTCGGTAATCCGTTCTGCTGCTCAAAGAGCCGCACATCCTGGTAATCAATGACGCTGTCGCCGTTGAGATCGGCGGCAACGGCCAACTGAGCGTCAAGTTCTGCGGTACGCACGCGTGTCCGGAAGTCGCCACGTGCGCTATTCAGGCCTGTGACCTCGGTCCTTGACAACGCGCCCTCGGCAGGCGTCGTCGGGACATTGGCGATGACCAGTGCGCTGCACGGACAACTGCTGAATGCCAGCCAGTTGCCGGTGAGGAATGTGTAATCCTCAAGGCCGACCTGGCCGTTGATGCTGAAGTCAGCATCGCGCATGCCGTTGTAAGGACAGGGGCCCGGCCCGATGACGGACGCAGTGCCGAATCGGAACAGGAAGTAAGTGACGTCGTTGATGTCGACGTCGCTGTCGTTGTCCGTGTCGCCGCCGAGCAGAGAAAGAGGCGAATTGCCCATGTACTCGGTGCCGGTGTCGGTGAGACCAACTTCGTTGATCAGGGTGTGCTGCGGGTCCTTTGCACAGATGCTGGTCCAGACACCGCAATCAACCTGAATGGTCATCGTCGCCATGGCCATGTTCCCGGCAGTGCCGGTGAAGATGACGGGGACGCAGACCGGCGTGGCGCACGATAGCCCGTTCTTCGCAATGAAGCGGATGTTCCTCGTGAAGGAGAGCGGGGTCTGGCCTGGCAGATTGCCCTGGTGCGTAACACCCGCGAGCATGACCGTCAGCGTGACGTCGTTGACGCCGTTGACCGTGACGGTCTGCATGCATGGGGCGGACATCAGGCCGCAGTCGTCTTCGGCGACCCAGGTGATCGTCGTGACGCCGGTGGGGTAAGGATCATTCAACGGAAGGAAGTCGCTGCGCGTGCCGGTGATTGTGACGGCGCTGCAGTCGTCGTTGGCGCTGGCCATGCCCGGGTCAACGGCGGCCGTGCAGAGGCCGGCGTCGGCGTTGACCTCGATGTCCGGCGGACACATGATCGACGGCGGCGTGGTGTCTTCCACGGTGACGGTGCGGACAATCTGGGTGGTGAGCCCGCAATCGTCTTCGGCGGTGAAGGTGACGGTGGCCGTGCCGGTTTCGCCGCAATCGTCCGAGAGCCCGAGGTAGTCATGGGTGATCATGACGCCGCCGCAGTCGTCGGACGCAGCCGCGCTGGCCAGCCAGGCGGCGATGTCGGCCGTGTTGCCCGAGCCATCGCACTCGAAGGTGGCGTTGCCGGGGTCGGTCGTGAACATCGGCGGGGTGGTGTCTTCCACCGTGACGGTGCGAACGACCTGGGTGGTAAGGCCGCAATCGTCTTCGGCGGTGAAGGTCACGGTAGCCGTGCCGGTTTCGCCGCAGTCGTCCGAAAGCCCGGTGTAGTCGTGGGTGATCGAGACGACGCCGCAGTCATCGGAGGCGGCCGCGCTGGCGAGCCAGGCGGCGATATCGGCCGTGTTGCCCGAGCCGTCGCACTCGAAGGTGGCGTCGCCGGGATCGGTGGTGAACATTGGCGGGGTAGTGTCTTGGACGATGACGGTGCGGACGACCTGGGTCGTGAGGCCGCATTCGTCTTCGGCTATGAAAGTAACGGTGGCGGAGCCGGTTTCGCCGCAGTCATCCGACAAGCTGGTGTAATCGTGCGTCACCATTGCGGAACCGCAATCATCCGACGCGGTGGCGGTGGCCAGCCAGGCGGCGATGTCGGCCGTGTTGCCCGAGCCGTCGCACTCGAAAGTGGCATCCACCGGGTCGGTCAGCATCGGCGGTGTCGTATCTTCGACGGTGACGGTCCGGACGATCTGGGCCGTGTTGCCGCAGGCATCGACCACGGAGAAGGTGACGGTGGCGGAGCCGGTGGCGCCGCAATCGTCGGAGAGGCCGGTGTAATCATTCATGACGACCAGCGCGCCGTCGCAGGCGTCGTTGGCGGTCACACTTGCGATCCAGGCGGCGATTTCGGCGACATTGCCGGCGCCGTCGCACTCAAAGGTTGCATCCAGCGGATCAACAAGGACCGGCGCCGTGTCATCAAGGGCGAGGGACGGCGTGTCGACGTTGCCCGTGGGAAGCGCGTCGCCCTCGAAGGAAAGCTCCGACGGCAGCGGACCGCCGCCGAACGCGACGACGGTCGAGTTGCAATCCATGTCGACATCGAAGTAAAGCGTGGCGAGCAGCGCGTCGGCGCTGGTGCCCGAGCCGCCGAAGTTGACCGAGCCGTCAAGATTGAGCTGGCCCGATGAGACTTCGGCGGTGCCGATGGGCTGGATGTGCAGTATGAACGGCGAGGAGGTGTAGCTGCTGAGATCGCCGCGATAGGACAGGACCGACGTGTTGTAGTTCAGGAACGCCTGGAAACCCGTGACATCCTGGAGCAGATCGCGCATCCAGAGTTCGACCGCGATCTGGTAGCCGGGCTCGCCGGGGAGGGCGTCATCCGGACAGGTACTGGCGACTTCGAGAACCAGCGAGGCCTTGCCGAGGAGCCACGGGCAGTAGTTGGCGAACTCGTCGGTCACTTCGTCGCCGAGCCCGTCGGCGTTGACCATGGTGGACGGGTCGAAGCAGGGCGGGCTGCCGGCTTCGTCCACACCCGTCAGTTCGAGCGGACCGGAGGCGTCGCCCCACCAGTTATTGGTGGCATCCTGGACGGTGGGGCCGGTGGCATAGAAGCCGTTGGTGACGTTGCTGAGGATGCAGTTGTCGTTGGCGGCCATGCTGACGCCGCCGCTGTCTTCGTCGGCGACAATTCCGACATCCCAGTCGCGGATGATGTTTTCGGAGACTTCGATGGTCAGGATGCTGCTGGCGCTGTAGGCATAGACGCCGGCGGTGTTGGTGACATCGGCGCCGACGAGGGTGTTGCCGCTGATGGTAACATCGATCGAGCGCGGGGTGCGCGGCAGCGCCTGCTGCGCGGAAATCTTCACGTCGAGCGGTGCGGGACGGCGGAGGTTTCTCTTTCCGCCCTGGGTGACGGCGAATGCCGTTGTGTTCACGATGTCGATGGCGTCGCCCGTGCCGGGCGCGGCCGAGTTTGAAATCTCATTGTCGAACACGTTGGCGTCGCCATCCTGGATATAGACGCCTGGGAGGTTGTCGGTGATCTGCGAATTCATCACATCGACGGTCTGGGCGCCGAAGAGCAGGACACCGGTCGAAGCGAACGTGGCCGGGGTGTACTGATGGTTGGAGATGGTGCAACCGTCAATCAGGCCGCCGGCGCCGGTGCTGATCTGAATGCCGTTTTGGGCCGGAAGGCCGCTGCCGAGGGGGCCGGAGCCGGTGACGGTGCAGTTGGCGACGGCGGCGGTGAGCCCAGCGCCGGCGAGGACGAAGCCGTTCTTCTGGTAGTCGTCAACTTCACAGTTGGTGACGCCGATCGAATACGGCCCGCCGGTGTTGTTGAAGGCGTAGAAGCCGACGCCATGCTGGGTGCCGGAGAGCGGGGTTTCGCGGATGCCGGTGATGGCGCAGTCGGCGACGGAACCGTCGGCGTTCCAGTAAGCGATGCCCTGGAAGCGATAGTTTCCGTTGCCGCGACCGGCGCCGTCGACGCGGAGGTCGCTGATGGAGACGTTGAGACAATCGTGAACACCGATGATCGGGAAGTTGTTCAGGCCGGTGTTGAACGAGTAGGTGAGTGAAACCGGCGACTTGATGATGGTGTCAACGGCGGGATTGGAGCCCGAGCCGCTGCCGATCAGGTTGAGATTGTCCGCGTCGATGACCACCTGTTCCTCATAAAGGCCGGGCAGGACGTTGACGGTGCTGGATGACACCAGATTGACACCTTCCTGGACGCGGGCGACGAGGCCGGTCTGTGGGCTGTCGTCGTCGACCCAGACGGTGGCGAAATCGCTCTGGAAGCCGGGGTCGCCGCTGGAGTCCGAACCGCTGTCGAGCCAGGGCGTGTAATCGACCGAGGCGGGGCTGACGGAGGCGGCGACGGTGGTCGCGAGGCTGCTTCCCAGCCAGTTACCGGAGGCGTTGATGACGGTGGCCTCGGTGTTTTCGATGGCGAGGAAATGGATGTTTTCGATGCTGTTGTTGAAAATGATGTTGCCCGAAGGATCGAACGGCTGGGAGAAGTCGGCGACGCTCACGCCGTAGTCGCAGTCGGAGATGATGTTCTCCTCGACGAGGCAGTCTTCGGTGCTGAGCAGGCGGACTCCGGCGAATGCGTTGGTGATGGTGTTGCCGCGGAAGGTGGCCTTGCCCCACATGGTCGGGTCGGGGTAGCCCCAAGTGCCGATGCCGCCGGCGCGACTGCCTGCCGCCCCGGAGCCGCTGATGGTGTTCGCCTCGATGAGACTGTCGTTGGCCTGGGTAAAGGACGAGCCGAGGCCGTTAATGCTGCTGTTTATCAGGGTAAAGTTGCCGACGCCGGGATTGATGAAGAAGCCGCGGCCGCCGTCGGTGACCGGATCGAGGCTGCAGTTGTCGAGAGTGATGGAGTCGATGACGACGGCGGCGTCAAAATAGACGGTCAAGAGGCCGAAGCCGTCGTCAAAGTTCGTGCCGGGGCCGCGCTTGCCGACGTTCAGGCAGCAATCCTCTATCACGGTGTCGCCGGTCGGCTGATAAACGATAATATTCGTTGAGGCGAGCCCACTGCCGACTGCATCGTATCCGGTGATGGTGAAGCCGCGGATGGTGGCACTGGTGCCGGCGCCGGTAATCTCCATCGCGGAGAGATAGGTCGGACCGGAGAGAACGATCTCGGACTGGCCGCAGCCCGCGCCCTGAAGGGTCAGGCTCTTGTTAATCACCGGGCTTTCGTTGTAGGTACCGGCGGCGACGTCGATCAGATCGCCGGCCGTTGCGGCGTCGATGGCGGATTGTATCGTGGCGTGATAGGTGTCCTGGGTGACGTTGTGCACCGGGGGAATCGGGCCGAAAGTGGTCTTGTCGCCGGAGCGGTAGAAGTTGGTGGTAAGTTCGTTGACGTAGACGCTGCCGCCGGCGTTGCCGGAGCCGATGCCGAATTGGACGCTGGTGATGATGGCGCCGGGGTCGGAGATGAGGGCGAAGACAGTGGAGATGGGGCGGCCGCCGACCATGACCGCCGATGTGCTCATATCGGAAAGCGTGAGCGGTGTGCCGATCGATCCCGCGCCAACGGTTCGATCGAAAAACCACCACGTTCCAGTGTTGTAGTCAACGTTTTCGGTGTACCAGGTTCCATCGGAGAGGCCGCCATTAAGGTTGCCCGGCTCGTAGATGAGGACTTTGTCCCATGCGTTTTCACCGGTGCGGGGTGAGACGCCGGTCGAGCCGAATTCCGAGGTCTTAATGCCGAACTTGACGGACGCGGTGATCGAGACCGTCCCATCGCCCATCCAGGAATAGTTCAATGAGAATCCGGGCGCGAACACGGCCCCGGTCGCATGTCCTCCAAGATCACGATGGCTGATCTGGCTCTTTCCGGAGCCGGAGCCCGGGGCGATCTTGAGATGAGCGGCGCCGGGGTGCGTGCCGGAGGGCGCCGGGACCGGCGGCGTGACGAAGGTAATTTGTGACAGGATGTCGGCATCGTGGGCTGGATTGCCGCTGCCGTTTTCCGGGGCGTCAGTGAGAGTCGGGCTGATCAGATTAGTGCCGGCGGACTGTGTTCCAGTGCCGTCTGCCCGGGTATCGTCCGAGTACCAGCCGTTCTCGGTGAGGGCGCTTGTGTTGATGTCCGCTGCGAGCGCATGACCTGCGACTCCCAACAATAGCGCGAATGAACCAATGAACAGACGGTACGACTGCGGGACGTTTGGACTCATCATTGCTCAACTCCTCATCAGACAGCGCCGAAAGCGCGACAATTCACCACCCCAATCGGAGCGGGCGTTCACAACACTCCGTGCGGCCGACAACCACGGCCATCGCAGCTGAAAAGGAACAACAAGACCTACGGTCGTAAGTCCGATTAGGCGAAGCAGGCTTCCGTTGTACTTCGACGCCTGAATCCGCCTATGATCTGATGTTCAGGGGCCGACCCAAACAAGGTCAGACTCCTGCATGCTTGCGGGCCGGGCCATCGTTCCAGCGTTGCCCGGCCTGCATCCTTTTCAGCCCGAAATGGTTAGTTTCAGTAGGCGAATGCCTCCTTCCGAGAATTCCGCAGTTGCAAAACTGCGCGGAGCGAACCTATCGCATTGGCGAAGGACGAAAAAAGTCTCGCCAGGATGCGACGTACAAGAATCAAACGGAGAAGTCGTAAATCAAGCCCGGGTGCAGCGCGAAGACAGTTTTAGACGAGTACCTCGCGCATCCTGAATCCACGGAATTCGAAATCCCGCGAAGAAACAGGAATGGGAAAGCCCTGACTCAAGGAATTCTCCTCCTTTTTTTGGCCCCGACTCGGTTGCATCGGTTCAAGAATCCGAGGACCGAGTCGCTCCTCTCCAAGGTGTTCTGATACGCTAAACTGACCGATTATTCAACCTATCGATACCGATAGGTTATTCATTTTTTCTATGACGTCCCCCCGTTTTCTGGTCCATTGAAAGCGAGAGTTGCAGTCTACTGAGACTCTCGAACTTACGAGAGCTTCAAGTTTGTTGACTGCCCGGTCGCACTGATTCCGCCCCAACGATGTGAACCGGCGTTGACGGGCCAGATAGAGTCAATCCACGAACTACCAATTGCCCTCATAGAAAAACCGCTCGCGCGTAATCTTGTCGTTCTTCACGGTATGAACAGACGGAGCGCACGATTCAACGTGAGACATGGATCGTGAGGTGTTTTTTAGTTGGAAAGATTGCCGCCGGTGTTGGCCGAGCATGGGAGATTGCCTGGAAAGGTAGCGTGTCCCCGATAGCGCCCTGAGACCGAGGCTGTAGGCGATAGACTGTAGGCTGTAGGAGAATACGGCGGGCCGTGGGGCCGCGGGGAATGCAAAGGCGATGACACACGGCGATGCGGCGGCAGGCATGTAGCGGAACCCATCGCGCAGGCGGTGGCAGAAGAAATCTTCGTGCATGGACGGTGCCGCGATTCCTGGGCGTCGCTTCGCGTCGAGAGTCGCTCTGGCCACGCCTTGCGGCGTGGGTTCTGATCGGGCGCGACGAGCGGTATGCATTCCTGCGCCGAGCCACGAGCGATGGTGAAGAAGTTGCGACGGTCGGGCGTGGTGAAGCGGCCGTTGCCTTCGGCGAGGTTTGCGGCGATAGACAACGACGCCCGGTTGAGTTGGTCGGCGAGAAAACCGTAGCCGCGCGGGAAGGCCTCAGTTGTCGCTGAAACGTGGTCGGCGAAGTCGACCGATCTCTGGTGGACGATGAGTTATTTGAATGCGAAGGCCATGAGAGGTGAGAGTAGAAAGGAGACC